>Ga0265297_10009893_pt1 | contig 12156 bp, 7 predicted proteins | sample Munlanlwell13791_FD_192502 | JGI IMG/M metagenome (GOLD analysis project Ga0265297, IMG submission 192502) | Leachate microbial communities from a municipal landfill in Southern Ontario, Canada - Leachate well 137-91 | ecosystem: Engineered > Solid waste > Landfill > Unclassified | place...
CCTGCTGGCAAAAGACGGGCATCCGGTACCGCTCTTATTAACCGGTGTCAGATTTGAGGCAGGCGGGCAGCTCTATTATATGGGGATCGGGATAGATATCACCGAACGTAAAAAAACAGAAGCGTTGCTGAAACGGTTCACTGAGGAACTGGAAGAAAAGGTCAGGGAACGTACCAATCAGCTCCAGGTGATGAACCTGGACCTCGAGAAGGAAGTCGGGGAACATGCACGTGCGGAAGAGCAGATCCGGGCATCCCTTGACGAAAAAATCATCCTCCTCCGCGAGATCCACCACCGGGTCAAGAACAACCTCCAGATCATCATCTCCCTCTTAAATCTCCAGTCCCGGTACATCAAGGACGAGAAGACCCGGCAGGCATTACGTGAGAGCCAGAACCGGGTCCGGGCAATGTCCCATGTGCATGAAAAACTGTACCAGTCCCCGGACATTACAAAAATTGAGCTTGACAGTTATATCCGGTTCCTGGGCGACAGCCTGTTCCAGTTCTACGGCATGAGAGGAAAGGGGATCATTCTCACTACCCGGATCCAGGACATCCATATCGGTCTCGAAACCGCGATTCCCATCGGTCTTATCGTCAACGAACTGATCTCCAACTCCTTAAAACACGCATTCCCGGAGGGGAGGGGCGGAGTGATCTCAATTACGATCCAACGACAGGACGGCATGCTCGCCATCGGGTATTCAGACAACGGCGTCGGAATGCCGGAGGGTTTTGACTGGCGCAATGCCGGGTCGCTCGGGCTCCGGCTCGTGATCCTGCTCGTGGAGCAGATGGACGGGACGATTGAACGGGACCCGCGGGCCGGGACGGCGTTTACGATTATCGTCAAAGAGAAGGAATAGGGAGTTCCTATCCATCCTGTCTGAAGGGACGGGACAACCGGGGGCAGCACCCGTTCTTTTTTTAGTGGCCCCCGCGGACATCTTCTGTTCACTTACCCGGTCTTCTCTTCCGGGAACTCAACCATATTATCGGCAAAGGTGCTGAGCTGGGACAAGAGCACCGGGTCGAGCCCCTTTTCCACCGCAAGTAAGATCCCCGCGAGGTTCATGATCCGGAGCTTGCTGATAATAAAATGGATGAACTTCGTGAGATCGGAAGAGCTCGAATGGATGAGCATCGCATTGACCGAGTCAAGTAAAATTACGATTTTTTCCTGCTCAAACTTTTTGAGGGTCGTGGTTACCGCAATGCCCATGGCCGTTAAATCGTTGGGTTTCGAGACAAACTTGCAGTTTAAAAGATTTTCCGGAGCAGTTCCGGTGGCATACAGGGTGATGGCATCGATGAAGAAGATCCGACCCGTATCAATACCGTTCTTCCCATAGAAATCCATGAGGAATACAGCGGGCTGATTGACGCAGATGACAATGATGCGCAGGCTGCCCGTGTTCTGGATCTCTTTGATCATCTGGAGCGTATTTTCCCGGTAGGTTCGTGAAGGCGAGAGGGCAAGGATGATGCGCTTGTCGTCCTCGTGAATGGTGAAATCAGGCATTGGTCTTCATCACCTTTTCAGATATTCCCTGAGTGCGTCGGGGATCTCGGTCCGTTTTTCCGCAACGGCCTGCTCAAGTCCCTGCAGGTTGTTAAGGATGTCATCCATGTTCTTCTCCTGTATGGCAAGGGAGGTGGCGAGATACGCCGGGTTCGCATCACGCCCTTTGAGTTCGTCCTTAAGTTCCTGTAAATTGTCCCGCACCAGTTCGATGGGATTTCGTATGCGGAGGGTTGACTCGCGGAAGTAGGCAAGGAGCGTGTTCTCTGCATCCTTGAGCTGCGTCATGTCAATGAAATTTTCAATATAGTACTTCTCTCTACCGACCTGCATCTCGGTAACGGTCTTTAAGACGGGCACCTTGCTCCCGTCCCGGGACATGAGGACACGTTCCGCCCGGTCGACTTTGAGTCCCAGATCGCCGATTGGGCATTTTCCCTCTTCTGCCGGGCAGATGAATTTGTGGCAGAGGTGCCCCGTCATCTCGGCTTCAGAAAAACCGGTCATCCTCTGGGCTTCCGGGTTGGCAGCGATGATGGTGTGGGTCTTGGCATCAACGAGAATGATGCCGGCCTGGACATTCTCCCAGACGCCACGGAACCGCTCTCCGGTCTTTACGATCTCAGCCTGCTGCCGCTGGATAGTAATCGAGAGGATTGCAGCGAAGAGCGATATCCCGATAAAGACGACAATTCTCCCCAGTGCTGCAAGGATTGCCTGCGTGTCGGGAGATCCGAGCGTGGATACGGCACCAAAGTAAAAGGCGCTGAGCAGAATTGTGTAGATGACACCATTCCGGCCAAACCAGTACGCAGCAATGATGATGGGTACGTAATACAGATGCGTGAAGACGGTCTGGATATTGTTGACCAGAGAAAAGACCGTGAGAATTGCAATGAACAGCGTGAGTATTGCAAGCACGGCCAGTTTTGCCGGGGTGCCCGACCAGGTATGCGGGATAGCAATCTCCATAGTGAGGTGTATCTTCCTGTTTGTTTATATAATACCTGCCAAAAAAAATACAATAATCTGAGGGAATATTCCGGCATCTCTATGAGATGTAGAAGCCATTCTTCTGCTGATAGGGTCCAAGGAAAATTGTGAAAGAGAAAGAGTAGGCATCTTATGGATATCCGGATCAGAGCTTGCAATCAATTAAAAAAGTGAACCCGATCCGGGGGGATTCAGTATCACGGGGCTGAACAGGGCGAGGCATCAGGGTAAACAGATCCGAATACTCCAGCCGGCTATCCTGAAAATCCTGATAATCTCCCGAGATGTCTCCACCCACCACTATTCTTTAAAAAAATCCCCGATCCGGATCCAGCCGGCCCGGTCTGCACCCCGTTTTTTGAGCAGATCGGCTGCTCGAAGAATACCGGCCCGGGCATTCTTCCCAAGCTCATACAGCACTTCGGGCCCGAATTTCGCGCTGTAACTCTGCCAGACTTTGTCTCTCCCCTCCGGCGTAAAAAAGGGCCGATCTGCACCTAACCCTGTCTCTTTTTTACAGAACCCTGTCTCTGGTGCTGGAAAAGAGGTCAATCGGAGCCCTATTCGGGCCCGGATTGCCCTATCCCCAAAACAAGGGGTGTCTCCGACGGAGGGGGGATGAAACAGGGAGAAGAGGATACGGAAACCGTGAGAGATTATGGATCGTCCCGGGGGACGGAGTGTCGGTAATTCACCGGCACACCATTGCAACCGGATCAATCCGGCACAGCTCCGGATTTTAATCTGCCATCCCAAAAAAAAATGTACGGTAAAAAATCTCTGGAAAAAAAATAATTTTTTTTGCAATCCTCAGCACGCCGCCCCACTCGTTTCGGCAAGCGGCAGTCCCTCGCGGTCCAGCTCGATGAGCCGGTCCGCAGCAATGCAAAAGAACCGCCATGTCCCGTACCGGGAGCGGAGCCAGAGCTCGCACGAGACGGCCTTGTCCCGGATCATGGTCCGGAACCGGACAATGTCTTCGTTGAAATACGCGGCAATCTCACGGACCGGGGCAAGGATCCGCGGGGCCGTCTTTACGCTTACCAATGCAAACGGGACGGAGGTGGCAATGGTGAGATCGTACAAACGTTCGTGCAAGGTCCCGTTCAGCTGGACCCTGCCGCGGAGCTGGCCGATCCTGATCGCTTCATCGATGGCCTGGTAGGGCAGGGGTCCGTGGCTTATGCCCTCCACCCCCTCAATCCGGGTGCCGGCCCGGACGTTCCGGGCGCAGGCTCCGGGCCGGTGAACATAACAATCCTGAGCAGACCATACAGGGGAATCATGTGCATATAAAAATCGAATATTTGGAATGTTATATTCTGCTGATGCCGGCAGATCAATGTTGTAACTCCGCGGTTATACCCACGCGATCACGGGACGATTAAAAACAGAACATGGATCAGGATCTGCCGGCCGGAGCCCCGGGTCCCTGTGCATCACTGCTCATGGGGTTTAAATAATATCCCGGGAAATATCCCCACTATCCGGTGAGGTCACCATGGATACAGGGGAAAGACGATGACGAACAGGGAGGGACCGGGATGCATCGAGGCAGGCATCCTCGAGAATGCGCTGGCGATGATCGCGGTGATGGACAAGTCCGGGACAATCCTTGCCTGGAACCAGGCAGCAGAGAAGATCACCGGGTACTCCAAGGATGAGGTGATCGGGAAGACCACGATCTGGAAGAAGCTCTATCCCAAAAAAGGGTACCGTGACACGGTGACGCAGCGGATCGCCACCATCCTTACCACAAAAAAATATTTCGAGAATTTCGAGACGATCATCACAACCCGTTCCGGAGTCTCCCGTATCATCCTCTGGAACACCAGGGAGTCCCCCAATACCTCAGGGTCCGTCATCGTAACCGTCGGGCAGGACATCACACGGCTCCGGGAACTCGATATGTTCCGCGACAGCGTTATTGAGAATGCCAATGTCCTGATCGCGGTGATGGAATCGGAAGGAACAATTGCGGTCTGGAACAAAGCAGCTGAAGAGATCACCGGGTATTCCCGCACTGAGGCGGTCGGCAGCCGTGCGGTCTGGAGGCATCTGTATCCGGACCCTGAATACCGCAGGACCGTGACCCGGCAGATCACCGAGATCATCAGTACCAAGAGTTATTTTACGAACTTCGAGACACGGATCCGGACAAAGACCGGGGAATCCCGCGTCATATCGTGGAACACCCGGCAGATCGGGAAGGACTCGCAGCAGTACGCGATCGCCATTGGCCGCGACATCACGGAACAGAAGAAAGCCGAGGAGGCACTTCTCGCGTACATGACGGAGATGGCGATGCGGATCAAGCAGCCGGTGGAGATCGTCCGGGACAACCTTGAGGATATTGCCCAGTTGATCCGCAACGGGAAAATATCCCCGGATGAGGTAGCGATGCTGCTCGATGCCCAGGTCCGCAACACCGCACAGATCGCAAGCAATGTGCAGGAGTTCCAGAAGGCAATCCTTGAGAAGAATACCGATATCCCTGAGGCGTACCGGAAATTCCTCGAGGGGTGATCAGGTGGCGTCGATAGTCAGCCCGGAGGAGCTAGCCCAGAAACGGATCTTTCTTGTCCTTGCCACCCCGGGGAATATCCGGCAGCGCAACATCGACCTGATCAGGGAGATATCCGATCTCGGGTATCACACGGTCGTCATCACCGCCAACTTCCCCTACAGCATCCTCTCAAAACTCTATGGCGAGCAGGGCATCGACATGACAAAAGTCTCGTTCATCGATGCCGTGACACGCAATTCGATCGGGAATGCGGAAGAGATCCCCGGGATTGTCCGGTTCATCAACAATCCTGCCAATCTTACGGACCTGGGTATTGCGGTGACAGAGATCTTGAAGGAGCGGTCGGGGCAGAAGGTCTGTATCCTCTTTGATTCCATCAGTACGCTGCTCATCTACCTCTCGTCGCCGAACATCTCCAAGTTCATCCATTTTGTGACGAACAAGCTAAGGCTCATGGATATCTCAGGCATCTTCCTTGCCACCGAGAAGGGGCTCGACCCGATGCTGATGACCCAGCTGACCACGTTTGTGGATACCGTGATCGATACCGGATAAATGATGACGGTACCGGGTACTGCCCGGGCCGTCACGATCACGCATGATTTTTTTGTGCGGAACGCAGATGATAACCCTGCGGTTGACAATCTCCGCTGCCGTTGTTGCACTCTTCTAAAAAAAATTCCTGTTTATTTTCAGCAAGTTATATAACCAGTCCGCGATAAGGGAAGACTATGCCGCCCACGGGAGAAACACCGGATCATATTCCCCGGGGCACCGCGCTTGTCCTAATTGTTTTGATCCTTGTCATCATCGCAGCCGGGATCCTCTTTTACCAGTCCCAGGAGCGCCAGATCAAGGACAGCGTTGTTGACGATCTCTCATCCATTGCTCTTTTGAAGACGGAACAGATTGCCGCGTGGCGGGAAGAGCGGCTGGGCGACGCAGAGGTCCTGTCACAGAACCGGATTCTGATTGACGGGATGAACAGGTACCTCGCATCTCCCGATCCGGCCAGCCGCCAGAAGATCCTGACGCTGTTTGGGCAGATCAATTCCTCGTATGACTATCGCAACGTGATGCTGGTCGACCGCGAAGGCCGGGTGCGCTTGAGTCTCGATCCCACGGATACCACGATCACACCCTGGCTGGATACGCAGCGGGCAAAATCCTTTGCCACCCGTACGGCTCTGCTCACCGATCTCTCGTTGGGAACAGACAACCAGCCCCCCCGTATGTATGTAATCGCACCGTTTATGGAGACCACCAACGGTTCAACCGAAGTCACCGGGGCGGTCATCCTTACGATCGATCCCGCCGAGGTTCTCTACCCCCTCATCCAGTCGTGGCCGGTGCCACGCGGGAGTGCCGAGACCCTGCTCGTGGAACGGGAGGGCGACCAGGTTCTCTTCTTAAATGAACTCCGGCACCAGAACAATACCGCCCTTAACCTGACCATTCCCCTCAACCGGGAAGACCTCCCCGCAGTTATGGCCGTGACGGGCACCACCGGAGCGTTCGAGGGTACGGATTACCGGGGCGCCAGCGTCATATCAGTGCTCGAACCCGTACCCGGTTCACCGTGGTTCATGGTTGCAAAGATCGATAGTGCAGAAGCATACGCTGCCTGGCGCAGCCGTTCGGTCCTCATCGCCCTGCTGGTTGCCGGAATCCTTGCCGGTACGTTTATCCTCATCGGTCTCTTCTGGCAGCGCCGGCAAAAGTACTATTATCGCACCCTCTATGCTGCCGAAGCAGCACAACGGACGGAGGAGCAGCGGAACCGGGAGCGGGTAGAGACGCTGCTGCGGCTCTCTGAAATGGAGACTGCCACACCGAAGGAGCTGGCAGACTTTGTCCTCGATGCCGCGTGTCGGCTCACGAAAAGCCCGCTCGCATTCATCGGGATGCTATCGGCCGATGAAGCGGTCTTTGACATCACGGCCTGGTCGAAATCCGTAATACAGAATTGTGCGGTTGCGGCACCCCCCCTCAATCTCCCCGTCGCGGACGCCGGCATCTGGGCGGATGCCGTGCGGAAGCGGCAGCCGGTTCTCGTGAACGATTATATGGCACCGCTGCCGGGAAAGAAATGTCTGCCGGAGGGTCACGTTCCCATCACGAGGTTTGTCTCGGTCCCGATCTTTGAAGCGGAACGGATCGTGATGGTGAGTGCGGTTGCGAACAAAGAGTCGGATTATACAAAAGAGGATATTGACAACCTCGCGCTGCTGATGCAGGGGGTCTGGGCGCAGATACGGAAGCGCAGGGCCGACGACGCACTGTTCCAGAAGACCACCGATCTCGAAGCCGCGTTCGAAGAGATCACGGCAACGGAAGAGGAACTCAGGGCGAATTACGAGGAACTTGCAAAGATCCAGCGGTCACTCAAAGAGAGCGAGCGGAAATACCGGAACCTGTACACCTACGCACAGGTAGGGCTCTTTGAGACGAGCTTCCGGGATGCAACCGTGATCACCTGCAACGAGCGGTATGCCCTGCTTTCCGGGCATTCTTCTGTTGAAGAGGCGATCGGATCGGATATCATCCATCTGTATGCAAACCCTGAGGATCGTGTTGAGGTGGGCCGGATCCTGCGGGAACAGGGACATATCGATAACCATGTCCTGAAACTCAAAAACCATACCACCGGAGAGATCTTCTGGACGCAGTTCTCTGCCCGGTTCAACTATGAGCGGGAGGTTGCGGAAGGATCGATCATCGATATCACAGCCCAGAAAGTGGCAGAAGCAGCACTCCGGGAGAGTGAGGAGAAGTTCCGGGCGCTCTTCACCCGGATGATCGAGGGGGGCGCTCTCCAAGAGATGATCTATGATCCCTTTGGCGTTCCTGCCGATTATCGCATCCTCGATGTGAACCCGGCATACGAGCGCATCATCGGGCTCCGGAGGGAGGAGGTTATCGGGAAGACCAGCCGTGAGGCATACCATGTTGAGATCCCCCCGTTCCTTGAGATCTATGCCCGGGTTGCGGCAACCGGGCAGCCGGAAGTGTTCGAGGTCTTTTTTGCGCCCATGGACAAGCACTTCTCCATCTCCGTCTCCTCCCCCGAGCAAGGCAAATTTGCAACAATATTTGAGGACATCACCGAGCGCAAACAAGCTGAGCAGCAACGCGAGGTGATGATCAAGGAACTCGAACAGAAGAATGCTGAGCTCGAACAGTTCACCTACACGGTCTCCCATGACCTGAAGAGCCCCCTCATCACGATCAAGGGATTTGCCGGGCTGATCGAGAGCGATGTTTTGAGCGGCAACCAGGAGCAGCTGAAACAGGATATTCTCCGCATCAGCACGGCCGCTGACACCATGCAGGCATTGTTGAACGATACCCTTGAACTCTCACGGGTTGGCCGGGTCATCAGTCCCCCCTCAAGAACACCGTTTGGTAAGATAGCCCGGGAAGCGGTGGATCTCCTTGCCGGCCCGCTTGCCGAACGCGGAATTTTCGTTGAGATTGCACCGGATCTTCCGGTTGTGAACGTTGACCGTGCCCGGATCCGCGAGGTCATGGTCAACCTAATAGAGAACGCGATCAAGTTCATGGGGGACGAGCCGCACCCGCATATTCGCATCAGTGCGGAGACCGGTGGCGAGATGCCGGTCTTCTCGGTCCGGGACAACGGCATCGGTATTGATCCACGGTATCTCGAACGGATCTTCAACCTCTTCGAGAAACTCAATCCCCCGATGCCCGGGAACGGTATCGGCCTGCCGATTGTCCGGCGGATCATCGAAGTCCACGGGGGGAAGATCTGGGCGGAATCGGAGGGGCCGGGGAAGGGGACCACCATACGGTTCACGTTACCATTGGCCGGCGCGGTTTCCACCGATACCAATAATACCCGTTAAATAAAAGAGAGAAACCATGGTTGAACTGACCGGGGAACCCCTGCATATCCTGCTCGTCGAAGATAATGAGGATCATGCCGAACTGGTGATCCGTTGCATGCGGGACCAGCAGGTGGCAAACACGATCCACCACGTGTCGGACGGCGAGAAGGCCCTTGACTATCTTTTTGCCCGGGGTGCCTATGCCGATGCGGTACAAAACCCCCGGCCCAATCTCGTGCTTCTCGATCTCAGGCTCCCCCGCGTGGACGGGCTCGAGGTCTTACGAACCATCAAGACCTCCCCCGATCTCCTGCGCATTCCGGTGGTGGTTCTCACGAGCTCGGAGGCTGAAAGCGATATCGCCCAGTCCTATGACTATCATGCCAACAGTTACCTTGTAAAACCCCTGGACTTCAAGACCTTCACCCGGTTGATGAAGGATCTCGGGTTCTACTGGCTGGGCTGGAATGCAAAACCACTAAAGGACTAGTTGTGGGGGCGTGCGGGTACGGCATCTCCAGAATCATCGGAAACTCAAGAAGCGGCCCTCCATATCCTGGTAATCGAGGACGACCGGGACCATCTGGATCTCATTCTAAGGGCATTCAGGGATGATCCGGAACCGTTCCGGGTCTCGGTTGCAGGCACCATCCGCCAGGCGCAGGAGATCACCGGCCGCGATCCGCCTGATCTGGTAATCTCCGACTGGAATCTTCCGGATGGCAAAGGGATCGATATCCTTGCCCGCGTGGACGGGAACGTGACAACGCCCCTGATCGTCATGACCGGTTTTGGCGACGAACGCCTCGCTGTTGAGATCATGAAGTCCGGGGCCGTTGATTACATTGTCAAGTCGGCGACGGTGTTTGAGGATCTGCCGAATATCTCAAGGAGGGCACTCCGCTTCTGGGAGAATATCCACGAGAGAATGCGGGCAGAAAAAGCGGAGCAGGATTCCCAAAAACGCCTGGCTGATATCCTGGCGTTCATGCCGGATCCCGTCCTTGCCATCGATACCAGCGGGACCGTGATTGCATGGAACAACGCAATGGAGGGGCTGACCGGCGTCCCTGCAGCGGATATGCTGGGAAAGGGTGACCATGAGTACAGCATTCCGTTTTATGGGGAGCGGAGGCCGATTCTCGTCGACCTTGTCCTCGCTGATGATACCGACATCCGGATGAAATATGATTATATCCAGCGGGACGGGGACCGGATCACGTCAGAGACATTTATTGCAGGTCTCTTTGGGGGCAAGGGAGCGTATCTCTGGGGAACCGCCACACCATTGTACGATTCGGGCGGGATCCGTGTCGGTGCCATCGAAGTGATCCGTGACATCACCGACCGTAAACGGACGGAGCAGATCGTCAAAGCCAGCGAAGAGAAATTCCGTTCGCTGGTTGAAGAGGTTCCCGATTTTATTATTGTCCATCGCAACGGCAACCTCCTCTTTGTCAACCGTGCAGCCGCAGAGGCTACCGGATTTTCAGCTGATGATCTTCTCGGCAGATCCATGCTGGAATTTGTTATTCCCGAAGATCGGGAACGTGTGGGTTCTGCAATGCAGAGGCGCATGGAGGGGGAGGTGCTGGAGCCGTATGAGATCGGGATACAGACCCGATCGGGGGAATTCCGTCAGGTGATTATCCGCGGGAGCCGGATCGCATTCGATGGAGCCCCGGCATCCTTAAACGTCATGACCGATGTGACGGAGATCCGTACGGGGGAAAAGGCCCTCCAGCTGAGCGAAGACCGCTTCCGTCACGTTTCCGGACTTATTACTGATTTCGCTTTTTCCTGCACACGACCGGAGGGTGGTGAATTTTACATCGACTGGATTGCCGGTGCCACAGCGCAGATTACCGGCTATACCAATGAAGAGATCCTTGCCATGGGCTGCTGGCGGGGCATTGTTGTGGAGGAGGACCGTCAGGTATTCGACACACGTATCGGCAATCTCCTCCCGGGAACCTCAGCACGATGCGATATCCGGATCCGTACTAAAGACCAGAAGATCCGCTGGATTGTATGTTATGCCGAATGCATCATTGATCCGTTCATGAACGATCTCCACCGTATGTATGGCGGTTGCGAAGACATTACAATAAAAAAAGAAGCTGAAGAAGAGCGGGAACACCTGCTCGCTGCCGTGCAGGAAGAGAAGGAAAAATTGTCCGTGCTGCTTAACAGCATTCCCGATGAGATTTGGTTTGCTGATAGTAATCATAAATTCTCCCTGGTCAATGATCAGGCCCTCAAAGAGTTCGGCCTTGGGAATATTGACGAGTCAGATGCGGACCGGCTGCTGGCAAGCCTTGAAGTCCTGCGTCCGGATGGCACCCTCCGGCCTCTTGAAGAGACCCCCACGTATCGAGCTCTCAATGGCGAAACCGTCACCCATGAAATTGAGATTGTCCGGACGCCAGCCCATGGGGACTGGCGATACCGGCAGGTCAATGCGACCCCGGTCAAGGATTCGCAAGGCCGGATCATAGGAGCGGTCTCCGTAGTCCGTGACGTCACGGATATGAAGCGGGCTGAAAAGGCTCTTGCCGATGAAATAATCCGGCGACGGATCCTGATCGACCAGTCGCGGGACGGCATAGTCACCCTTGACCAGAACGGGAAGGTCTTCGAGGTGAACCAGCGTTTCGCCGATATGCTTGGTTATTCTGTCGAGGAGATGAAGGATCTCCATGTCTGGGACTGGGATATCAGCATCGAACCGGACCAGTTACAGGAAATGATCCGGAGCGTGGATGAGAAAGGAGATCACTTCGAGACACGCCATCGCCGAAAGGACGGGCGCATCCTTGATGTTGAGATCAGCACGAACGCTGCCGTATTCGCTGGTGAGAAACAGATATTCTGTGTTGTACGAGACATTTCAGAAAAGAAGGAGGGGGCACGGGTACTTGCTGAGAGCGAGACGCGGTTCCGGGCCCTCATCCAGAACTCATCGGATATTATCCGTATCCTCGATAAGGATGGCCGCATTGTCTATGAATCCCCCTCTGCTGAGCGGATACTCGGCTATCCTCCGGGGCACCAGATTGGCCGGGATCCCATGGAGGATATCCATCCCGAGGATCTCGAACGTGTAAAAAATGATCTGAGGGACGTCTTTGACAAGACCAATCGGGGGATACCCACGGAGTTCCGGATCCGTAAGGCCGATGGTGCGTATATCTGGGTTGATTCTATCGGAATCAACCTGCTCGATGTGCCCGGGATCAATGGGATCGTTGTCACAACCCG
>Ga0265297_10009894_pt1 | contig 12153 bp, 14 predicted proteins | sample Munlanlwell13791_FD_192502 | JGI IMG/M metagenome (GOLD analysis project Ga0265297, IMG submission 192502) | Leachate microbial communities from a municipal landfill in Southern Ontario, Canada - Leachate well 137-91 | ecosystem: Engineered > Solid waste > Landfill > Unclassified | place...
CGCATACGCCCCCGTACGGGCTCCTGGACGAAGTGAAGGGCACGCACGTGGGCAGCGTTGCGATACGGAGGATAATAGATGAGAAACAGCCGTTCCTGGTCTTCTGCGGCCACATCCACGAGCTCATAGGGGTGCAGAGGCTCGGGAAGACGCTTATAGTGAACATCCCTGCTGCGGAGAACGGGAAGTACTGCTGTGCCGAGATAAGGAACGGCACCACCGCGATAGAGTTCAGGGACTTGCAGTAGATTTTATGGAAGTGAGGGAAGCTGTCAGGAGCGATTTCGTAGAGGTACACAAGCTGCTTTTGAGCGTATTCCCCAATGCTGCTGCGAACATCGGGAAGGGGGATGGGTTTTTCGTAGCCGAGGATTCCGGACTTATCGGTTTCGCGCATTTTTCCGAGGACAGGAGGAAGATAGTGCTCAGGGGCCTCGGGGTAAAGGAGAACGCACGGGAAAGGGGGGCCGGGGGGATGCTCCTGGACGCGCTTATCGCGCGCGCGAAGAGAGGGAATAAGAAGATATACCTGAAGGCCAGGATGGGAAGCCCTGCGCTCAGCCTGTACAAGGATAAGGGATTCTGCGTGAAGAGAATGAATGGGGAGACGCTCACGCTTGTTTTCAGGATTGGCAATTGAGGCTACTGGATTTCCCCGACTAATTCCTCCAGCAAGTCCCCGAGCGTAACCACTCCTACGAAGCGGTCCTTCCCGTCTACCACTATGGCTATGTTGTGCCCCATGTTCTGGAGGACGTTGAAGGCCGCGCCCACGCTGTCGCTCTGCTTCACTTTCACCGGCTTCCATACTAAATCGGAAACTTTAGCGCCAGGCCGCGCGTGCATCGCCCAGCCCAGGATTTTCACGCTCACTGTGCCTATGAGTTCTTCATTTTTGAGCACCGGGAAGCGGGAGTATTTGCTCTCCACGGCTTTTTTGTGCGCCTCGTTAACCGGCATGTCCGCGTCGAACGTAATGACGTTCGCGCTCGGGGTCATGGCCTTGAACACCGTGCGGTCCTTGAATTCGAGCACGTTCTCTATGAGTTCCCGCTCCTTCGCGGATATGCTCTTGTGCTCGGCGCCCAGCTTCACCGCGGAGCGCACCTCTTCCTCAGTGAACTTCTCTATCCCGGTGGCTTTTGCATAGATTCCGGGGATGAGGCGGTTTATGAACTCGAAGAAGAGCACGAGGGGGAAGGATATCGCGTAGAACAATTCTATTATCGGGGCTAGTCCGAGCGCGAGCTGCTCGGAGTACGTGGCGGCGGCGCTCTTGGGCGCTATTTCCCCCAAAGTGAGCGTGAGGAAGAATATCACGCCTACCGCGATTCCTATCCCTGCGTCGCCGAACATTCCTATCGCTATTGAGGTTCCCAGAGCAGAGGCGGAAACGTTCACTATGTTGTTGCCTATGAGCATGGAGATAATTACCCTCCTGCGGTTGTGCCTCAGCCTTGCGAGGCTTTCTGCCCCGGGCTCCTTGCGCTCCAGGAGCTGGTGCATCTTCAGGTTTGAGATGGAGAGGAACGCAACCTCTGAAGCCGCGAAGAATGCGGAGCACGCCAGGAGGAGGATGAGGATGATGACATCCACGCTGAGGCCGAACATATTCATAAATGGGCCGGGAGCATTAATAAATTATTTGAAACTGCTTGCACTGGAGCGGCATCCTTTCCTCGGTCCTGAGGCGCGCAACGTTATTAATTCTATGGCGGATAGGGGTACGGGCATTCCATGGGAATGAGCAAAAAGGACTTGCCAGGGCAGAGAGCCGACCTGAGGAGCAGGCGCGGCCATCTGATGAGGCGCACCGGAAAAAGCTATCTGAAAGAAACGGCGCTTCTGGCCGTGGAACTGCTCGTCGTGCTTGCGGCGCTTGCGATTTTGCACAATAACGCCTCCCAGAATGCAGCGCATCGGCAAAACCAACCGAACGCCTCGCTCGCGGATATGCAAACCGCGTACGCAGAAGCCGTGGCGGACGCGAAATACGCAACTGCGGATAAAATTTACCGCAATCTCACGCCAATAGTCCAGGGAAATGCCGGGCTCGCCTGGAAGGACGGCCGGGCGCTGTTCATTACATGGACATCGCATGCAGGCTACGACAATTTAACCGGCCGGGAAATCAACCTTTCCAGGGAAGTGTGGGTGGGAGTGGACAGCGAACTGAAGGAATTCTGCACATCTGTGCCCGGCGAGAATCTCACCCTGAGGCTGGAACAGAAATTGGGGCTTCCGCCCGGGAGCGGCAAAACGCGGTTTGTAGAGATTTACGCAAGCCCCTCGGACATTTTCAGGCCGTGCCCTGACCCCGAAACCACGGATGCCGAGTGCGGGCTGGGTTACCCGGCGGACGCGAGCCCTGAACACGTACTGTGGTTCGAGGACAAGAATGCGACTTCGTACCTGGAAAACGGATACCCGTGGACGCGGCTCGGCTACACCTATGACTGGGGCAGCCTGAATCACGTGGGTATGAGCGAGTTCGTAATACGGGAAGGCGCGGGCGTGATGATTCATAACGTAAGCAATGCCGCCCAATTCTGCGGGTAGCACCAGGGTGAAGTTTTCTAAAATGCTAAAACCAGTCCCCTCGGCCCCTCACACGCTTGGCAAATCGTTTTTTCCGTTCACAGGGGCTCCGGATCATCCGGTTCTCTATTGCCGGGAAGGAATAAATCGGTTTCGATGGGGGGAAAGATGCTGCGGTCAGCAGCATCCGAATTTCTTGCACAATTCCTTGCCTTCTCCGATGCAGCGTATCGCAATGCCGTCTTTCGTGCGGTTCACCACCGCGACCTCCTTTCCGTCGCACACTATCTTGCATTCCTTCCATTCCATCCAAAAACCTCGGATATTGGTTATCCGATATTATGTGGGAGTGAAGGAATATAAATATATCGGTTAACCGATAACATCCTACTGCGCGATACAATTTTATATCGGCTTCCCGATATGAAATCATGAAATGCTGCGATATGAAGGGCTTCCTCTCATATCTCATATTGTGGAATCTCAGCAAGAGGAGCATGACCGGCGCGGAACTCGCAAAGGAGCTGGAGAAAAGGAAGGGTTCCAGGCCGAGCCCGGGCACTATTTACCCCCTGCTCAAGGAAATGAAAGAAAAGGGATTTGTATCGTCTGATTCTAGCAAATCGTATTCGCTCACCAAATCCGGACAGCGCGAGCTCAAAACCGCGTCCCGCTCGTTCTGCAGCATTTTCTACGATATAAAGGAGATGGTGGCGTTCTGCAAATTGTAACGATTAAACCCGTGGAATGCAATTTAAAACAGAGAAATAGAACTCGGGATTCTAAGCCCCCTTTCATAAAAATGGTCGCCATCTATGAACAAACTAAGGTGTGGTATCGTCAACGGCAATTTTAAGTTTTAAATCAATTTGAGCCAGATAATCATTTCTTTCTTTTATGTAATCATTTATGTCAGATATAAATTCGTCTATATTGACTCCATCATAGTTACCATTTTTACGAGTTATACCTTCGGCGATATGAAGTGCATCATCTATGTACTCTCCTTTATACTGATCTTGCAGAGATATCTTTGAATATAAGAATTTCGTTAAATCCACGGCGTTAGAATACTGCATAAATTTCTCTCGCATAGTCTTTGATCCAAAACCGTTCGTATTTCTAGCTTGTTCGATTTTAGTTGTTTCAAAGTAATCTACAGGAAATTCAGTGTTATTTTTCTTAGAGGGCAGTGTAGAAATTGATTTATTAAACTCATTTCTGTTCTTCTCTGTTTCTAAGAGAAGATCTTCGGCCAAAGTAATTTGGCTAATAACCTCTATCTTTTGTCTTTCAAGGAAAAGGTTTGATTCAAGATTATTTAGATTGGCTGTTGTATTTACTAGTTCTCTTGTTTCATTATTTAGTTTACCTGTTGTATCATTCAAACTTAATGTCGACCAAATAAGGATAATGGTAGCAATAAAAAGCAAAATATTAATTATGTTGTCTTTAGTTTGTAGCCCACTTTTCCGTTTTTGTCTTTTGGTAACTTCCATAATAACACATGTGAGGTTACTCAACTTATTATACTTAGCCCCCGACGCTCGACTCGACCAGGTCAAGAAACACCACCCTCATTTAAGGCCCGTGGACCAGTCTATCGAGAGGGATTTTTAAGGGTTGCTCGAACCATCTCCGATATATCGTATAAGTAAACCATTAAGCAATGATTATAAATTTTGAATTCGCAACTAATTCGTAAGAGAACGGTGAGCAAAATGGCAAAACCCATTCAATATATAACTGAGTTGTCCATTCCGGAAGCAAAGGCATTCCTAGCAGACATACTGAATCCCAAGCCCAACCCGGAAAGGGACAGACTATTCGACGAAGCCAGGAGGCTCAAATTCGTGATACGCTGATTTTTTGGTGACTTCGTGGATGAGCGCTACTCAGTTGGAAACACATACATTTCCAAGCTAGAGGAGAAATACAAATCTGCGCTCCTGAATTTCAAATCAAGCGAAGAAGACCAAAACAACTTCTTGCACAACGATGCGCTCGAATACGCAAAGCTGAATCTGGGCGTAACTTACCTGCTTTTCAGGCAAAGCGACAACAAGCTGGTTGCGTTCACAACTTTGGGCATGGGAGCAATACGGCTTCCGGATAAATTCGAGTGGGAATTGCATGGTAAGAAGCTGAAATCCTATCCGAAACAGTTTCCAAATCAGTTTCCGGCCCTGAAAGTCGGCCAGATAGCCACTACGAAAGAGGAAGAGGGGAAAGGCGCAGGCACGCTTATGCTCCAATTCGCGAGCAGGGTGGCTTCGGACCTCAAATCGCAGATTGGCTGCGCATACCTTGTTCTGGATGCCCGCTCAAATAAATTGGACTGGTACAAAAAAAGGGGGTTCAGGACTTGGATACAAAACTTCGAGGGAATGGAAACCATTCCAATGTATCTGGAGATACTATGAAGCAAACATTATTTGGTTGATTTCAATGATACTGCCATCTCATATTAAAGGCATAATTTCTTGGTTTTCTGGAGGCACTAAAAAACCGGATACAAAACAACCCATAGAACGGAAACCTGAACATTCTGAAGAAATGGATGTAATAAACATACAGAAACCCATGATGTCCCTTATGGCAGGTAAACCAACAGAGGAAAATATGAGAATGCTTTTTGAGTTAAACGTGGGGTCTGAAGATGAAGAGAATTTAAGACGAAAAATCTATTTTTCCTGGTTCTTGGCAACAATGCCCAAGGAATATAGGACCAGCATTGATTGCGAAAGCTTAGCTGAAAAAATAGGCATACCTGCCAATCAGACCGTAGATGATTGTGTTAAGTACTGCACCACCTCAATAAACAAGTACCCTAATGGCGCATTCCAACATTGCATGTTAGGCAAATGTATGAATAGGTTGGAGTTAGACGAGGATTCAATAAGATGTTTCACTAAAGCCATAGAATTAGCTCCAGATATCGCAGTCATCCATCTGCTGCGTGCTAACGCATACGGTTTAATCGAAGAGGTAGATGAGGGTCTAAAAGATGCTAGAACCGCTATTTCGTTGGATCCAAACTGCTACTTCGAGCTTCTCACCATCCCATTTACGACAAATGAAGATACAGGTAGCAAATACATTCGCACTGCCAAACAAATTTTGTCTGCATTGGAAAAACGGAAAGCAAGGAAGAAGTGATTGTACTGACGCGCTAAGGTAATACTTTTAAAATAAGCGTAAGAAATGTATTAATGGAAATTGGAAAGATGATCAAGATATCTATAATCCCAATAATTTTACTAATTATAGTTGGTTGGAGTATATCGAAGCAACCCGTAGCTGTGGACGATATCGGCGGTAATTGTGCAGATCTCGCAATACCCGGGCTAATTCTAGTATGGGTTGGTCATAGTGCAGCGAAAGCCGGATTAGGTTTTAAAGGTGCGTCTATAACTGCTGCAGTCGCCTCGGCAATAGCAAGAATTATATTAAGCTTTATAACCTACATTATTCTTCTTGGATCTGCAGAGCCCTCACAAGTAGGCGTTCTTTTAGGTTATGTCGGAGGTATGTGCGCAATCGGGCTTGTGGTAGGTACGATTTTCGCCGCCCTTATGGGGTATATTGGTGCTTATTTGGCAGAGAGAAAATAACTGCTTTTTAGCTAATGAAGGCAGATATTTTTACTTAGAATTTTGGCATCATTTTTTTAAGGGCATTAAAGCTCGTTATAATTTCCTGCTGAAACTCGTTTAAACCCATAAGAATGATAACTATTTTTATGAGGTTATAGGCTGGGAGTAAGTAGGTTGGTTCAATGGTTGGATACAAACTTTGAATAAGTAATCCTACTGCATAGTCCGCTATACAGCCTTCAAAAAATAGCAATAACCACTTAGTGAATCTATCTGCAGGCGATTTTGGATAACCCATAATACATATGCGTATACAGATTTTTAAACAATTTAGCTAAAAATCTTCTCACGTATTACAAACCAAAATCCGCCCTCTGTAAAAAGCCAGAAGTAATTGTTTTGCAATTGTGGGCAACCAGAACGTTGATTTTTTGTTTTCAGTAGCGTTTTCTGGCAATTGCAATTCCTTATTGTTTGCAATTCTGGAGCCTCAGAACGTTGATTTTTCGCTTAAAATCGCCATCATTAATATCTGACTATGATTTAGGCCGTGGCGTTATCATGTTCAGGTTATGTTGAATCATTTTCCTTGCCATGAACTCCTTGAACTCGTCGTCGCGCATAAGGGTTTTTACCATCAAAAGCTGACCTTCCGCTTCGCTATCCACACTGAGCGCAACGCTGACATCAAGGACTGCGCCGCAGCTCTGGCAAAACTTGGAAGCCGGAGAGCAGGGCTTATTGCAGCGCTGGCAATTCTTGACTTTGAACGTTTCCACCTCTTTCTCCTTTTCGTCTTTTAGGCCGTGCAATTTGAGAATCGCAGAATCCACATCACGCCCGGAAAGGTGAACGTAAACAGAAGCCATTTCCGAAGATTGAACCCAGCCAAAATACTCTTTCATTTGGGCTTCAGTCAGCTTATTGGCTAGTGCCGTAGCCCGTGAGTGCCTGAACAAATGCGGGTTTACGCGCTTGTTTAGTCCGGCTTTCTTCGCTAAGCGCCTGAGCAGAATGTTGGCTGTGGAGTAGTTGAACGGCAAAAGGATCCTCCGACTAGCCCTAGAAAGCCAAAGCGGGCATTCTGGGTCGTTTTTCCAGGGGTGCATATCCATCCAAGTTGCCAAAGAAGGCGCTGAAGCAACAATCCTGACGCGCCTATCGCCCGTTTTGCCACTAACCCGCAGGACCGCCCCATAATCGTCAAAATGAACATTTTTCAGCCGGATGGTCAATAGTTCGGCTATCCTGCACCCGGTTTCGTAAAGGGCTTCCACAAAGGCCCTATCTCGCGGGTGCTCTGTTGCCTGGACTAGCCGCTTTACTTCGTCTTCTGTCAAGAGGTCCTCAGGCAATTTGTGTTTTTCGTTGCGAAAGCTGGCCTTTATCCATTTGACTTCGTCGGGGTATTCTTCGTCATTCCCCTTGAGCCATTTGTAAAAGCGCCTTAGGACTATTTTGTAGTCTTTTTTCGTCCAATTTGAGTAATTGGTCCGCTCAAGGTCGGCGATCAATTCCTTGAGGTGCTCCTTTTTGGCTTCTTTGAACCCGATTTTGAGCATTTTTGAGAGATGAGGCAAAATGCTGAGGTATTTTATGCTCCGGGTTTTGGACAGCCCAAGGGCTAATGAGTCGTTATGGAACTCCAGAATGAGCTGCTGGTCTGACGGATTCAACTCCGTCGTTTCCTTCAACCGCCTTAGGCTGGATTCCAGCGTTTGCTGGTGCCTGTGGACATCGAACTCTGCCATGTCAACCACCTGCGCCGAGTGTTTATATTCTTTGGTGCCCCATATGGCATTTTTCTGCCACACTTTCGGGTGGTGCTATTTGACACAGTCTAATAGCCCCCGACGAGGATTGAACTCGCGACCTCGTGATTTTAGGAACCGCCGTTTACGGGCGGTTTCCTGGGTACCGGAAGCCCTTCTATCAGAAAGGGGGTATCCAGGAAGAAGGGGGCGGAAAATGATTTCCTTATGCTGCCCCCTATCTTACCAATCACGCGCTCTACCACTGAGCTACAGGAGCATGTTTCACAGTTCGGAGTCCCGAACTGATTCTTTTTGCACGGCACGCGCTCTACAGCAAACTGCGTGACTTGCCTTGTTCCTGCAAGCTGTTTGCTGCGAAGTCGCCGAATCGTCGGCGACAACGCCACTGAGCTACAGGAGCGTTGAGCTTCTGGCATTCGTCAAAGCATTGACGAATACAACAGGAGCCTAAATCCTTCTAAAAATATTAGAAGAGAGAATTATGAATGCCCGCAAGAATTTAAATTAATTTCCCTTTTCAGGTTTCTCGGCTTCGGATTTTTTCTTCCTGGGCTTGCGGGGTTTCTTGGGTTTCGCCTCTTTCTTGACAGCGGATTTCCTGGTTTTTGCCTTGGGTTTTTCTTTAGCAGTTTTCGCCTCTTCAGCTTTCTTAGCTTCTGCCTCTGCCTTTTTCTTGCCCCATTGGGCTTTGGAAGGGCAGTCCCGCCCTATGCACATCTCGAATCTTCCCTTCTGCCTTATCACCAAAACAATGGGCATATTGTCAAACTTGCACACTTTTCCAGTGGGCTTTATGAATGAATAGCCCGGAAGCGGGAACGAGTTCCTGCACGTGGGATAATTGGAGCAGCCTATGAAGTTGCTTCCCTTGAAATTGATTATTTTGAGGTTTCCTCCGCACTTGTCGCACTTCCCCACGTATTTCTCCTTCATCTCTGTGTCGTTCAGGGCTGATTTGAGCTCAGCGCCTATCTCGCCTTCATGGAGCTTGAATTCGTTCAGCATTTGTATTAGAACCTCTTTCCCTTCGGCTATCACGGTCTCCTTGCTCATCTCCCCTGTCTGGATCTTCTCCATGTCGTCTTCTATCTTGCGCGTGAGCTCCTCGTCGGTTATGTGCGGGGCGTTCTTCTTCAGCGCCTGGTAAACGGCCATGCCAAAATCGGTCGCTTCAAGGCTTTTCCCTTTTATGTAATCCCTGCTGAATAGCGTATCTATCACTACTGAGCGGGTGGCCTTGGTGCCGAGGTGCCTGCCCTCAAGCTCGGAAACAAGCGATGCCTGGGTGTAGCGTTTCGGAGGTTTGGTGGTCTTGCGCTCCAGCTTCTTGTTCTCTATGGGAACATTCTCGCCTTTGAGGAATTCGGCTATCCCCTTGTCCTCAATTGTATAGTAGGGCGCGTAGAATTTCGTCCATCCTGGTTCGGTGATGCGCGAGCCGTTCGCAAGCAGGCGCTCGCCGTTGCTGCCCAGGAGCACAGAAGTGAGCTCCTTTTTCCCGAACGGCGCGAAAACCGCGAGGAAACGCGAGACTATCAAATCGTAAAGTTTTCCCTCTTTCTCGCCCATCTTGGCTTGTATTCCAGTGGGGTGGATTGCCGGGTGCGCCGGGTCTTCTTTCTTTCCCTGGAATGGCCTGGACCATCCGTTCTTCATCAGTTCATTCGCCCTTTCGGAATATTGCGGAATCTCCGCGAGCTTCTTTATTATGGCCTGGAGGTTGAGGTTGGGAGGGAGCTTCTGCGAGCTCGTGCGCGGGTAGGAAATCAATGAGCTTTCGTAAAGGGTCTGCGCAAGCTCTAAAGTCTGGCTTGGGGAAAAGCCGAATAAATGGTATGCTTCTAGCTGGAGGCTCGTAAGATCAAAAGGAGGATAGGGGTAAATCGTTTTCTCCTCTTTCTTCACGTCCTCTATTATTCCGGTGGAATCTATGCGGTCGTGCACCGCTTTAGCTTGCTCTTCGTCCAGGAACCGGTCGCGCTCGTGCTTGAACTCGGTGGATTTCGCGTACGCGAACACTTCCCAGTAAGGGGTGGAGACGAAATTCTTTATCTCCAGCTCCTTCTCGGCAAGGATTGCGAGCGCAGGGCCCTGCACCCGCCCTATGCTCATTATCTTGAATGCCTTATTCTTTATCAGGGAACTCATCAGGGCGCGGGATAAATTTATTCCATAATACCAGTCAAGGACGTGCCTGGCTTCCCCTGCATAGGCGTTCTGCAAATCCAGGGGCTCCATGCGTTCATAGGCCTCTTTTATGTCTCTTGGAGTAAGGGCTGAGAAGCGCATCCTTTTCCCGGTCTCGCTCTTGCCACCGTAGCAGAACCTGAACACGTTATAGCCGATGAGGCTGCCTTCTATATCGTAGTCTGTCGCGACGACCACTTCGTCCGCCTGCTTCGCGAGATGGGCGAGCAAATCCACGTAAGCTTTCGTGTAGAAGGCCCCTTTGCTGGCCTTGTATGCAGGGACCCATTCTATATCGAATACAGGGTATGTTTTGCTCCGCTCTTTCTCGGCAAGGGTGAAAACGTGGCCCACTGCGGAAGCTACCGCGACTTTCTTTCCGTTCACCGTGGTTTCGTAATAGCCCACGCTTCCGGCTCCTTTCCTTATTACGTTGGAGCCTATGAAGGCGGCAATCTTGCCCGCCACCTTGGGCTTCTCTGCGATTATGAGCTGCATAGGTGAGGGTTTGCGTGACAAACAATTAAAACGATTCACCCGATTAGTCTGTACAAAAATTTACAAAATGCAACAATTAAAAAATGGTCATAGAAAGTATACATGGGTGTTATAGATAGGAACAGAAGTCAAATCCATAGTTCTAAAAGGTGGCGATCCATCGGGTCGAAATCGTTCGAGCCCCAGTGAAAGGAGCGCAAAACCTAAGGGGCCGCCGCCCATGCTCCCACCAGTTAAAGAAGAGGGGCCAATAGGCGAAGGACGTGATGCAGAACCCGAAAGCCGCACGGGAAAACCGCCATCTGAAAATCCATTGCACAATCCAACGGCGTATCTGTTCAAGCTCCGCGAAGGCGGAAAAGGATGGAACGAGATGGATGATGGAGAAAAGGATCGCCTCCTTGCAATTTTTAATGCTGGATTGGACAACGATATGGCGCATGCGCTTTTGTATTGCAAAGTGCTGAGCCTGATGATAGCGACAGGAATGGATGTCGTGGAGATTGATTCCCAGATAAAGAAGGGGGCCAATGGAAAGGGACCCATTAAAAGGAATAGCGTGTTCGGCAAGATGGCAAATAGCTACTCGAATGGGAGCAATGAGGTTAGGAACTACATAAAGAACGCATGGGCTACGGCAATAGTTAATGCTCCGAACGGCATAAATGCCATTTTCGTTCTTATGGGCAATTCCAGAGGCGATAGTATTTTGAACGGCATTACCTTCGCTCTTGCGCACGCAGCGCTGGATGGTGGAGGTAGGGATATGATAGGGCGGATTATATGGGGATGGATGGCTGAAACCGACCCTGAAAGATCCGGCATCATCAAGAAAATAATCTATGGAACCAGGGGGATACACGGGGGGGCAAGATATGGAATGGAAGTTAGAAACATCATTTGCGAGGCGGCGTGTGCACTCCACGATCAATGTTGCGGCATGGATACTGACGAAAAAACCAGAGGAAGAATCAAGGGCGCGCTTGTCAACTTGATGGCTGAGTTATAAAGAGCCGTTCTTACGGAAGTAATTATGCGGTGGAAAAGCAAGGAAAGTAGAGGCCAAATCGTATTTTAATTCTTGTCAGGCTAACTTTTATCATGAAGCTCAGTTACATCTCTTCCCGGAATTTGCGCATGGATGCTAAAATAAAGCAAAATCCGGAAGATTTCTGCGTAGAGGAAATAATGGAAGATGGAACGGTGCTGGAAAACGGCGGGGAAATTCAGGGGGAATCTTCAGGAAGCAAATTCGTGCATTTCGTGCTTCAGAAGGAGGAGTGGAGCACTGTGGACGCGGCGAGGGAAATAGCCTCCAGGCTGCACGTTTCGCCCAAGAGAATCAGCTATGCTGGAACAAAGGACAAAAAAGCCGTTACTACACAGCGCATGTCGGTTTTCGGGGTGAAGAAGGAGGCGGTGCTCGGGCTGAAAATAAACGGGATGCGGGTGCTGGGCGCGTGGAATTCGGATGAGAAAGTGGAAATGGGGATGCTGCTCGGGAACAGGTTCAGGATTAGGGTGGACGGGGCGGCTGATGAACGGACGGTGCAGGAAAT
>Ga0265297_10009895_pt1 | contig 12153 bp, 22 predicted proteins | sample Munlanlwell13791_FD_192502 | JGI IMG/M metagenome (GOLD analysis project Ga0265297, IMG submission 192502) | Leachate microbial communities from a municipal landfill in Southern Ontario, Canada - Leachate well 137-91 | ecosystem: Engineered > Solid waste > Landfill > Unclassified | place...
GGTCGATGTCTTGGGCGGCGGCGATAGATACTCTGGTGCTCATGCCTTGGGCTCCTGGGCGGCTTTGGCTACTTCTTTCCGTGCCCGCAGCCGCTCAATCCATCGCCGACCGTACCGGCGGTAGTGGGCAAGATCGCGGCACTCGCTGCGCTTGTGCCCGGGCTCGCAGCGGTGGATGTGATTCCAGCACCAGCCACAGACCAGCAGGCCGCAGTGCCAGCAGCGAAAGCGGCGGTATGGTGTCTCGTCGCCACAATGCTCGTCTTCGCAATGGCCGCTCATGCCTTGCTCCTTTGGGCTTCGGCCCGCTTCCGCAGGTCTTGCTCGACGTAGCGCAGTTGCTCGGCGCATGCCCGCAGCCGGTTGGCCCGTCTAACCTGGCCCATGCCGTCAGCGCCTTTGGCCCCGCCCTCGAACGTCTCTGCCTGCGCCGCCACGGCATCCGCCGCTTCCGTCAGCGCGTCGGCGATTGCAGAGGCGGGGTAGAGGGGGACGACCTTGACGCTGCCACGCAGTATCGGGTCGGCCGCGAACTCGTCCGCGTACAACTTCAATGTTGTGGCCAACTGGCCGACATCATCCTTAGTCACCATCCACGCCACGGGTTTAGTCGGCACGGTCGGCCCCTTTCGTCTCGATGATGAAGCGTCTTGCCAGTTTCAGGTTCACGATTGCTCCTTCATGTCAGTTGATTCGGACAGCAGCCGGCCGATGTACTCGGCTACTTGGGGGACGACGGCGTTGCCGAGGGCTCTAAGTCGGTCCACCCGATTGGGAACCCCATCAGCCACTCGACCCACGCTGGGTTCGCGGGGCCACGCATTTCGCTCTCGGTCAACTTGGTTCGCATGCGCCGTCTGGACCATGCGCCGCCCCATTCGTCCAGACGCCCCACCTGATGCCCGCTCACCGATGTGGGGGTAGGCCACAACGAACATGCGGCGTCGTGTGTGTGGCGCACCCATCGCACACGCCGGTATAATCTCCCATTCTGCATCGAACCCGATTTCCGCAAGCTCTCCAAGGGCAACGCGCAGGCCGTTTTCAGCAATGGCGTCCACGTTCTCCAACACGACGAGTCGTGGTCGTACCATGCGAACGAGCCGCATGAAGTCGAAGAACAGTCCGCTTCGCTCGCCCCTGATGCCAGCCCGCTTGCCGGCGTTGCTGATGTCCTGGCAGGGGAACCCGCCCGCCCACAAGTCTGCTTCTGGCAACTCTCGTCCTGTGAGTTCACGAATGTCGCTCCATCTAGGCACGTCGGGCCAATGCTTCGCCAGGACGCGCTGGCAGAACGGCGCAATCTCGACTTGGCCGACGCACCGATGCCCGGCACGCTCCAGGCCAAGTGAGATACCGCCAATACCCGCAAAGAAATCTATGAATCTAAGCTGCATTACTTGACTCCGTACTGGCATTGGATACAATGCCGGTATGAGCAACAAGTACACCTACTCCGTTCCGTTCACCGAAAGCGAACTCCATCGCGACTACGTGGAATTGCGCATGTCCCAAGTCGAGATAGCCCGCAAATGGGGGACAACTCAAAAGGTGGTGTGGCACGCCTTGCACAAGATGGGGATACCAACGCGCAAGGCGGCCAAGCGCGATCAGTGTGGACCTCAGAATTCGTCTTGGCGCGGCGGTCGCGTTCTCGTCGCAACCAAGTCCAATCCTCCGGGCCATCGCTCCGCGTTCGGTAACGGCTACTACTATATCAAACTGCCGCCTCACCCGAACGCGAACAAGAGTGGGTATGTAGCAGAGCACATCCTTGTCGCTACGCGAGAGCGCGGCCGGCCGCTGTCCGACGACGAGTTGGTGCACCATATCGACTTGAACAAACACAACAACGATCCTCGCAATCTGGTGATTGCGTCGCACAGGGCACATGCGAACTGGCATGTCCAGCTCGAAGAAATTGCGGCGGCCATGTTGCGTGACGGGTCTGTTGTATTCGACCCCACCACTGGCTACCGTCGCGTGTGAGCCGATGCCCGCGAAGAACGAAATGAACCGCAGGGAAGCCATTACCGTCTTCCCTCCGCCCGCTTGTCCTTCTTGACCATCAGCAGCAGCACTAGCCAATATCCCAGGAAGCCCACGCCGCCGAACTTGAGCAGGCACACGCCCGGCTCGGCGCAGGCGATAGCGTGCAAGGCGGCAAGCATCAGGCCCGTAACGACGGCGGCGAGGAAGCTACGCATGGGCGGGCTCCTCGTTGGCGATTTCGAGCAGAACGTCGGCATGGCACGGGGCGTCTTCGCGGCACCAGCAGGCAAGGTCTTTGCCGCGAATCTCGTCCAGTACCGACCGCACGCGCCCCGCCAGCACCACGAGCATGGCCACGTCGCCGCCCTCGCGCCGCCAAAGGTCCCTCGCGGCCTGCGGTACGGGGAATCTCGCTATGCACCACTGATAGGCATTGACGCATTCCTGTGGGCTGTCGGAGTAGACGCCGACGCGGAATGGGTTTCCCCATTTCGTCGGCCTTGCCACGTTGACCGCACCAGGCGGCAACCGAAATCCCTTCGTCCGCTTGAGTTGGATTCGCTTAGGCATTGGCCGCCTCCATCTCCGGCAGCGTTCCGGGTTCCAGTGCCGCCATTGCCTCGCGTATCCGCTTGGCATCGACGGGCACGTAGTTGTCGGCGTAGGACAATGCCGGGGGCACGTCGTTCAGGTCGGGAACTTCATGGCGTCGAAGTGCGTCCATCACTCGACCGTATCTGTCCCATCGTGACATTCCTGATCTCCTTGTCTGCTGCGTCTGCGGCCCGTGCCTTATTCGCTGAGAAGTTTTCCGCAATCGGCGCATGTCTCATGCGTGTCGATAGGAGACGTGACGCCGCTACGCTGCGACGGGTTGCCGCACTTGCACCAGCCCGCGTCATCGTCAAACAGCCCACCAATGTCAGACGGTGCGTTGTCTGACTCAAACAGCCACCACTGAAACATCGCCTCTGCGTTCGCCCATCGCGCGACTACATGCGGTCGGCGAGCAAGGCGGTCGGCATACAAACTCTCGAACGCCCGCCGGAACGCGGCATACCAACCCGGATACCGCTCGATGCACAGACGCTTTTCTTCCGGGGAAGCGTTGGGGCAGAACAGGCAGCCAATGCGGTCCCATCCTTCGTCGTACAGTTTGCAGTACGGCAACTGGCGCTCGCGGATGAAGTCCCAAACGTCGGCGCACGTCCAGTCAAGAATTGGGTGCAGCAGCCACTTGGTCTTGTGTTGGTTGCACCGCTGGAAGACCATGCGGTCGTTGCGTCGCTTGCGGCTTTCTTCCGAACGTATGCCGAGGACCACTATGCGACCGTCGCCGTAGTCCTCCTTGTAGTAGTCACAGCACCACTTCTTCGCGCGGAGGGGGAAGCCCTTGCGCACCAGTGCCGTCAGTAACGATTCACTGGGATTCCGCCATGCGACGTGCGGGTAGTGTTTGCGGATGAAATAGATCACGTCCGGGGGGTCGATGGTCGTGTTGCTGTAGACCAGTTCGTGTTTGACGCCCGCTTCCTTGGCGAGTTCGGCCACGCACTGACTGTCTTTGCCGCCACTGAATCCCACGACGTAACCGTTGGGATGCAGGCGCAACGCGGCCTCTTCCATGCTCCGTAGCCGCTCAATCGCTACTGCGTCTTTCGTTCTGCCGTCGAGGTATCGTTGCACTTCTCTATCTCCCGGTCTGCGGCCCGTGCCGCCCGTTGATCGTCACAGTGCTTCTTCCATTCCGCGCCGAACGCCGCCAGCCAGCGGCGAACACGGGGCCAGGGCCAGTGACGGTGTTCACCCGCCACGGCGATCTTCCAAGTCAATCTCTGCCTGCTTCTGTGCCGCGAAGTCGTCGGAGCTGGTCTTGAGGAACTTGTACTTGCCGCCAGCGATCTGCGCCGCCGTCACCCGCCACTGGACTTCCTCAATGCTCTTGGTCACGAACGCCAGCCCGCCAGCCTTGGTCACGCGGTCGATGAAGTCCTGTTGTTCGGGCCGAACCTTGCCCGTGGGTGACTTGCACTCGATGGCCAGCAGCCGACCGCCGGGCAGCACGCCCAGGATGTCGGAAGACCCCTTGAGCCCAAACCGCACAAACCGCCGCTTGCCCTTCTCTGTGGCGGCGAATGCCCCGGTGTTGTTCCGCCAGGCGAAGATGCCCATCAGCTCAAGCCACGTCAGCACGGCCTTGACCAGATCGCCTTCGGGGGAGTTCTGCTTGCGGCGGGGCTTCGGCAGCGGCTCCCCGCTCTGGGGCGTGACATGCGATACGAGTTGCGGGGCGACGTGGCGGCGCAGGTCGGGGCGGCCTTTGCAGAGTTCGGCCAACTCATCCGATGTGATCTTGCTGCTCATCCGTGAGCTTCCCTTCTGTCCATAGGTTCCACACGATGCTCGCCAGGGCCAGCATGACCGAGTAGCCGATCGGCAGCAGCACGGGCCAGGAGGGCGAGGGGTTCATACCGGCCATCCTTTCGGGAACTGCCTGACACGGAGGTCTTCGGGGAACTTCGCCGGGTCTTTGACGACCTTGCCGCCGATGTCGATCTGCTTCACAAAACAGGCGACGCCCGCCGCCTTGCACTGCTCGACGATGCTGCGGACCCATTCGATGCGGCACGGGCGACGATGGGGGCCACTTTCGGCACCCACCACACACCATGAGATCAGTCCGCTCGGGCTCCCGGCATACTCCGCGCCGCCCTCGTCGCCGACGAACAGCACCGAACCGCCTATGTATCGCACGGCCCGCAGGTCCACCGGCCCCAGCAGTGGCTCCAGGCTCAGCCAGCGGTATGCCGCCGGGGTTTGCAGCAGCAGCGGGATTCGCTCGTCGGCGGTCTGCGGGTCCTCGACCGAGACGCCCAGGGCGGCGTTGGGCAGCGGGTAGTGGCCGCAGTACGGCACGCCCGGCACGTATTGCCTGTGGTTGCCCTTGAGCCAGCCACCGATACGGTATCGCTGGCCGCACCGCTTCTGCTCCAATGCACGCAGGCGCTCGGGTCGCTTGGTCAGCAGCAGGAACATCTGCCGCTTGGCATCGCACATAACCGCGAACATGCGGTCTATCCATTCCTCTCGGACCTGCTCGTGCCCGATGTCCCCCATGAACTGCGTCGGCACGAGATAGGGCTTCTTCCACGCCAGCGGCTCGCGGAGAACATCTTCGTCGAGGTAGAACGGGGCTAGGCCCGCTGCCACGAGGCGTCGCTGGTCAGATAGCGTCGGGTTGTCCGCGTGCCGGTCGCACATGCCCAGGTGCCAGCAGTGGAGGCAGCCGCCGGAGACGCGCCGGCACCTCATTATCAATGGGTTCCAGTGTTTTTCTGAATCGCAGTAGAAGCCTTTCATTTGCCAGCCCTTTCCCTGATCGCTCGCCGCTGGCACGTCTCGCTGCGATGCCACGCGGAGCTGTCGTGCCAGTCCGATGCTCGGTCCAGCCATGTGCCACAGGCGTATCGCACGCGCGGCTTGTGCGCCAGGTGCGTTTGCCGCCCGGCAAGGCACCAGATGCACTGAGGCGGGGTGGAGAGGGTGAAGTTCACTTGCTGGCCTCCAATACCGCGCGCCCGGCGGGGGTGATGGTGTAGATGGACTTGTACGACAGGTGCTTGCCTCTAACCCATCGGCGAGTGACAAGTGAGTTCATGGTTCTGCCATCGGGCATACGGTAGCAGCATCGCATATGCCGCCATCCATGCTGGTAGACCGCTACCGCTCCCGGCTCCGCCAGCTTCCGCAGGAGGTCACGTTGGGCTTTCGTGGGTTTCATTCGACTCTCCATCCCTGCTCGCGGCGCTCGCGTTTCAGGGCAAGGTCAACGTCCTCGTGCATCGTGCATCTATCGGTGCCGGCGCACTCGCAATCGGCCTTGGCATCCGGTCGAATGCGCGGCCGGAAGCATCTGCGGCCAAGGCAGGCCGTGCCGAATATGCGGTATCGCGTCGGGTCGCCCTTGCGTTTGGCGTACACGCTCGTCTCCTTCCCGCCGGCCAATTCCGGCGGGGTTGGGTCTGCTGGCGCTAGTATGGAATCTCGTCTCCGCCCGGCGGGTCATTCGCGGGCGGCTCCCAATGCTCCGGCGGCGGCTGGGGTTGCTGGCGGTTCTGCGGCGTCCCGGCCGGAAGCGGCTGGGCCGTGCGGGGCTGGTACGCCTGCTGGGTTGGCCGGGGCTGCGCCGCCGGCTTGGGCTTGGCCTGCCGTGCCGGGGCGGGCTGCTCGCTGAACCCCTTGGGTTCGCAGTACCACTTGACTTCCATGAACTGCCTGCCGTTCTGGTTGGGCTTTCCGAGATTCAACATGGCTCGTCCGGTCCTGCCGATGCAGTCTTGTGCGGTGAAGTCAACCGGCTCTCCGCCCTTGGCCATCATGCCCGTAGCAAGGGCGAACTGGCTGGACTTCCACAACGCATTCGGCGTGTCCACGAGGTTGTCGTAGGTCCGCAGCGGCTCGCCGCTACGCAGGATGATCGCATCGAACTGGAGAAGCAGGTTGATGACCGCGTTACCTGCCTGGCTGAACTTGTCCACGGCCTCGACCACGGTGAACTCATACTCTCCCGGCTGGATCATGTTGGGTGCTGCCTGTTGTGGGTCGGCTCTCATTATTCCTGCGCTCCTTCCTGGGTCTTGTCGTTCTCGGGTTCTTCGGGGGCGTTGTTGGCCAGATGCTGCCGGAACTTGGCTTGGTCCAGTGGCATCGAGTCGGGCAGTTTCCAGCCCGCCCGGACTTTGGCGTCAAATGCCGGGTTGCTGCCGGCGTAGATCAGCCGGGCCTTCTCGCCCTTGAGCCCCACGGCTTTGCCGACCTTGGGCTTGTCGTCGGCCTTCTTGGCCCCGGCGCTGTTGACGATCAGGCCGAACTGCGCGAACAGCACGAGGTCCGCCCATTCGCGGGTCTTGTTCAGGATGCTGATCTTGTCACTGTGGTGAAGGTTCGGCTGGAAGACCTGGTAGTTGTCGCCCGTGGGGTTCTTCCGCTCGATCACGGCCGAGTGGCAGATCAGGGCAATCTCCATGCCCTTCTTCTCGCGCAGCCAGTCGAGTGCCTGGAGGAACTTCATCCATTCAGCCAGCGACGGACGCCAGCCGCGCCCGTAGTCGTTAAACTTGGCCAGGGCCTGCTCGTAGGTGTCACCGTCTGCCTGGAAGTCGCGGGCGACCACATGCCGGATCATCAACTCCTGCGCCCAGTCGGCCGAGTCGATCACCAGCGTCTTGAACTCGTGCGCCTCGCGGCCCAGCGCCCGCAGGCAATCCGTGAACATCTGCCAGTCGGTACAGAGCGGGAACTTGGGCACTGCGATGCGCGTGGCCCCGTCCTCGGTGCAGATGAACACGGGGGCGGGGGCTTGCGCCCAGAACGAGCTCTTGCCCACGCCATCACCGCCGTGCATCACGATACGCGCGGGCTTGGGCATCACGGCCTCGCACACCTGGGCCAGCGTGATTGTCGGCCTGGCCTTGCCGTTAGACGGGGAAGCCGTCTGTCTCGGAACCGTTGCTGTCGTCATTGCCGTTTCCTTCGTCCGCCTCTTGGAGTTCTTCATGGGCGTGCCGGGCCTGGCGGAAACCGACGGGGCACCCCGCGTCACAGGCCACTTGGCCCGTGCAGATCGTCCAGTACGGACACATGCGCTTGTAGTAGCGGCAGGCGTCAGTGTTGCGCCACCAACGTCCGGCCTTGGTGCAGGCGTGGATGTCCTGCACGATGGCCCACAACTCCTGTGCCCATTCGTCCAGGTCGGATTGCAGTCGGGCAACCTCGAAACGCTGGTAGTAGTAGGCCGGGTTCTCCAAGATGTGCGTGGACAGCCGGGCCGACCACTGCTTGGGCGTCATGGGCGTGGTCTGGAGGACGTAGCCCATGTTTTTATCGCCCGTCTCCCGCCACTTGCCGGCCTTGGTCTTGACTCGCTCGCCCTTGGCGTCCAGCACCACCTTGAGCCCCTGCTCATCCAGCACGGGCATGGGGGTAGGCCGGATACCGGGCTTGCGGATCACGTCATACAGCGTGGTTTGCAGGTCGTGGCCCTCGGTGCGGGCAGCAGCGATGTACATGCTCACCTGTTGGTTAACCAGCAGGTGATTGCGGTAGTCAGAGTCGGGGCCGATGTCTTCGCCGGCGGTCTTGGTTTCCATGAGCGCCAGCCGACCATCCGGCAGACGGCCGATACGGTCACGCTTGCCGCTCTGCCGGAAGATGCGGGCCTGCGCCCCGGTGTCGGGGTTGACGATGGGCAGATCGAACGACTTCTCGCTCTCGACGATCTCGATGTGGCTCTCCCGCCATGCCCAGGCATAGCCCTTGACCAGTCGTTGCACGGTCACGCATTCCAGGGATAGCCTGTAAGCGATCTCCTGAAACTCCGGGGCGTCGGCGTAGGCGGCAGTCTCGGCCTCGTAGAACGAGTCGATTGCATCGGCCGCCGCGTCGGGCGACATGCCTTTGGCCAGCCAGTCAAGCCCCAGGTGAACGCCGGAGCCGAAGCGGAACGGCGTGGCCTTGTACACCGGACGCCAGCCTAAGACGTAAGTAAAGAAGAACTTCCGCCGGCAGAGCTTGAACATGCTGATGGAACTGTTCGTCGCCCGGTCACTACCGGGCAGCGCACAGACTGGTTCGGGCGCTAGCGTGGTCATGGTTGTCCCTTTCGTCAGCGGCGGTCGGCAGGTTTCGGCCCACGGGGTCGGCGCGCGGAATCCTGGCGCGGCGGTCGGCGAACTCCGCCTGCCGCCTGTACCAGTCCCGCAAGCCGAACTCGATCTCACTAGTAACGTGCATCTTCTGTCTCCTTCATTCGCCCTTCCGGGCAATTCCCCCGCCGCACGGTTGGGCGCGGCGGGAAGGGGTTACTGCTGCTGCATGCGACGCTGCGCGTTGGCCCAGCCACGGACGACGGCAATGAACAGGTCGTCCTTGAGTCGCTGGCCGGGCGGCAGGCAGTCGTATGGCAGGCAGCACGGATGGGTCTTGGCCTCGGCGTCCTTGACCTCCCCGAACCGCCAGCCCGCGCGGAGCTTGCTTTCCAGCCACTTGTCGTGCGACTGCCGGCCGTCGGCGTGCGGGTTGGCCAGGTGGAACTTCACGCCCTCGACGGCCGACTGCTTCTGCCAGTCCGGGGCGGCATCCCACTCCGGTTGCGACAGGTCGCCTTGCGTCAGGCACAGCGCCCGGTTGGCCTCGTGGCAGACGCGCGCGATGTTCTCGACCTCGGCGTCGGTGGGCTTCCACGGCTTCGGCATCTGCGGCATTGACTCTGCCAAACTCTTGATGTTCTGCATGTCCGTCATTGCTTCCCTGCTCCTTTCCGGCGTTATTGCCGATAGCTCCCCGCCAGCGTGTCCGCCGACGGGGGCTTGTTGTCGTTCGACTAACAGGCGAGTCTTCGTGGTCTACGACTTCATGCCGATCACCTGCCTTTCCGTTGGTCCTTGCGATTGCTGGTCACTCCGTCGCCTGTCCATCAATGGACACTTTCAACTTGTACTTATTGCTGGCCGACACGACCAAGGCGTCGATCAGGGTCTTGGAAATGGTGCGAGTCTCGGCTTTCAGACACTTCTCGACTGCCGCCTGAATGCGCTGCTGGTCTTTCTCGACCCACGCGGCAATGGCCTTTTCGACGGACTTGCGAATCGCCGAAGAACACAGCCATTCCAGGTAGGTCTTCGACGATGAGTAGCCGTATGTGTCGATCTTGCCGTTGGAGTCCACCTTCTGACTCAGGGCTTGCCGCACTACGGCTTCCACGATTTCAAGTTGGCCCTGAAAACTCGCCGTCACAGCGGCTACAATCTGCTTCTCCACGATCTCTCGCACTACGCTCGGGTCCACGTTCAGGGTTACCGGTCCATTTGCCATCGCTGGCTCCTTTCTCTGGCCCTTGCGGGCGATCAGGGACGGCAGGGCTTGAACCTGCAACCTGCGGGTCCAAAGCCCGCCGCTCTGCCGATTGAGCTACATCCCTACTTGCGGTCGACGGGGCTCGAACCCGCAATGCCGGGTTGAAGGCCCGGTGTTTTGCCAGTTGAACTACGACCGCTACGGTGGCCGTCGGAAGTCGAATCCGAACCCCAGGAGCCACGGTCCTGTTGCCAATTGAGCTACGGCCACATTGCGGCGGGCCGGATTTGAACCGGCGACCTTGGCCACTTGGCGGGTAGGGCGCGGGAGCGACCCGCGATGCCTCGTTGCTGGCCACCTCTACCAACTGAGTTACCGCCGCATTGCCGGTCTCTCCCGGCTTGTCACCACTGGTCGGCCCGCTGCGTTTGTGGTTGCCGTTACTACGCTGCCGACTAGCGCCGCAGGGGAGCCTGTCCTATGTACCCATGCGGGAGACGCACACTGCTTGGACCTAGGCCGTCAAGTTCGTTTCGCGGCATCGCCGCGCTGTTCTCGCTGTCGCCGTCGGTATGTCAGCGTCGGCGGCAGGCCCGCCGCACGCGCGACGGGAACCCGATTAGGGCAGTCGCCGGGCTCCAGGGTCCGGGGCCTTTGGCCTTGCCGTCGTGACGACGACCTGGAGTTGTCCGCGCGACTGCGAAGGTTGATGCCCCGTGGAACCCCGGCCGTGGGGCCAGTTACGGCCGCACCCGAAAAGCAGGGACCGACAATCCCACGGGGCAGAATCGTCAGGATGTCAATGTCGCCGCTCCCACCTTGCGGGGCGGCGGGAAGACGCTACTCGTCGCCGTCGTAATCGCTGGTCGCATCGAACAGCGGCGCGCCCTCGATCAACTCCAGCAGTTCGCGGACCAGGGCATCACGCTCTTCCCGCGCCGCCTTGGCCGCGTCCTTGCACTCGTCCACGTAGTTTTCGGCCTTGACGAGTTCCTTGGCCTTGTTGCGGATGCTCGCCAACTTCGCGGCGGCGGGTCCGGTTTCGTCCACGGCGGTTTGTGCTTCCTGTGTCACGGGTTCTCCTTTGGCCTGCTTGAGCAGGCGGTCGCATTTCTGGCGCGTCTTATGTGTGAGCGTCACGCTTCGTCCACGACCGGAGAGCGTGACGGTTGTGACTCCGCCTTTGCCATCAGGGCACAAGTCGCGCATGGCCTTGATAACCTTCGGGTGTCGCAACACATCGAATTGGTTCTTCGCAGCCACGTCCGTCATCCTTTCTCCGGCTCTGCCGGTCATTTCAGGGTCACGATGCTGCCGTCAGGAAGAACCTTGGCAATCGGGCGAGCATCGGCGAATCGCCCACCTTCTCGGCCTTCGCGGAAGTACAGCGTGGCGATTCCGTCTGTGCCGACACATAGGTTGAGGCCGTTCTCGCCCGGCGGCAACTTCTGGTTGTGCTCAATCACCAGCTTCGGCTTCGGGGCGGGGATATCCTCTACTTCCCAGCGGCGGTGTCCGTACTCCGCATCTGGCGTGTCGGATAAACCCGCGCTCGTTTGGCAGACGATGAACACTGCCGGGTTCGGGTCGGCGGCAACAAATTGCTTGCCCGGCTCCCGCACGTCGATGATCTTCCCCGTCAGCCGCTTGCCCTTGGGCGACTTGGATTCGTCGGGGGGGGCGGGGATGGGAAGGCAGCGGTCGCAGAATCCCCAGTGGCGGTCGTCAAACCACATGGACGCACCATCCGACTCCACCGTGGCCACGCGGCGCGGCAGTTGCATATTGTCTTCATGCACGCACCAATCGCCCTTCTTCCACTTGCACTCCGGGGGCTCGGGCTCGAAGCAGTCGGCGGGGGCCAAATCCTCTGCCCACCACTTGCCGCGCCCCGTTGTGTCCACGATGGCCCACAGGAGGCCGCCATACCCGTTCGGGCCAATGACCTTGACTTCAACCCGGATGAATCCGCTCTTGAGTTTCCGTTCCATGTTCAGTCTCGTCCTTTCTTCCGTGCCATCTCCCGTTCGATCATGTCGTCCATGCCCGGCACGTCGTCAGCGTCGGCGTAGTCGTCATCGTCGAACGTGGTGTCCGTCATCGGGTTCACCGGGCGACCGTTCGCCCAGGCGAGCATGTTGGCTGTGGCGTTGTGCATGGTCAGTCCTTTCCGGCAACGTGGTTCTTCACCCACTCGTGGCCTTCGGTGGTGTGGCACCAGTTCACCAGGGCCGCGCCCATCAACTCCAGGGCTGACTGCGGCAGGTCGAAGCCTTCGGGGTTGGGAATCTCGATTTCGATGATCTC
>Ga0265297_10009896_pt1 | contig 12152 bp, 8 predicted proteins | sample Munlanlwell13791_FD_192502 | JGI IMG/M metagenome (GOLD analysis project Ga0265297, IMG submission 192502) | Leachate microbial communities from a municipal landfill in Southern Ontario, Canada - Leachate well 137-91 | ecosystem: Engineered > Solid waste > Landfill > Unclassified | place...
GACCTTGCCCAGAATATTCTCAGCCGGAACCCGGACATCTTCAAAAAATATCTCGGCCGTATTCGAAGCCCGTTGCCCCATTTTGTCTTCAATCTTGCCAATAGTAATACCCGGAGTCTCCTTAGGAATGATAAAGGCAGTCAGCCCTCTCGGCCCCTTCTGGGGCGCAGCATTGGCAAAAACCACATATAAGCTGGCCACCCCACCATTGGTGATGAAACATTTAGAACCATTGATGAGGTAATCAGAGCCGTCTTTACGGGCCAGAGTCTTAATAGCGGAAGTATCGGAGCCAGCTTCCCTTTCCGTCAGGCAATAAGAGGCAAAACCCATTTTTTGGGTAAAAGGAGTCAAAAATTTCTTTTTCTGTTCTTCCTGGCCGTAGAGAATAATCGGAGTGAAAGCCAGAGAATTGGCCATCATGGTGGTATACATCCCTGGACACCCCCAGGCCAGTTCTTCTGAAATGATGGCCATCTCGAGATCTGATAAACCACCGCCTCCATATTCTATGGGGACATTACAGGTTAAAAATCCTGCTTCGAAAGCTTTTTGCATCACATCTTCAGGAAATTTTTCCTCGCGGTCATAATAAGCAGCCTTGGGCCTCATTTCCTTTTCAGCAAAGGAATGGGCCATCTCCTGAAGGGCTTTTTGTTCCTCGGTTAATTCGAAAGAAATCACCTTGCACCTCTCTTTAAAAAATCTTCTTAATCCTTCCTGGCAATAAGGTTTTCTTATAGTTAAATAATGACTTTTTGTCAACCATGACGGCCTGTCTGGCTATGAGCATTTGGGTCAGACTAAGCCCGGGGCAGCTCCTCCCGCCTGAAAAATAAAGCAGCTTAACCTGCTGCCCCCGACCAAAGATCAAAGCCAGGTTTCAATTTTAATACAACCAGGAAGGCTTCCTGGATTGAAAAAGCAGCTGGCTTGTTGTATAAAACTTTCTTGTCTTTTAATTGGAAAGGATAATTAGCATGAAAGTTTTTGAATCTCTGGGAGTGGCTAAAGCTGATATTCTGCTCCCGGTTGAAAACCTGGATTTAAAACGCTGGTCGGTCATTGCCTGCGATCAATTCACCTCAGAGCCTGAATACTGGGAAAGGGTGGCCGCCCTGGTTGGTTCTGCTCCTTCCACTTTTCATCTTATTTATCCGGAAGTTTATCTTAACGCTCCTGATAAAGAGGTCCGAATTAAGAAGATCAAAAGCCAGATGAGTGAGTATCTTTCGGCCGGGATTTTCAGGCAGGCAGAAGGGATCATTTATGTTGAGAGAGAAACAGCTCACGGCTGGAGGAAAGGCCTGCTCCTGGCCGTTGACCTGGAGAAATATGATTTTCGTCCTCAGGCTAAGAGCCTGATCCGGGCAACTGAGGGAACTATTCTGGAGAGAATTCCCCCCCGGGTACAAATCAGAGAAGGGGCAGAACTGGAGCTGCCTCATATCATGATGCTCATTGATGACCCGGAAAATGCAGTCCTGGGACCAGCCAGTCAGCATAAACAGAATTTTATGCCGCTATATGATTTTGAACTGATGTTTGGCTCCGGGCGGCTAAGAGGATATCTTATCAATCAGCCGAAAGTTGAGGAGGAAATCTTTGCCGGGCTGACTGAGCTGGCTGATCAAAAAAACTTCAGCCAGAGATATAAGGTTCCTTCCGAGACTCCCCTGCTTCTGTTCGCCGTTGGTGATGGCAACCATTCGCTGGCCACGGCTAAAACCATCTGGGAAAAGGCTAAAGCTGCCAGCCATAACCAGCAGGAATTAAATCATTCTCCTTTGCGTTATGCGTTGGTAGAAATAGTTAATCTTCACGATGAAGCCCTGGCCTTTGAACCCATTCACCGGATTCTATTTGAAATCAAGAATCCAGCCGGACTGGAAGACGAACTTGAGTTATTTTTCCAGAGGCAGGTTGAAATCTCCACCGAGAAGTCTTATGAAGATCTGAAAAAAGCGATTAATGCCAGAAAAAAGAAAGAACAGCTGGCCGGAGTGATCTTAAAGAATACCTTTAAACTGATCAGATTCTTAAAACCCTCTTCCAATTTGACCGTCGGCACTATCCAGCCTTTTCTGGACAAATTCATAGGAGACCAAAAAGCCCAAGGACTTGATTATGTCCATGGCGATGATTCTCTCTGGCAGCTGGTCAGGAGAAATGAGAATAATGCTGGTATCTATCTTCCAGCTCTGGAGAAAAATGAGCTTTTCCCAACAGTAATTCTTGATGGGGCCCTGCCCAGGAAAACTTTTTCCATGGGGGAAGCCTGGGAAAAGCGCTTTTATCTGGAGGGCAGGAAATTAACTAATCGCTGATCAGGCGGTTAAAAATCTCGCTCCGGCTAAATTCTTCAAATAGATCTTCCGGCCTGGTGGCCTCATCAACAGACAAATTCAAGACCGGAATTTCCTTCTCTCTCAAAAAGTTAATAAGAGGCTTCGTCCTCTCTTCATAGAGACGGTAGCGCTGACTGATGATAGCCGGAAGGTCATCTGACCGTCCCTGGCGCTCGCCATCAAGATTGGCCAGTATTCTTTTGATTGATATTTCTTCGGGACAATCAAGGTTAACAGCCAGAACAATCCTGGTCAGTCCTTTTAGCCAGGCCACCTGAGCCTGGTGGCGGGGCAAACCATTTAAAACCAGAATATCCTCTGCTGATGACTTGCTTCTGTTCAGAAAATTTTTCAAGATCTTGCGGGCCAGCTCCCGGTCCTGCTCCTCAAAAAGAACAGCCTTTCCCACTGACTGCCGGATGCGGGTTATCTCTGGCCGGCTGTAGGAAGTTTCAAGCTGACGGTCCTTTTCACCGGGCATAACCTCTTTCTGCCTGTGGTTAAGGATGTCCCTTAATTCCTGACCAAAATCAAAAGACAGAAAATGGCCACCGCCTGTTGTCTGGCGGCTAAGATACTGGCTAAAAGGGCTTTTACCGGCTCCTGGTGGCCCGAGTAATAACAGGCTTTTAATTTCAGTCATATTTCCTGATCAAGGCAGAAATAATTTTAAGGCTCACTAAATTATTAGAGCCGTGAATAATTTGGTCTCAAAGAAAAACCTGCGCCCGACAGGGCTCGAACCTGCGGCCTTCTGATTCGTAGTCAGACGCTCTATCCAACTGAGCTACGGGCGCATGGAATTAACTTGAATAATATTAACTTAAGAGATCAATTTTTTCAACCAGGCGGGGTTGCCCTGAAATCAGACCTTAACTGATTTTAAGGACAGCCGCCCCATTGATCTGGCTGTGTTTGACCGCCGCCAGAGCTTCATTCGCCTTTTCTAAAGGAAAGATTTGAACTTCGGTTTTGACCGGAATCTCTCCGGCTATTTTCAAAAATTCCACTCCATCCTGGCGGGTGGCATTGGCTACACTTCTCAATGTCTTCTCATAATAAAGATGCTTTTCATAATCAAGTTCGGGTACCGGACTGAGATAGATGCCGGCCAAAGCTACTGTCCCTCCTCTATCTACTACCTCTAATGCCCGGCGGGCTACCTGCCCGGCTGGCGCAAAAACAATAGCCGCCTGGAGTTTAACCGGTGGATCCTCTTCAGGCTGGCCTGCCCAGGCCGCCCCCAGCTTTAGAGCCTGTTCCCTGTGCTCTTTTTTCCTGGAAAAAACATAGACCCTGGCCCCCTGGCTGACCGCCACCTGAACAGTCACATGAGCTGAAGCTCCAAAGCCAAAAAGTCCCAGTTTCTCGCCCGGCAGCAGCCCGCTCAACCTCAAGGAGCGGTAGCCGATGATGCCAGCACAGAGCAGAGGAGCAGCTTGCTCATCGGAAAAATTTTCTGGCAATTTATAAGCAAAAGATTCTGTCACAACTACCAGTTCAGCGTAACCGCCGTCAACATCATAACCTGTAAATTTAGCTTCCGGACATAGATTTTCCCTGTGACTTAGACAGAAACGGCAGTGACCGCAGCTGTGATAAAGCCAGGCACAGCCAGCTCTCTCTCCGGTTTTAAAGAGCGAAACCCTTTCCCCGGTCTTTTCTACCCGCCCAACGATCTGGTGGCCAGGAATTCTTGGCAGTTGCACTGCTGGCAGTTCTCCCTCAACTGTATGCAAATCGGTATGACAGACGCCGCAAGATGATATCCGGATTAGAAGTTGATCTGGTCCTGGCTCAGGAGGCCTGACTTCCTTTAACTTCAGCGGGCTGTTCTCAACCTGGCCAAATTCACCGAGAACCATGGCTCTCATTGTCCGCATTTCTCCCCTTCACCCTGACCACGGTCAGCTCCATTCAATTTTTTAGTCAACCGGTCGATTCTTTTTTCAAAATCTTTCTCAAAAGCAGGGTTAATCTCCCGGGATAAAGCCAGCCCGTCAAGAGCAAGTTTGAGGGCTGTTTCTGGCTGCCTGACTTGATGCTCATAATACATGGCCAGTTCCCGCCAGGCATCAAGATTATCACTATTCTGACTCAGATCTTTCCATAGCTGAAGTGATTTCTCCCAGTCACCACATCTTTTAAAGTAGAGGGCTAAACTCTTCTTAACCTTGACCGATAATTCAACCGGTAGTTTCTGACTTAAAGCCTTTTCGTAAAGTTCAGCCGATTTCTTTTTTTCACCGGCTTTTTCCCAGATTTTCCCCAGGCCGAAAAGCTCCAGACCATCAATTTCCGTTTCCTGATTCTCAAGGCTATGCCCGACGGCCAGCGCCCCGGCAACCACCACCCCGTAGAGGGACATAATATCTTCCTGATTATGATAGAGAATTGGTTCAACTAAAGAAAAATCGCCGGTCCTTAAATACTGGAAATACCGCCAGGGGATCTCCTCTGAGGGAATATCTTCCGCCCGGTCAGCCCCCAGGTGGGCCAGGGCCAGATGATAAAGCCGGCAGCTTTCATATTTATGCTTCCAGAGATATCTGGCCGAAAATAAAAAATCAAGATGGGGCAAAGCTGATAAAGGACATCTCAGCCGGTTGAGGGTAAATCGCGTTTCGAGCAAAGGCAGATCAAACCCTTTGCCGTTATAGGAAATAACCGAGGTGAATTTTTTGTCCTGAAGGAGGGCCGTTAATTCTTCCAGCATCTTAAATTCTGAAGCCAGATCATTTAAGAAAAACTGGACAATCTTGAACCCCTGCTGATCAAAAAAGCCCAGGCCAATGAGGAAAGGTATAGTGCCAGTTCCTCCAGCCAACCCGGTGGTTTCCAGATCAATAAAAATGGACCCGGCCAGTGAAAGAGTCTGGAAAGCTTCATCCCGGCTGAGAAGATAAAGCACCTGGCCCGGGATATTCAAGCCAAGAGAAATAGGAATCTGGCCATAGCTTGAACTCAGATTGAAATTATTTTCCAGAACTAAATAGGGCTGACGGGCTGGGCTGGATGACGCCCGGTTAATATCCTGGCCGGAGCCAGCCTTTTTTTCGGGCTCTTTTTTTCTGGAGAGAGCCAGAAGCTTTTCTAATTTCTGACGGGTGTTCAGCTCAGCCTCAGTCTCAATATTTTTCCACAGCTCTTTGACTTTATCCGGCTGGGCTGGCCTGGCGGTCTTTTTTCTTAACTGCTCCCTGAGTTCATTTCTGTCCATCTGGCTGTCCTCTTGGCTACAAGATAACTCTAATTTTTTATTTTAATTTAAAAAGTTTTAACTGTTATTATTATATCACTTAAAAAACAAAATGAACTAATAACACTCCCCGGAGAAAGAACTTGAAATGGTCAGGCCTCTTCATATATTTAATAACTGTTATAATTTCAAAAGGACATAATCCATGACAGCTGAATATTTTCTGGCTTTTGACCTGGGAGCAGAAAGCGCCCGGGCGATGCTCGGTTCACTTGAAAATGGCCAAATCAGATTGACCGAGCTTCATCGTTTTCCTTCCCGGCTGATCCGCTGCCAGCATCACCTTCACTGGAATGTTTACTACCTATTTGAAGAAATAAGGCAAGTCCTGGAGAAAACTCGCCACCAGGGCTTGAGGCTCAGGAGTCTCGGTATAGACACCTGGGGGGTGGATTTCGGCCTGATTGACAGCAGTGGCCATCTTCTTGGCTTGCCATACTGTTACCGGGATAAAGCCTTCCCCGTAGCCGCCGGCCAGTACTTTAGGGAATTTCCAGCCGGAGAGCTATATCAGTTAACCGGCATCCAATTTATGCCTTTCAACTCCATTTTTCAGCTTTATGCCCTGCAAAAGGAAAATTCTCACTGGCTGAAACAGGCGGAGAAGATGCTTTTTATGCCTGATCTTCTAAACTTCCTTTTAACCGGGGTAAAAGCCACCGACCTGACTATTGCTTCCACTTCCCAGCTGCTATCGCCTTTTAACCGGCAGTGGCTCCCCGGACTGGTGGAAAGAATGGGAATCAATGCCCAGCTGCTGCCAGAAATAAACCTGCCTGGTAAAATTCTTGGCCGGCTTTCTCCCTGGCTGGTGGAAGACGGCCTGCCAGATGTTTCTGTAGTCGAGGTCGCCGGGCATGACACGGCTTCAGCCATTGCGGCTGTGCCAGCTGAAGGAGATGACTGGGCCTACATTAGCTCTGGTACCTGGTCACTGATCGGAGTGGAGCTCAGCCAGCCTCTCGTCAACGAGCGTTCCCTCCAGGCTAATTTCACCAATGAAAGTGGCCTGGGAAAGACTATTCGTTTTCTTAAAAATGTTACCGGCCTGTGGCTTCTCCAGCAATGCCGGAAAATCTGGTCCAGGCAGGGAGATTTGAGCTATGAACAGCTGACGGAACTGGCCGAAAAGGCCAGGCCTTTTGAGCTGTTTCTTGACCCTGATATTCCCCAATTTCTTAATCCAGAAAATATGGTAGAGGCTATAACCGGTTATGCCCGCCAGACCGGGCAGGCTGTTCCGGCCGAGCCTGGAGCTATGACCAGAGCTATTCTGGAAAGCCTGGCTCTAAAGTACCGGCTGGTGATCGACGAGCTTGAAGTTCTAACCGGCAGAAAGTTTAAGGTTATTCATATCATCGGCGGTGGTTCAAAAAACTCACTGTTGAATCAATTTACAGCTGAGGCCACTGGCCGTCCGGTCTTAGCCGGACCGGAAGAAGCTACTTCTGCCGGGAATGTGCTGATTCAGGCTATGGCGGCTGGCCAGCTGGAGGACCGCCAGACCTTGAGAAAAATAGTCAGGCAATCTTTTGAAATAAAAGAATACAGGCCGCATTCTCCCGAAAGATGGGATCAGGCCTTTTCTGAATATAAGTCCAGGCTGGCTGAAGCCAGAAATAACCGGCCAGTCTAACCGGAATTGCGAGTCGGCTGTTTTTGACTCCCTTGACAAAAACCAGCCAAAAATTATAAGAACTAATAGTCGGGAGGGTTGGCTATGGACCAGACTTCAGTTGAAAGAAAATATAACGAAGCAAAAGACCAACTGGCTGAAATCGGAGTTAATACTGACCAGGCCCTTAAACAGCTGCAATCCTATCAACTGTCTATTCATTGCTGGCAGGGTGATGATGTCCGGGGCTTCGAGCAGTCCAGTTCGGAGCTTACCGGTTCAGGCCTGCAGGTTACAGGTAATTATCCCGGCCGGGCCAGAAATGTTCAGGAACTCCGGCAGGATCTGGAAGAAGCCTTAGCTTTAATTCCTGGTCAGCATCGGATTAATCTTCATTCGATATACGGAGAATTTAACGGCCGGGTGGAAAGAAATGAATATGAGCCAGCTCATTTTCGCGGCTGGTTAGAATGGGCTAAAGCCCATAATCTTGGACTTGATTTTAATGCCACCTGCTTTGGTCACCCCAAGGCAGCCGGAGGACTGACTCTGAGCCACCCCAAAAAGGAAATCAGGAAATTCTGGATAGACCATGTCAGAGCTTGCCGCAAAATAGCTGCTTTTTTCGGCCGGGAGCTAAAATCTTACTCAATTCATAATCTGTGGATACCGGATGGCCTTAAGGACTGGCCGGCCAATCGCTGGTCTTATCGCCACAGGCTTTTTGAATCTCTTGAGGAAATATTTGAAACTAAATTCAGCCAGACTCAGCTTAAGGATTCACTGGAAAGCAAGCTGTTCGGCCTGGGAACGGAGGCTTACGTCGTCGGCTCTCACGAATTTTATTTAACTTATGCCCTCAAAAAGGGCAAGATAGTCTGCCTGGATCTGGGGCATTTCCATCCAACTGAATCAATAGCTGACAAAATTTCGGCCATTATGACCGGTGGCGGCGAAGTGCTTCTCCATTTCAGCCGGGGTCTGAGGTGGGACTCTGATCATGTTGTCCTGCTGAACGATGAGATAGAAACTCTATGCGAAGAGATTGTGGCTGTTCCTGATCAGGAAAAAATACATCTGGCTCTTGATTATTTCGATGCCTCCCTGAACCGGGTTGGAGCCTGGGTCCTGGGAGCCAGGGCAGTGGAGCGGGGGTTGCTCCGAGCTCTTCTCCTGCCCGGAAAACAGCTGGAAGAGGCTGAGCTTCAGGGCGATAATCTCAGCAAACTATACTGGCGCCAGTTTGTCCGGGATCTGCCTTTTGGTACAGTTTGGGACTATTATTGCCTGACGATGAATACTCTTCTGGAAAGTCAATGGTTGAGCAAGATAAAAGAATATGAGAAAGCTGTCTTAAGCCGACGAGGTTAACGCCTGCCCGGTTGCTGAGGCTAATAGCCGCCAGCTCAGCAGCCTGACAAAAATGGTAATTGTGACCAAAGGCAAATTGAGTTTGACTGAACATCACTGGTTAGATTAAACTACGGCCAGGGTTAATGACTATGCCTTTTGGAGACAGGACAAAAGAAAATCCGGCGGAGGAAGAAAGGGCAGATCCTCAGGCGGTTCAGAGAGTTAAAGAGCTGGTTTTATCGCTGGCCAATACTATCTCTGCCCTCAAAATATTTCCACCTGAGCACACTTCAGCTATTCACTTCCGCCAGGATTTCATCTCCAAACTGAAAGCTTTCCTGACTGAATACCAGAGACTGGAACTTAGCATCGGTGAATTCGGCTTCTATTATCAGGACAAACCTGTTTATCAGGATGAGATTTCCAGCAAGAGCTTGCCCTTTTTTTTCTTTAAAGACGGCCTGCGCCTGCTGGCCTTTTATCAGGGAATGGACGATGAAGAAATAAATGATCTCCTGGAAATAATCCGCCTGGAATCAGCCAAACCAGCTGAAGAATCAGACGTAGTTAATGCTCTCTGGCTAAAGGATTTCCCCAATCTCCAATATTACGCCCCCGAAGAATTTATCGAAAACCGTATTCTGGAAGAAAGAACGGAGAGCCTGTCGAAACGGGGCTTGCAGATTATTCCTCAAGAGCTGGCCGGCAAGGTCGTAGATATTGAAGTTAACCGTCAGGAGCTTTTTTCTGGCCAGCTGGCCTTGAAGCCTGAAGAAAAACAGGCCGTTGACTCTTTCGTTGATAAGGAGCTACCGGAACTGCCAGAAAACTGGCAGCAGAATTTCACCTTCGAGGCTGAAGGCCAGGAAAGCGGTCAGCAGCCGAGGCCATCAATAAGTGAGGCAGGTCAGCCGCTGGAGAAACAGACAACCTTCCTGAAATTGACCGAAGAAGATGTCAACGAACTTAACCGCTTACTGGAAAGAAATAGAAAACTGTCGCCTGAGGAAGAATTCATCAATTTGATGATGGAAATTATGGCTCAGGAAGAGAATGAGGGGCAGTTTGTCGCCAACCTTAATATTCTTCAGGATTTTTATCTTGAAAATATAAAAAATGGACATTTTAATATTCCGATTATCTTAAATAAAAAGATAAGGGAACTGAAGACGTTGCTGGCTTCCAGCCAGCCTGCCCGGGCAGCTAAGCTGGATGATTTTTTGACCAGGACCTCAGACTCAAAGATTTTTGATGAAATCAGGAAACTGGTCGACAGTAAAGTTGAGCTGAATTATGAAGCCCTGTTTGAATACTTGAACCAGTTTGACCTGACGGCTATTCCCTTCATGGCCGAGATGTATGAAAAACTGGACAAGCAGGCTTTCCGCCGGCTCGTTCAGAATTTTTTCCGCGAAAAAATAGCTATCGAACCTGGAATTATCACCTCTCAACTAGATGAACAAAAACCCCGGTTAACCGAAGCCCTGATTGAAATAATGCAGCAGCAACCGGCCCATAAAATTATCTCTTTTTTTGCCGCTTTTTTGACCATGAGCAGTAAAGACTTAAAATTAAAGGCTATAGAGGCCCTGGCTTCCTTTAATGATGAGCTGGCTAATAAATTACTAATGGCCTTGATGAATGATAAAGATCAGGAAGTCAGGCTAAAAGCCACCACCAGCCTGAAATTTCTTGGAGATACGTCCCGCCTGGGTCAGCTGATGACTGAAATTTCGACAGCCAGATTCAAAGCCAGGAGTTTTGAAGAAAAAAAAGCCCTGTTTGAATTCCTCGGCCAGACTAAAAGCCAGGAAGCTTTTAATTTCCTTAAAAAGATCTTTTTAAAAAAATCCTGGTTGCCCGGGACAACTGAATTGAGGCTCGGTGCTGTGGCCGGCCTGGAAAAGATGGGTTCGAAGGAAGCTCTGGCCCTTTTAAGACGTGGAGAACATTTTTTTAACCGTCAGGTGCGGGAAGCTTCGGCTGAAGCTTTGGTCCGGCTGACTCTAAAGAAGTCTTGAGGAAAAAATGACCGAAGAAGCGAAAACTCAGGCGGCAGGGCAGGAATCAGGCCCGTCAGTTCAAAAAATTGCTATTAATTTTCTCATCAGATTTTATATTGTCTTCAAGGTGCTCAAACTTTATGCCGAAAATAACGAGCTGATCGAAGAGCAGACCAGGTTGCTGATGGAAGAACTAAACAGGCTAAAAGAGGTTGAGCCTGAAATCAAGTTTAAAATCAAGCAGGAATCAATTTTCTTTAACCAGCAGCGGCTTAAATTTTCACTGGCCAATTATCATATTTTTAAATCTCTGCTGGAAGAGTTCAGACGGCGCGAAATAGGCCAGCTTGACCTCTCAGCGGACATCAGTCGCCAGGAATTAATTAAAGCCCTGTCCATTTTCTGCCAGAAGAGAACAGGGCCTGAGCCTTTTGAAGCTATTCAGGCCGAGCTGGCCGAGCAACAAATCAGCGGCCTCAGCCTGGAAAAAATGCAGGCTTCTGAACACCTGCTCAGCCCGGAAAAAAGTTCAGCTCGTCTCTATTTTCTGAGTATTCTCCATTTACGTGAAATCTCGGAGCGGGAAAAAGAGAATGAAAAAATCAAACTCAATACTACCCGGCGATTGATCCAGTCTATCTTTAATCACTTAGTGGACAACGAGTCTTTTCTGCTGGGCCTGACCAACATCAAAAATCATGACGAATATACCCTCAATCACTCGGTCAATGTCAGTTTGCTGGCCATCGCTCTGGGCAAAAGACTGGGGCTCAGCCGGGCGGAACTGGTCGATCTCGGCTTATCAGCCTTTTTCCATGATTTGGGGAAAATTGAGACACCATTGGAAATCTTAAATAAGCCGGGGCAGTTAACTGAGGAAGAAAGAAAAATAATGGAGCTTCACCCCTCTCAGGGGGCAGAAAAACTGGTTCAACTTAAAGAATTCAGACGCCTGCCGATCTCAGCCATCCATGTGGCCATGGAGCACCACATCAAGGAAGACCTCAGCGGTTATCCTCACTTTAAAATAAAACAGGATATAAATCTCTATAGCCGGATCGTCAAAGTCTGCGATTTCTTTGATGCGATCACCACTAAAAGAGTTTACCGTAAAAAGGTTTTTACCCGGGCCGAAGCTCTAAGCTTGATGCTCGACCAGATCGGGGCCGAATTCAATCCGATTATTCTCAAGGCTTTTGTTCAAATGATGGGAGTTTTCCCTATTGGCTCGGTTGTCCTGCTCAATACGGGGGAAGTCGGACTGGTCACCGGTGTTAATCAGGAAATGAAATTTTTAATGAGGCCCAAGGTCAAGCTCATTGCCGACGCCGAAGGTAATAAAATTGATGGGGAGATAGTTGATTTAACTGAAGTAGATATGGCCAGCCAAAAATACAAAAGAACAATTGTTAAAGAGATCAATCCGGATGAATATGGCCTGAAGGTAGCAGATTACTTTCTGGCCCAGGCTGAAGCCTGAAATTTGTGAACAGCTGGAGTCAAGAATGAGTCTCAAGCCTCCTTTTAACCTGAAAGTGGAATATTTGACTGAGCTACCCATTGTGGACCAACCC
>Ga0265297_10009897_pt1 | contig 12150 bp, 12 predicted proteins | sample Munlanlwell13791_FD_192502 | JGI IMG/M metagenome (GOLD analysis project Ga0265297, IMG submission 192502) | Leachate microbial communities from a municipal landfill in Southern Ontario, Canada - Leachate well 137-91 | ecosystem: Engineered > Solid waste > Landfill > Unclassified | place...
CAATCGGAACCGAAGTGTTTGATAGCAGCTGCTTCGTTAACAATCCACCTTAAATTTTTATCCTCATCAACGTAAAATACCTCGGCGTGACTTTTGTCTTTAACTAATTCCCCTGGCTTGATATCAATATCGCTATCAGCTAGAGCTAAACCGTGTCCGATCATTAATACAGTTAAAAGAATGCTTAGGATAAATAAAAAAACGGATAATTTTTTCATACTTTCACAAAATAATAATCTGCCGCAAAATCGCTAAATTGTTTTTAACATCTGAATTGTTTTCTTTTGACATATTTATAACTATAAGCCAAGAGCTAACAGCTGTAAGCTATAAGCCATTGAACCACTCCACCGTTTTCTTTACTCCTTCATCCAAATCAACTTGCGGCTGCCAGTCAAGCAATTCTTTGGCTTTGCTGGTATCAGCCAAAGTATCATGCGGTTCAATCCTTGGGGCAATATGCTCAACTTCTCCACCAAGCCGCTTGGCAATTTCATTGACTGAATAATTATGGCCTGCGCCGATATTAATGACCTGACCTTGCCCGACCTTAGCGCTCTGACTGGCCAAGATATTGGCTCTGACCACATCGCCGACATAGGTGAAATCGCGCGTCTGGCTGCCGTCGCCGGTAATGGTCATTTTCTGGCCGTCTTTCTTTTGTTTTAAAAATACGGCAATAACCGTGACGTAAGCCCCGGCAAAGGCCATTCTGGGGCCATAAACGTTGAAATATCGCAGACTGACCGTTTCTAGACCATACAACAATGAAAATAAATGCGCGTAGTGTTCCCCGACGTACTTATGCAGCCCATATGGACTCATCGGCATTGGCAGCATATTTTCCACCAAAGGCAAGACTGTAACATCACCATAAGCCGAAGATGAAGCCGAATAAACTAAGCGCTTAACCTTCGCATCGCGTGCGGCGAGCATTACATTTAAAGTGCCGTTAACATTGGCATTATGACTTTCAATTGGATTTTCAATTGACCACTGCACGCGCGGCAAAGCAGCCAAATGAAAAACATAATCAATACCCAAAAAATGCGGCTTGATTTGTTCTAAATTGGTAATATCAGCTTGAACAAACTTCGCCTTTGGATTTAAGTTTTCAATTTTGCCGGTTGATAAATTATCCAAAACCAAAACTTCGTAATCTTGCTTGATTAATTCATCAACGAGGTTGGAACCGATAAAGCCGGCGCCGCCTGTGACCAATGCTTTCATAGTATAGAAATAAAAAATTAAAAAATAATAAAGATAAATGTTGACCCAAATTTAGTTGACCACCTGCTTGGTTATTAACTACCCTGTCGCCGGTTGAAACCGGCTCTCCAGTTCGGGGGTGAGGTTTTAACCTCACTCTGTAACTAAAACTGGCTTCTATTTAGTTTTCCGGCTACCTACAAAACTTTTCTAAAATACTCGATTGTCTCGATTAAACCTTCTTCAAGATTAATGACTGGCTGCCAACTTAATTTTTCATTAGCTAAACTAATGTCTGGCTTTCTCTGCTTAGGATCGTCTTGCGGCAAATCTTTATAGACAATCTTACTCTTACTTTCAGTTAAACTAATAATTTTTTCGGCTAATCCTTTGATGGTAAATTCGCCCGGATTACCCAAATTGACTGGACCGGTCCAACCGTCTGACTCCATCATCTTGTGAAGTCCGCTGATCATGTCGGAAACAAAACAAAATGATCGCGTTTGGCTGCCATCGCCGTAAATTGTAATATCTTGGTCCTTTAAGGCTTGAACGATAAAATTAGAAATCACTCGCCCGTCATCCCAGGACATATTCGGGCCGTAGGTGTTAAAAATTCTGACCACTTTAATCGGAATTTTATCTTGACGGTGATAATCAAAAAATAAAGTTTCGGCACAGCGCTTGCCTTCATCATAGCAGGCGCGCGGCCCGATCGGATTGACGTTGCCGTTGTAGCTCTCCGGTTGAGGATGAATTTGCGGATCACCATAGACCTCCGAAGTTGAAGCCTGCAAAACTTTCACGCTGCCCAATATCTTGGCCAACTCTAAACAATTGATTGCACCCAAAACATTGGTCCGGATGGTTTCTACCGGGGTTTTTTGATAATGAAGCGGTGAGGCCGGACAGGCTAAATTATAAATCTGATCGACTTTAATATTGAATGGTTCGGTTACATCCTGTTCTAAAAGCTGAAAATTTTTATTCTTCAAAAATGGCTCAATATTTCTTTTCTGGCCAGTAAAAAAATTATCCAGACAGATAACCTGGTTTTCTTTTTCCAGCAAAAATTGGCAGAGGTGCGAGCCGATAAACCCCGCACCGCCGGTGACTAGAATTTTCATAGTGAATAATAAATTAAGAAAATAAGAAATTAAGGCAAAACCTAGGCTTTAATTTTTTATTTTTTTAATTTTTTAATTTCTTATAATCCGGCTTTTACTCGCTTTTTACTTACTCTTAACTGCTTTTATCCGCTTTATTAATACATCTTAAATAACTTTCCACAAATTTGTCAATCTCGCCTCCTAAAACCGCATTGACATCAGCTGTCTCAAACTCTGTCCGATGATCTTTAACCATTTTATATGGCTGCAAGACGTAAGACCGGATTTGATTGCCCCATTCGGCCGATAAGACTTCACCGCGGATCGCGGCCAACTCTTTGCCCTTGGCCGCAAGCTGAAGTTTGCCTAATTTAGCCTGTAAAACTTTTAAAGCGATTTTTTTATTCTGCAGCTGAGAACGTTCACTTTGACTTTTGACCACTAAACCGCTAGGCAAATGAGTGATGCGTACCGCTGAATCAGTGGTGTTAACGCTTTGGCCGCCATGCCCGCCGGCGCGAAAAACTTCAATTTTTAGGTCTTCGGATTTAATTTTAATCTCCTCTTCATCAGTCAGTTCGGGAATTACTTCAACCAGAGCAAAGGAAGTGTGACGCATTTTTTCCGCGTCAAAGGGCGAAATCCTAACTAAGCGATGAACTCCGGCTTCTGATTTCAAATTGCCATAAACATAATTGCCGGTTATTTCAACGGTGACACTTTTAAGTCCGGCCTCCTGGCCGCGAGCCTGATCAACAATTCTAGTGGCAAAGCCTTTCTTCTCACAATAGCGCAAATACATCCGCAAAAGCATTTCCGCCCAGTCTTGAGCTTCGGTCCCGCCAGTGCCGGCATGAATTGCTAAGATAGCATCGTTACTATCATACTTGCCCGAAAATAAAACTAGAAGCTCTAGCTTCCCAAAACGCTTGTTCAAACGATTTAAATCTTTGGTCAACTCCGACTGAATTGAACTATCATTTTCTTTTTCGGCTTCTTGGGCCAATTCTAAGCTGCCGTTGACTTCATTGGTAATACTTTCCCAATTATTGACTACCGATTTTAAACTTTCCAGCCGCCGGGATATTAATTTAGCCTGATTTTGATCCTGCCAAAAATCAGGCCGATTGATCTGATTTTCCAATTTTTTGATTTCAAGCTTCAGACCAGCCAGGTCAAAGTAACCTCCGGGTGGCCGAAATCTTTTGTTTCAACTCTTTCAATTTTTGAATTATTTCCCTCATAATTTTAGTAAATCAAGCGTGCTGGCTTGGCCCAATTAATTTACTTATTAATACAACCTTGAATTTTATCAAAAGTTTTCCCGGCACCTGTTTCTTGGCAAAGGCAAAAATTTCCCAGTTTATTGCGATACCAAAAGCCGCCGGTCTTTTGGCAAAGATTTTTTTCCTGCTCGTTTATCGCTAAAACTTTAGAGGGAATCTCCTGACAATGCTTGAATTCCAAATCCTGACAATTGGGGCAAGCTGGCGCATAAATCCCCTCGCATTCATTTTTGGCAAAACAGGCTTTCTCGTCTAAAATATTGCCGCAAATACTGATCTTATCGACATATTTATTAATCAACCAGTCAGTTTGATTATGATAAAGATAAGTAAAAACACTGGCAACCATCGCTACGGCAATAAATATTGAAAAAATTATAATCGTTTTGCTGGACATATTTTTAAATTAATTTTGACTTAATTATTTAAAATTTATAAATTAACTCTTCAAAATAGTTAACTCTATCTTTAGTTAAGACAATTCCTTCCTTTCTCAAAAGCCATGATTTTTTCTTCGAGCCTAAGCGATATCCACCGATTCGGCCGTCAGAGCGGATAACTCGATGGCACGGGATTTTTATTAAATTAGGATTTTTCTTTAAGGCACTAGCTACGGCCCGAATGGCTTTTGGCCGCTTGATTGCTTGGGCTAAAAATTTATAAGTGGTAATTTTGCCTGGGGGAATTTTTTTAGTGGCCAGCAAAACTGCTTTGGTAAAATCCGTCAAATTTTCAAATTTATAAAGGTCTAAATTTACCTTGTGCCTTTCAGAATTACTTTCGCTATTCATACCGTAATTATACTACATTCAGCCAAATTAAAAAAGATCCCGCCTTGGCAGGACCTTTTTTAATATTTACAGATTTTGATTATTTTTAGAGTCCTTTATCGGCATTAATCGTGGCCGAAGCCTCTTGAATGGCAGCTTTATCGAAATCAGCTAAAGCGGCGACCTCGGTACCAGTTTTATAATTAATGAAGAAAGCATCGGGTACATCTTCAACTAGCGTTGACCAGTTCGCCCCATACAAAGCTTCGGCAGCAGTAGCAGTTTTAACCCATCTTAAAGTTCCATTTTGGCCGACTGCATAAACTTTGGGATCAGTCTGAATTTTAACCAATTTAATACCAGGCCGATAAGTGACGTTGCCGCCAATAACATAACTGGCTAATTCGGCGGCACTGACGGTTTTAACTGTTGAGAAATCAGCATACCAAGTCTTGAAAGTCTTTTCATTAGGGAAAACATAACGCTTGCCGTTATTGCCAAGGTAATAAACTGCTTTGCAGGGATCATTTAATCCGGCATTGGCCGCACAAGCCAATTTAACTAATTCCCCGGCTTCGGCTTTCTTAGTGCCAATTAAGGCAAACAAGGTGAAGTGTGCCGTTTCCGCGGTAATTTTATTATTAGCCGCATCAACTGTCCCGCCCAAATTCAACCATTTTTTACTGGTTTCATCCCAATAATAAACCGCCAAGCTTGACTCGTTAATATCCTTTATCTCCTCATTGGTATAAGCAAAAGTTAAAGTCACTTTTTTACTGAAGGTAGTAACACCGGTACTGCCAACTGTTAGGGCTAAATCATAAACTTTACTGCCCACTACCTGACTACTACCGGTTGGTGCGGTATAACTAGTGGTTGGCGTAATCGCCACGCTGCCACTGCCGGAAACGGCACCGCCTGGCACGACAACAGATAATTTACCATCACTTAAACTGGTTGTGCCGCCCGCTTCAGCCGTGACATTACCGGTTGTTTTTTCCGCCGGCGCGACTAATTCAATAGAGTCACTGACTGCGGCTGATTCACCGCCAGTTGAGCTCCGGAATTTAACATAAACCGTTTTGGTCCCAACGCCGGAAGTTAATGTCCAGCTTTTGCTGGTGGCATAAGCGACCCAGCTTCCCGCATCAGTAAAATCTGATTTATTGGCAATCAGCATCGTGGCGGCATTAGTGGCGGCCAAAGTTAGGGTAACGGCCGTATTTTCAGTTTGAGTATCATTGCTATTAATTTTAACCGAAGTAGCGCTAGGAATGACAACGGCTGCTGCTCCGCCGCCCCCGCCGCCGGTATTACCGCTGCTTCCGCCAATAACAGCTGAACATTGAGTACTAGTTACGGTTAAAGTTACGCTCTGGGTAGTAGCCGAGGTCAAAGTAATATGGGAGGTAAGGGCTGAATCACAAACCGAAGCGCCAACACCATTAACGGAAGCGGTGAATACATAGCCTTGGCCTGACTGAAAAGTAATATTTGAGTCAGAGGCTAAACCCACAGTTATCGTTGAATCATCATTGATAGTCACTGATTCAACTAAAGATCCGTTAGTAATGGTTAAAGTCTTGCTATTAGGCAAAGAGACCGTGACCGCTGCATTATAAGTTACCGAGGCTGCCAAGACACTAATCGGCAAAAGCAAAGCCAGAGAAAATATTACTAACCCAAAGCTTCTCAAAAATATCTTGCGCATAAAATTATTTAGGTTAATTAATAATCCTCTGTTTAGTTACAGCGTCCCGCATAACAAACTAATGCACTAGTGCCCACATTAATGAAACAACTATAATAAGCACCGTCATTAGCCGCTAATTCCAGACAACCAACCTGTTTTTTCACTGCCCCGGTTGTAATATCACCGATGCTGACAGTTGAGGTTCCGGTTGTCTCATCGCGCGAAAATATTCCGGGCGTGACTGTCGCTGTGGCCGAAGCCAAGTCAAAACTGCTGCCGCTGACGACAACATCACCATCGACTTCAACATCATCTTGAACATATAAATCGCCACCGGCTAAATTTAAGCTATCGGCAACTCCTGTACCAACCCACAAAGCGGCCGTTGTTGTAACTGTTCCGCCAACCAAAACATCATCGGAAACTGTCAGGTCGGCATCATAATCAAAACCATCAGGAACAGTCAAAGAATCGCCTACCATTAAATAATTAGTGGTTGTGGCCGAAGTAATGGTTGCAGTGGAAAAATAAGCTAAACTGTCAAACTCAGCATTGCCTTGAACGTACAAATCACCGCCGGCTAAATTGAGATTATTAGCTACCCCGGTTCCAACCCACAAAGCGGCTGTTGTTGTAACTGTTCCGCCAACCAAAACATCATCGGAAACTGTCAGGTCGGCATCATAATCAAAACCATCAGGAACAGTTAAAGAATCGCCTACCATTAAGTAATTAGTGGTTGTGGCCGAGGTGGTGGTGGCACGACCGGTAACGGTCAGAAGGCCGGCCGTAGTGATGTCACTGCCGATTGTCGTTGCGGCATAAACAACTGACATAACAAAAAGCGAGGCAATTAAGACGACTACCGCGCTTTGAAAAAACGGAGAAAATTTTGCTAATTTACTTTTTATTTCTCTCATAAGACCTTGAATTTAATTTATTAATCTTCAAATTATATTTCAATTTGTTTTTTTAAAATTATTTTTTGCTGAAATTGTTAATAATTAGTTAAATTAAAACACCTCCTTTCCTTAAAATAAATTATAGCACAGAATTAGCAAAAAAGATATTCAAGAAAAACTGTGGATAACTTTTTACCGCTTTTACCCTAAATTATTGGCTTAATTCAGTTGTTTATTGCCGATAATACTTTCAATTTGCTTGACCTTGCCCAAAGTGTTACTCCTTCATAAGCACCAAATAAAGCCGAAACATAAAACAAATCACCAAGCATGGTATTGCGCAGAAATGGCAAAGCCAAAGTATAACAATGAATCAAACCGGCAAAATCTTTGGCATACCAGGGGGAAAATTGCCAAACTGCGTAATTAGTCACTAAGTAAAACAAAACTGAAGCAATAAGACTGGTGGCCGCTACCGTCTCTAAGCTTTTATATTTTTTAACCAGACTGCCCAATAAGCCAATCAAAATAAAACTGCCGTAAACAGCCAGCATCACTTTGACATCATAAAAACCGATAAACAAATCACCAATCAACATAGTGGCTACGGGTAAGACAATGGCATAACGTCGTCCTAAATAAAACCCGGAAAATAAAGCGATTGCCGCCACCGGGGCAAAATTCCACATATGAGGCAGAAGCCGGCAGGTGACTCCCAAAATAATGAGGATGGCTGAGATAATAAATTTAGTTTTTTTGTCCATATATTTTCTTAATTTTTTAATTTCTTATTATTATTGAATTTGCCCCCGAATGTATTTCCATTCCACAATATCACCGTTTTTCAACTGATAAGAACTGGCACCGATCTCGGCATACTTATTATTGACCCAATACTGCCAATATTTATCTCCGGCAATACTATTTTTTATATCCCCGATTCCTTCCACAAAAACCCCAAGATCACCATAATCTTTGGAACTTAATTTAAAACTATTTTCTGAGGTAACTTTTTCCAACAGAGCAAAAACAGTGGCGTCTTTGGCTAAGCTGATACCGTCAAAAGTCCGGACTTGGCCATTGCCAAAATCAAGCATCAAGTTAACGGCGATTGTTTCTTCTGCTTTTTGTTCCAGCGGCGGGTTTAGCGCCTGATTGCCGTTTGACGGCGATAAAGCTTGCTGGCCGCCGAGATAAAAACCGGCGATAAAGATCACGACTGCAATGATGATTTTAGCTAGTAGTTTCATAGTTGATTAGGTATTAGGTTATTAGGTATTAGGTTATTAGGTATTAGGTTTCAGACTTTAGCGTCTAATTCCTAATTTTCTCTTATATAATAATTTTACCCCAAAAACTAATCCTAAACAAGCAGCCAGCAAAATAATTAATCCAATTATCAGCCACCACCTTGACCAGCCAGAGCTACTAATTGTAATCGGCAATTTTATCCCGGAGGCGGCAGAAAAGCCTGAAGCCTCCAAGGGACGGGCCACAATGGAGATATTGGTACTGAATAAACCCGGCGTCTTAATTTTGACCTGGACTTTCACCAATTGGCTTGCTTGGGCATCAAGCAAAAAATCCGTTGGCGCAATTTCAATCGCTTTTTCTAAAGCATCGGGATAAATCTGATACAAGGCCGGCTTTTCATCAACATTCATTACTAAAAATTCAGTATTGGTCGCCTTACCGGCTTTGACTTGCAAGTCAATTCGTTTCGGCTTAACCCCCACGCCCACAGCCTGAACCGATTGCCCGACTATAAGGCTTGCTAAAATCAAGGGTAATAATAATCCGCTGAAATTTTTACGGTTTGCCATAAGTTACTGACTGGTCGCCCAAAAGATTAATTCACCCGACTTAATGCCGGAAGCCAAATAATTTTGCGGAACGGTTAAAGAAACTTCGGCAGTCTTGCTTTCATTGGGCGAAATGGCCTGGGTATAATCAGCCCAAGATTGGTTGCTAATTTTAATCCCCGAAACGAAGACGACATCGCCGCTGACAGCAGCACCGACGCTTAAACCGACTGTCCCGCCATTAGTCAAATTAACAACTCGGGTATTGGTTTGGCCCGGCGCCAAGGTGCCAAAGTTAAGCTGGGACTGATCAACCACCAAAGCGATGGCCTCACCGCCAATATTACCGCCACCGCTTTGATCAACTTCGACTTGCAAACCGACTTCCTGGCTGACGGTGTCACCCACCGTAATTTTTACTTTATCGCTGCGAACAAATCCCGGCGTATCAACATAAACTTGATAAAAGCCATTCTGATTAATGGTTAAGGCTAAATGGCCCAAAGCATCGGCTGTCCGCACTTCTTCATTGACTTTAACAACGGCATTAGGCAAAGGCAGCCAATCAGTGCCATTAAAATATTGAGCGGAAACATCAACTGCCTCCCCCGGATTTATCTCAAGCAAACTGGCGCTAAGCCGCGTCGGATTCCAACCCCATTCGCCATAATAGAAAAGGACTTCATCCCCTTCTTCCAAAATATAAGTATCAGCACCGACTGGCGGCGAAATATTATCAACAAAATAAAGCCAGCCCGACATTCCTTGCGCTTGATCATTATTAATTGCCCGCAAATACGGGCCATAACTTTCCTGAGTAATCGTATAAGTATAACCGCAGGTTGATGCGGCATTTTTCACCAAATCCAAAGCTGTAGTACCGGCCACTTGCGTATCACAAATGGTGCTAGTGCTGCCTTCAAGCCGAAAATGATAAGTGCCGGGAACAAAACCGCTTTGGTAATAGCCAACTGGATAAGTTTTGTTGCTCAAAGCGATAACGGCAAAAGCCGTCATGGCTTTATTATTCCATTCTGAAGTGCCGGGAGTAACCCACCAAAAACCGCCATCATCATCTTGCAAAGATTGCAAGTGAGTGACTGGATTATTTCCGTTCTGATTCCAGCTACTGGGATTAATGCCCGCCTTAATTAGTGCCGAAATCACCCAAGAATCTGACCCAGAATCAGAATTACTTCCCAACTGATAACTGATTCCCCCGTCAATATTCTGGGCGGACTGAAGATAAGCTAAAGCCGCGGTAATTACCGAGTTACCATTACTGACCCCGGCTTCAAGCAGAGCCATGATTGCCGCGGCCGTATCATTGGTATCGCTGCCAGCGCCAACCGAGTAGCTCCAGCCGCCATCGGCATTCTGGTTAGCCAACAAAAAATTCTTGGCCGCCGCGGCTTCCGGCGAATTAACCTCGCCCACTGAAGCTAAAGCTAAGATTGACCAGGCGTCATCGTTCAGTAGATTTTTGTCTCCCATTTGGTTATCGGTCAAATATGTTTTTAGCTTGGCCACATAATCAACATTGCTAAAAGTCTTGGGGTTTTCCCCAACCGAGGCCAAAGCTAAAATAGTTTTGGCGTAATCCGTGGCTAAATTGCCCGAGACACTCCTTAGGTGGCCAAGGGGAATATTGGTTTCCCCGGCCGCTTTTAAGGCCATGGTAATCCAAGGATCATCAACTTGGCTTCTCAGATAAGTTGCTCCTTCCGGGATGCCGGCTGATACCAAAGCCGGCTGAAGAATGAATGCCAGCATCAGCAAACCGGCCCAGAAATTTTTGATTTTTTTCCTCATAAAAAAATCTCCCGCCTCGAGGGGGAGTGGTTACGGCTTTCGCTTTTTAAAGAAACGAAAGGTCACCGACTCTTAATCTCGAAGAGTTTAGTGAATAAATTAGCTTCAGTTTTCTCGACCTGGCTTAGTCTTACGAAATCACCCCTCGACTTCCATAGATAAATAGGAAGACGCTCGGGGTGATGCCGAAGGCATCACAGTTGCGGATCAGCGGAGGATTTTCACCTCGCTTCGGAAAATTAAAGCTGTTTGTCAATTACCTCGCCGAAGTTCCAATCTATCGTCTCTCGATATACTCGAGGCGACCTTGAATGAAACTGAAAGGTCGGAACGAAAGCAAGTCAAAGTAATATCATTTTAGGATGGCTGGCTAGGTCTGTCAAATGGTAAGGCTGTGGATAAATAAATAAAAAATTAAGAAAATAAGAAATTAAAAAATTAAGGCGAGACCATGGCTTTAATTTTTTATTTTCTTAATTTTTTAATTTCTTATTCTAGTCTTCAATCCCCTTCCTCGCCATCAAACCATTCTGATACGGATGCTTGACTTCTTTCATTTCCGTCACGTAATCAGCCAACTTGATAATTTCCTTAGGCGCTTTACGGCCGGTTAAGACTAATTCAACGCCCGCTGGCTTAGTCTTGATTAGATTAGCAACATCAGAAACTTTAATCAGCTTAAACCAAGTAGCCAGAAAGACTTCATCCAAAATAACTAAATCAAACTTTCGGCTTGATATTACCTTTTTACTCCAGACCATGGCTTTTTTGGCCAAAATTTTGTCTTTAGCCGTGGCTTTCTGGTAAATATAGCTTTCCTGACCAAAGCGCTTAACCGTAATTGCTGGTAACTTTCTCAAGCTATTTAGCTCGCTATACTGCCGGGCTTTGAGAAACTGGATAATATAAACTTTGCAACCCGCCCCCGCCGCTCGCAGCGCCAAGCCAAAAGCGGCCGTGGTTTTGCCTTTGCCATCTCCGGTATAGACATGGATTTTGCCAAAATTATTTTTCATACAAAACCATTATAAACCAAATCGCCATCATTGACAAAGCCGTTTTGGCGTGCTAAAAAGCAAGGTGGCAACAGAGGTGGTCTCTGGCGCCATACAAAACCCAATATTGGCTAAATTTGTCTTCGGGCAAACAAAGCCAGCTTCTTTTTTCGAAAAGAAGTGCACGGCCGCTTAGCGGCAACCTGCCTCGGCAGGAGGAGAAGAACGATGGTAAAAGAGTTGATGACCAAAGAAAGGCTGCTCCAGAGAATTAACGATGTGCTTGGAGCAGCCGCAGCCGCTCTGCTGAGTAAGCAAGGCGGCAGGGAGCTGTGCCGACAATTCGAAGAGGCGATCGCTGTTGTCTGCACGCAAGACGAGCTTCGAAGCGAAGCGATCAAATTGCTCTTTGATTTGGCCGAGTACCGGGCGCTGATCGAATTCGAGCCTTTTGCCCCGGTGGCAACCAAGACCAGGTACCTGCAAATTCAATGCGGTAGGGCCAGATCGGGCATAGCAGTCACGATAATCGCCGATTATCGCTACGACACCAGTATTGTCAACCACGCCAT
>Ga0265297_10009898_pt1 | contig 12150 bp, 24 predicted proteins | sample Munlanlwell13791_FD_192502 | JGI IMG/M metagenome (GOLD analysis project Ga0265297, IMG submission 192502) | Leachate microbial communities from a municipal landfill in Southern Ontario, Canada - Leachate well 137-91 | ecosystem: Engineered > Solid waste > Landfill > Unclassified | place...
CAAGGCGCGGCCTAGCAGGTTGGGCATCTATACGGCTCCAAAGGCGGGGCGACGCGAGCGGGCCACACCCTGCCACGCCAGCGCCAGCGCCATGACGGTATCGTCGTGCATCCCCTCGGGCGCGCCGTAGCGGAAGGCGCCGCTGGGTAGCCGCTCCATATCGTACGCCTCCAACTCGGCTACCTGGGTTGTATCATCCAACAGCGTCACCTCGGCCCGCTCGATGGCGAGGGCCAGCGCCTCGATTGCCTCGGTCTTGCTCTGTGATGTGGTGGTGAACCCACGTATCGGCAAGCCATCTCTCCGTAGTTGCTCGATGAGCGGCTCTCCCATGGCGTTGGCCTCGGCGATGATCGTGTTGCAGCGATAACGGTTTTGGAGCGCCTTGAGCCGCTGGACCTGAAACTGATAGTCCACGCGGTTGAAGCGGTCCACCGCCACCTGCCGGCGCGTCGTGGCGTCAAGCACCGAGAGCACCGTAAAGTCATATGATTTGGCCCAGTCCACGCCCATGACGTAGCTGTGCCCGTCAGTGCGCGGCTCGGGCTGTGCCGTGGACACCGCTCGTACATTGCGGAACACGAGCCCGGCGTCCTCGATGAATTCGGCTAAAAACTCCTGCCGGAAGGTGCGCTCGGGCATCTGCGCGAACATGCGCACCGCCTCGGCGAAGGAAAACTCGGGGTTCTCCATGGCGTGGGGCGTGCGCTCCAATACACCGTCCACAATCCTAACGCCCAGCGTTGGCACCTGCCACGCCGCCGAATCCTCGTAATCGCGTGCGGCGACGTGTTCGCGCCAGAACCAGTTACGGCCTTTCGGCGTGCCCATGATGAGCGCCGCGCCGTTGGTGTCCGAGAGCATGGGCCGCACCACTTCTCGCCACGCCACCTCGGGCACAAAGCCCGCCTCGTCAATAATGGCCAAATCGGCCGTCTTGCCGCGAGCGCTATCCGGACTATCCAACGAAACAAATGACACCACGCCATTTGCTGGCGGGGCCACTATCTCCATATTGCCCTTGTGAAAGACGGCCACGCCGCCCGCCGCGCGATACGCCTCAGCCCAACCGATGCGGCATTGGCGAAACGTCGGTGCGCCCCACAACACGGCGCCGCCAGCGGACGAGACACGCAGCGCCACCCGCGCTGCCAGGGTCGTCTTGCGCCAGCGACGGCCAGCGGCGAGCCACTTAAAGCGTGCCGGGTGTTCATAGACCGTCGTCTGCCCCGGATGCAGCGTCGGAATCCGATATCGTATCTCCGCCACGCCAGTTGGCTACTTCCTCAAATATGACCCTGGTCACGAGCGGCGCGTCTTGGTCGCCGCTGATCTTCTGTGGTTGTTGCGCCTTGCCAAGCTCCCATTCGATGATCTCTGATGCCGCCGCTTGGCGCACGCGCTCATCGCCCGAGTCGAGGCCCTTGACCTTGACCAGCATGGCTTTTGCCAACGCACGCCGGCGCAGGTGTAGCGCTGTGGTCAGTCCATCGCGCACCATCAATTCCACGGCGCGCTTCACCGTCGCTGGCCAGCGGTAGACCGTGCTCTCACTCATGCCGATGGCGCGCGCCGCCTCGCGGTCAGTGCTGCACTCTTGGCGCGCCACCACGAATCGGATCTGATCGACAGTGAGTTGGGAAAGAATCTGCGAAAGTTCGTCATCGCTCGGCTCAGATATGCAGTTCTCTGCGATTTCCCGCTCCACCGTCTCCGCCATCGCTCTCCGCTTCCCTCGCCCCTCTCGCCACCGGCACCACCGTCACCATGAGCACCCTGTCCCGCCACTGCCGCAGCGACTCGACCGCGCCCTCGTCACTCGCCGGTATGTCGAGCACGATGCGCGCCCCGCCGTCGCCCTGGTACTTGATACACTGAATCGGCGGGAATGCGGCGAGAAAGGTGACGTGGGGAGGGTCAGTCACGCGCCCGCCCCCATCGCGTTTCTCATCAATCACGATGGGCGTTTTCACGCCCCCTTCCCCCGCCATGCCGCCGCATAGTCGCACACCGCCTGCTCAACGTCGTCGCCCCGCATCGATAGCAGCTCGCGCGTCATGGCGGCGTTGCGCGGCGGCGCCAATTCGATGTCATCCAAGAGGTGGCCATACATGGTGCTGCCGCGTGCAGCATCATCCCATGGCGTCACGTATGCCACCAAACCGGGCGTACAGCGATAGTATTCCTCGACATCCGCAAGCACCGCGCCGGTGTCCACCACCTCGCGTGGCAGGTCCAGCGGTTCGGGAAACTCCAGCGTTCCGCTCCCCTCTGGCAGGTCGCTTACCCATCGCTTCCAGGCGTCGTCATCCTCTACCGGCGCCACCTTCGCCACCACCGGCACCGCCGCCAAGCCAAGCAGCCCGCGCAAGAAACCGCGTCGATTCACGTCATGGCCTCCCCGTCATGTCGTACACCAACTCTCCCCGTCGCGTTACCAGCCGCACGATACAGTAGGCCCACACGATGGGCTTCACAATGGCGGGGCGCACATGCAGCATCCGCCATATCGCGGCCCACAGCGCCGGGTGCCACTTGCGTACAACCATCTCGTATCGCGCGCTGGGCACGTCGCTCCCACCCAGCACAAGTCGCCCGCTCACCCCGCGATAGCGCGCCACAGCTCTCCCTCACTCATCCTCCGCCTCCCCGTACAGCAGCCGGTCCACCTGCGCACGCTCGGCACGGTTCAGCAGCGAGACGGGTATCACCTGGATCTCGTGGTCGCGGCGTGCCCGGCTTCGCTCCTCTTCGCGCTTGAGGTAACGTACCCATTCCGGCCACTCCGGGAACGGGTGCTTAAGATCGTAGGCGCGCTCACATGCCTCGCAGACCCAGAATGTTTCGGTGATACTTGTGCCACAGATGCAGCATACAGGGTGCGCCACCGTTATTCCCTCCCCTGCGAGCTACAACGGTTTTCCGCGCCATTTTGCAGGCACCCCGCCAGCGCACCTCTCGCCTTCGCCAGGTGCTCGCTCACCACCTGGTGTGTCACCCCCAGCTCCGCCCCGATCTCCTCCTGCGTCCACCCCGCCACCGTGAGCGCCAGCACCTCGCGCTGCCGCTGCGTCAGTCGCGTCACCGCTCGCTCCACGTCCACCAGATCGTCAATCGCCTCTAGTTGCGCGTCGCGCAATCGCTCCCTCCTGCCATGATGTGGCGCCGTCACGGGTCGGGCCGTTGCGGCGCTCTCTGCTAGCGTAGCATATGGGGGCCGCTATTCTGCACGTGTCGTGGTGCAATTTAGAAACTCGCTGGAAACTCGCCGGAAACTGGCACCCAAACCCCTTGACAACTAAATTGAGTTGTGGTAAGATGTCGGTAGAGTTGAGGATCGAAGAGGAGAGAAAAATGACGCGCAAACTGACCATCGCAGAGCAAAACGAGATCGCACGCCTGGTTTACCACAAGGTGTGCACGGGCACAGAGGCGCGGTTGGCCTTCCAGGCGCGCAACGCGGACCAGATCGCAGCCTGGCACGCAGAGATTGAGGCGCAGAAGCAGGCCGCGATTGCCAAGAGTCGCGCCGAGTCCGCCGCGAACGCGGCGCGCAGGGCGACCTGGAAAAAGTTCGAGCCGGTCACGCACCAGTGCGCCGACTGCGGCGCGGATGTAGTGCAGACCGACGAGGAAGTGCCCCCCTGGGTGATGTATGGCCCCGGTTGGCTTTGCCCCGAGTGCAAAGCCAAGCACGGCGCCGAGGCGCTGCGCCGAAGCCACGAGGCGGGGCGCAAGACCGCCGCTGAGATCGCCCGCTCCGAGGCCAACGACCGCTGGGAGCGCGGCGAAAACTAGTCTTCACCGCCAGAGGCGCGGCTGGCTGAACAACGCGCGGAGGATGAGATGCACATACCGACCCTGACCGTTACCGACCCGCACGAGGCGCTCACGCTGCTCGTTAGCAACTATCCCAACCCCGACACGCCGCCAGGCCGGTGTGACGGGGCGGGAACGTACCAATGGCACCGGTTTCAATTGTGTGAGGTTGTGGCCGGTGCGGTCACCGCCGCATCGCGGACTGGTGACCCGAACGCGCGGGGGTCCACTAACTGGATCGTCCCGGCGGGCTGGCTTCAGGAACACACGTTTGGCGCGGCGGATACAATCGAGTCTCTCACCGCCGCATGGGATGCGGGCATAATGTGGTAACGCCCCATCGACCCGCGCGAGGGTACTGGGGCCTGGGGGTCAGGCCCGAGAGAGTAGCAGACAGGGAGGTATCGAGATGAGCGCGTACGTGCAACCATTCGACGTTACCGTGCGGGGCATGACCTATACCGTGCGGCCAGAGGATGCCACCGTGAGTGACGGCACCACCGTTATTCTGGTCGAGGTCCCGGACGACCTTGACTGGTCAGAGGAGGGACATCCGTTTGAGCCGGGGCCGGGCGTGGATTATGCCCAGGCCGTGGACACGGCCATGGAAAATCTCGGGTATGAACACTACAACGATGCTGACCAGTGGTATGGCGGCTACGCCCATTTTGTACCGCGCCACTAGCCCCCCCATCCCCGCCAGCGGGCACATGCTGGCACTCGACCCGCGCGAGGGTACTGCCTGGGGAGGCCAGGCGGTAGACACAACAGGAGGAATTGACATGACGCGGTTCTACATCGAGGTATGCGGTTACTGGCAGAACAGCCCGTCGCTGTTCGTCGGCCCCTTCGAGACCAAGGCCGAGGCCGAGGCGGCTGTCCAGGCCGCCATTGAGGCCGATGGGTCGGAAGCAGTCCGGCCGGGCCAGATGGCGCGCGACCTGAAAGACGGTGTGCGCCTCTACGTGCTCACCACCACCGAGGCGCGCCGGACCGGGATGTTCGACAAGCCCGCCGACTTTCAGGCGGCACGATTCAACCTCGTGCCACCCAATCGAGGCGTGCCGACAACGGATCACGAGAAGTCCGAGATACTCGAAAGTATCGTGTACTAACCCACCCACGCCCCGCCCGCCGGGCCATAGGCGGGCAGAGAGGGTTATCATGCCGCAATACGCCGAGTTGTTTTGGGCGCCTCAGTTGCCAGGGCATTGGATCGCCTGCACGAACGAGGACGACTGGGTCATGTTCCCGGCCACCGAAAACGGCTGGACTGCGCGGCTCCCCTACCGCGGCCACCTGGCGGCTCTGCGGCCTTGCGACCCCGCCACCGTCAAGCTGGCCAAGATGAGCGCCAGTGCACAGTTTGACATCATGGCGATTTTCGATGGCCCGTGGATCGTGCCTGTTAAGCTACCCGTCGGCTTGTGAACACACACCCCGCCCGCCGGGCAATGGCGGGCAGAGAGGAACATCGTGGAACCAGTGAAGGAACTCGTGAGTCGCGCCGCATGGGGGGTTGCCTGCCAGGGTGACCCCGAGGAGGTGGTGCGGGCGGTGGCCGATGGGGCCACCGTGACGGCAGCCAAGCAGGCCGTGTTCGGCGGCTCGTGGGAGGCGTCCTGGATCACTCTGTGGCACAGCGGCGATCCCGCCGCCGGAGCCCACAGGGACGCCGACGGGCGCTTGGTTGTGGGCACTGGCGCCAACGCCTACGCACTGGCGTCTGTTTGGGGTGACGCGGGCTTGACCTCTCTCTACGCAATGCTGCTGCGTCGCCACGAGGACCGCGACGAGGGAAACGTAAGCGCCCTGACCGCGCTCATCGAGCGTGGTCGCGCGGCGCTGCTGGCGGCAGCCAAGTCCGCCCCAGCCGCTTGCAATTGTGCGCGCCATCGGCGCGTAGAGCCCGGCCTCGGTTATTGGGAGGCGCCGGAGGCGCGCGGCACGGGTTATGATCTGAACACCCACGCGCGTCCTGGTGACCTCCGGGTCACGCCGGTATGCGCCTCGTGCCTGGTCGAGGCCATCGCGCCCGACGACCGCGTAGCGGTCATGGTGGCGCTGGAGTATCGGCGCCCGCTTGGCATGGGCGCCGAGCCACGGGCCATCGACGCGCTCATCATGCGTCTGCGCCGAGCGCCGTAATCACCCCGCCCGCCGGCTCACCCCGGCGGCACCCGTGCAGAACGAAATGCCCGTGCAGAACGAAATAAGGAGGAACTTGTGGCAAAACAACCAGAAATTCGTATATCGCAGATGTCTCGCGCCGATGCGGTAAGCGCCGGCCTTTTCACCAGCAAGACCGGCACAACGAGAGGGGCGCGTTGGGGCGTGGTTCACCAGCAGATTCGCACCACTATCTCGGCGGCGGAAGAGTCTGGCAACGACCCCGAGGTTTTGGTCATTGAGCTGCCTGGTGCAGATAAACTGAAGGCGCGGCGAGTGGTCCAGGCCATTCGTAACCTCCTGGAAGACTATGACTGCTGGAAGCCCCACATCCGCATGGTGGTTGATAATGACGGCGGGCACATCTACACGATGCTGGAGCGTATCGATGAGCATAAATGACATCCCCGAGCACTACCGTAAGGTCATCCGTGAATTCCTCGACGCCTACTGGTTTCGCCGCGGTTGGGAAATCCGCGAGACCGTCGCCGGCGTCGAGTTGCCTCACGTCGCGCCGGACGTGCTACACACCAACCTGCTAGCGCAGCAGCTTACCGACATCGCCCGCATGGCCGCCGGCGACTGGCCCGATTGCGAGCAGGCGTGCGACGTGGTGATGGAGTCGATTCAGGATCTCATGGAGCGCCTGTTCGCCGCGCCGGGGATGCCGACGGCCTACCGCGTCCCGCGCGAGTTCTGGACCACCCCCCTCGGCGAGATGGTCGCCGTCGCCATGGCGCGCATCCGCAGTGACGACCTGATCACCATGACCGAGGCCGCCGAGATTCTTGGCACCACCGTCCAGGCCATCGGCCAGCGCGTGGCGAAAGGAGACTTGCTGGCGATCCCCGACCCGAACGAGCCGAACCCGCAGCGCCGCAACCGCGTGCTGCGATCGGAAGTGGAGGCGCTACGAGGAGCCTCATAGCTCTTCTCGTGCTCCCGTTACCTCGTGCCGGATGATCACCCGCCGCCGCAGCCACATGCGACGCGCACAGGGATCATCCGGCACTTCGATTGCTCTGAGATCGCGGTCAATCGTCCAGCGTGAGACGTGCATGATGGTCGCCAGTTCCCGCGTCGTGTACCAGCAGTTTTGCTCCAGTAGCGCCATGAGCCGCTCGCGGCGGCGCAGAATGCGACGACCCACGCCGCGTTTGCGTAGTCGCCGCACTGGTTTGGTCACGCTGCGCTCCTTGGGGTGAGATCAGGTGTACGATCGCGCTTCGGGTATCAGTGCCGCCAACTCGTTCCACAACCCGGGATAGTTGCGTTTTAACCATGCGTAGCGCCCCCACCGCCGCTTGGTCTCCCCCGCCCAGTAGCTTAGCCGCTGATCGTCCTCTGGCGCATCCCAGAGTCGGTCGTAAACACCGCAGTACTCGATCTTGCGCATGACGATGTAGGCCCATACGTCGTTGTAGGTCCAGCGCCCTATCGGCAAGCACTCCCATACACCGTCTCGCTGGTTGAAGAACACCTGCCCGCGAAACTGCACCAGCCGTTGCCGGTCGCGACACTCCCCGCCCCGCAGCCCCACCACAACGCCATCGAAGCGATGTGCCTCGATCAATGTCTTGATCGGGTGCCAGACGGTGGTCTTCATCGTTTCCCGCTCCAGCCGCGGATTGTTCAGGCCGAGCCGTTGCAGCGTCGTCAGAAATGGCTCGGCGGCGGGTTGCAGGATTAAGGGACGACCCGCGGCACGCATCCGCTCTAACATGGCGCGCGACTCGGGATAGGAGCAATCGGCATCGAAGTACACCGCGGGGATAGCTGGGTCATGCGCCCACACGAGATCCAGTGCCGCAGTGCTATCCTTGCCGGTGCTGAACGCCACGTAGGGACGCTGGCAGTGCGAAAGCCACTCCTCGATGCACTCGTGCGCCGCCCTGACCCGCCGCCAAAAGCCGGGCAGGCCGGACCACAGTTCGAAGCGCTCCCGCAGGTCATCGGGCATCCCGCTCACGCCCCATCTCCTCTTGCCGCCGCAATCCCGCGCAGAACCAGCTTCCGCGCCGCTTGGTGCGTGATGCCCAGCGCTTCCCCCGTCTCGACCAACGTGTACTCGCACCACAGCCGCAACACCACCGCCCGCCGCTGGCGGGGCGACATGGCCCCCAGCGCGAACGCACAACGACGGCGCGCCAACTCGCCGTCCGGGACGCATAGGCGCTCCTCGATGCCCGGTGCGTCGTCCGCAATCCATTCCATACTCTCGCACCACAACTCGTGATCCACCATCGCGCGCTCCTGACGTTGGCGCAGATCGTGATACCGCGAGAGCCATTGCAGCCACGCCGGCCAGGCCGCGATGGGCTGGTGCCAGCAGCCAAATCGCTTGAGGCAGTGCACGCAGATGCGGTGTGGCCAGGCGCACCACCGGCCACAGATGGCACAGACCCCGATGGTGCGGTCGTCATTGCGATGTACGGCCCTCAGTCCGGCATACGGCACGGAGTCTGATTCTCCCGCCTCCAGTATGGCGGGCGCAGGCCCCACAGCGCCCCGCTCACCTCCGGTATCGCGCGCATAAGCTTCACCCCCGCCCACACCGACCAGTCCTCCATCCACGGCACCACCTCCCACCGGATGATGCGGCCCCAGCCTTGTGATGTCTTTTTCCCGATGGCCCACACGTCGCGCAGCAGCGCCTCAATGGCCTCGATATCACCCACGCCGAACCACTCAACCCACGGCGCCGCGCGGTAGAACACCGGCATGTGATACGAGCGGTAGCGGCCTTTCTCGATCACCACCCGGTTGGCGCGTCCGAGGTCTACGATGTCCATGCGTTTCGTGTCGACGCGCTTCTCCCAGTACGCCTTGCCCTCCGTGGCCGATCCCGGCCACTGCGCGAAGGAACAGGCGTAGTACCAGAGCGGGCCATCGATGTCGATGATCTTGAGCGGCACCGCCGCCGCCTCGGGCTGAATGCTGGCCCTTCCCGGCAGCGTTGCCTGCTGCGGACCGTACTTGCGCCGCATCGCCTGATACAGCAGGATGCCGTCGAGCGGCAGCGTGGCGTCGCTTACCACGCCAGTGCGCAGCCAGGCCCGGATGCGGAGCGGCGTCACGTCCATTGCGCCAGCATCTCCCGCATCTCCGCACCGTGGTCCCGGAGGTGCTGCTGGTAGCGTGCGCCCATCGGCAGGCCCGGTAGGTTACTCGTGGCGTAGGCATTCGGGTCAATGGCCATCCAGTCGCGGAAGTTCACCTTGACCTTGCCGTGCCCCGTGCCGCTCTTGCCGCCGATGTACGGTGACCGCGCCCACTCGGCCATCGCTACCCAAAACGCGTCGTATTCCACATCCGTCACGTCCTCAAGCGCCAGCTCCCAAAAAAAGCGCGTGCCTGCGGCCAACGTCTCGACATAGTAAAGCATCTGCTGGTGCTGGCCGACCTCGGCGTCCGGCTTTTCGTCCTTCGTGCCCTTGGCCTCCCGCTTCTCGGCGGCCTTGGCCTCGAGCAACCCACGCACCTCCGGTGCGATGATCTGGCGCAGGCGCTCGTTCTTTTCGTCGTCCTTGCGCGTGAACGCCTCCTGTTGTGTAAGGTCGAAGACGGAGCCCGTTTGCCCATCCAGGCACCATTCGGGCAGCAGGTGCGCCGTCTCCTGGCAGATGGGCAGCAGCTTGCCAATCTTCAGCTTGCCCTCCATGATCTGATTGCCCATCGCCCCGCCGAACACGCCCACCAGCGGGATCAGTTCCCGCACCCGCCGCGCGGCGTCGATGTCCAGCCCCCGCCCAGCCACCGAGGTCAGCGTCCCGCCGCTGAAGAGAAAGTGGAACGCCGGCAGGCTCAGCCCCAAGACCTCCCCCGTATCCGGGTTAACGCCGTAGCCGAGCGCGCCGCACATGTGCCACATCCCCCGGTCACGCAAGAGTCCGCGCATCCCATTGCCACTGATCACCGGCACCATCTCGACCGTGCCGTCCGACTGCACCATCTTCTCGCGGCGCAGATAGCTGGTATTGTTCTGCCCGCCGCCGTCCGGCCCGATGTGTGAGATGCTGGACAGCGCCGTTACCGTACCCGCGTACCACTCAGTTTTCGTCGCCATGGAATAGCCCTCCCCTCTGTGCTGCGATCAGTTCGTCCTCTTGCTCGTACGCATTCGGGTGCTGGCGCTTGCGCTCCTCGTATTCCTCCTTGCGCGCCTCATTCAGCAGCCGCACCCTGACGACGACCAGCGCCGTGCGATCGCGCAAGGCTCGTAGCACCTCTCGGTCTTGCCCCGCGCGCAGGATAGCGTCGATCTCCTCCAGGTCGCCACCTTCTCCCAAGTGCGCGACGCCGAGCTTAGAGGAAACGCTGCTGACGTACTGCCCCAGGTTCGCCGTCGTCATCGCCTCCCCCTGCAGCCGCGTCTGAAACTGGTCCCACACCACCCGCGCATACTTGCGTTTGTAGTCCGCATCCATCCCGCGCCATAGCGCCCATACCAGCGTCACCGCCATGTCCGTCGCGTCCACTGTCCTCCCCCTTCTGAAGTAAGTACACGGCCAACTCGAAGAGCGCCATCCCGCGCCACGGTCGAATCACCTCCTCTTGTGTCTGCCACGCCTCGACGCCGTAGCGTATGATGCGCCGTGGTATGTAGAGCCCCGTCTCGATCTCCGCCTTGTTAAACCCACCGTCGTAAAGTGGCTGAATCGTTGCCATCATCGCTTCCAGCAACGACGGGTCGGGTAGCACCGCCACCTCCTCGACCTGCCAGCGGCCCGGCTGTGCGCGGATCAGTAGGTGCTTCTGTCCGCTCACGGCGATGACGGCTAACTCCGGTGACCGCAACAGCGCATCATATGTCTCCCGCTTCTGCGCCTTGGACAGCGGCAGCCACTCACCGTGCAGAACGATGTGCGAGTAGTTGCGCATGCAACCCGGCTTGTCGCTGCCGAGACGCGTCTGTAGCGTCACCGAGCGCTCCTCCATGGCGAAGCAGCACGCCTCGCACAGATACGTCGCGTCGGGACGAGCCGCCTTATCGTAGTCCATGAACGTCGCCGGCATCTTGGCCGGCTTGCCTCGCGCCATCGTCTCCCCACAGAGCCAGCACGGCCCCGCGTAAGCCTCACAGCCGTCGATGGTTGGATAGCCCGCCGCCGCATGAAGGATGGTCGTCGCGCTCACGCCGCCTCCCTGTTCCCGCCGCGCCCGTACAGCGCCCGGCTGTGCAGCGCCTCATACTCGCGCTTGGCGATGAGCACCAACCCGCCGCCGTCCGCGTCCCGCACCTCGGCGTCGATGCGCACCGGGTCGCCGCTCGGCGCCATGGCGTACAGGCGGATACCCGGCGCGATGTAGATGCCGCGCCCGTGGATAGAGACGAAGGGGGTGGTGAGAATGTCGCTCACGCCGCCTCCTTCATCTCGCCCGCCTCGCGTCCCTGGTCCGCCAAGCACGTCATGTAGCCGTGTTCGTACCCGTCCCGCCACGTCTCGCCCCGCCCCGCCGCCGCGCACACGCCCATGACAGCCATGCCCAGCCAGCCACCGAGTAACAGCATCGGAACCAGAAACAGCCAGTGAATCACGGTGCCACCTCCTCACCCATCACGCGGGCTGCAAGCTGCTCTTTGTACCACTCGGGAAACTGCCGTGTCGCGTGCCGCTTGATCTCGCCGATGTACATGCGGTACAGGTCGCGCCTGATGTTCTCGGCCTCTTCATCTTCTACATCGCGCTGAATCTCTTTGATGAGTGGCCCGATGTCCTGTGGCGCGTCCAGCAACACGCCTTGCTCGCGGAGGTGCTGCACCGCCTTGGCCCAACGCGCCTCGGCGCAGAAGGATTCTAGGTACGCTTCGAGCTTGCCCTTGCTGCTCTCCTGGGCCCAGTTCTTGGCGTTGCGCTCCTTGAATGCCGCGTTGACCCACTTGCAGAACACGGGGTAAGTGTTGCCGCCAAGAGCTACAAGCTCGCTATAGTTCTTGATGACGATGCCCTCGACAGCCTGCCCCCCCAGGTAGCTCGTGGTTGCCAGTAACGGCTTGAGTTCGTCCGGGCTAGCAACGGGGCCGCGATAGAACTCGGGTATGGCATCAATGCCAAGCTCTTGGGCGTGCGTCACCAACGCATCATACGGTTGCCATACATCGTCAATGGACACGTCGAATAGCACGAGGTGGTTTGTCGGCGTGCGGTCATAGGCTAGGCT
>Ga0265297_10009899_pt1 | contig 12149 bp, 13 predicted proteins | sample Munlanlwell13791_FD_192502 | JGI IMG/M metagenome (GOLD analysis project Ga0265297, IMG submission 192502) | Leachate microbial communities from a municipal landfill in Southern Ontario, Canada - Leachate well 137-91 | ecosystem: Engineered > Solid waste > Landfill > Unclassified | place...
GAGGCCTATCTGGGCGATCCCAAAATGACGGCGCGACTGCTGGCGGGGTGACACCATGGCTCTCTTAGAAGTCAACAACCTGGCCTCGGGCTACGAAGGCGTCCAGATCCTCTGGGGAGTCAACCTCAAGCTGGAACCGGGCAAACTTACCACCCTGGTGGGCTCCAACGGCGTCGGTAAAACGACTTTGCTCAAAACCGTTATAGGGCTCATGCGGCCTATCGAAGGCTCCGTTTCCTTCCAGGGCCAGGAAGTCACCAATCTCCCGGCTCATGCTCGAGCCAAGGCCGGCATGGTCCTGGTGCCCGAAGGCCGGCAGCTCTTCACCGAAATGACCATTTACGAAAACCTGGAGATGGGGGCCTTCTCTCACCGAGCCCGGGCCAGGTTTCATGAAAACCTCGAAAAAGTCTATGAACTATTTCCCCGCCTCAAGGAACGGGCCCGGCAGAAGGCCGGCACCTTGAGCGGCGGCGAACAGCAGATGGTGGCCGTGGGCCGGGGCTTGATGGCCGAACCCGAAATCCTCATGCTGGACGAGCTCTCCTTGGGACTTTCCCCGCTCTTGGCCCTCACCCTGTTCGAGGCCCTTACCCGCCTTAAAAAAACCGGCCTCACCATGCTCCTGGTGGAGCAAAACGTCACTATGGCCCTGGCGGTGAGCGACTATGCTTACGTCCTCAGCCACGGCAAGGTCTGGCTGGAAGGCGACGCCCGGGAACTCAGCAAAAACGACGAAGTCCGCCGCACCTACCTGGGAATTTAAGGCCAGTGATCAGTGGCCGCTGACGAGGAGGTTGGTCATGCCGGTACAGGATTGGATGAGCAAAGACTTGATCACCATCGATGAGGATACCTCCATTATGAAGGCCTCCAAGGTGATGAAGCAAAATAATATTCAACACTTGCCGGTTATGAGAAAGGGGCGTCTCGTGGGCATGGTTTCCGACCGGGACCTGAAAGAAGCCACGCCTTCCAAGGCCACCACCCTGGATATCCACGAAATGTATTATCTGCTGGACAAGATCGAAGTCAAAAGCCTCATGTCCAAAACTCTTATAACCATTGCCCCCGAAAATACCGTGGAAAAAGCCGCGGCAGTCATGCTCAAGCATGATATCTCGGCCCTGGCGGTGGTAGATGCCAATGGAGCCTTGGCGGGGATAATTACCAAAGGGGACATTTTTCGGGCCTTTGTTTCCATCTCCGGAATTTATCAGGGGGCCGTGGCCATGGGCGTGGAATTGCCAGACGAGGCGGGATACATCAAGCAGGTCACTGACGTGATCCGTTCCCACGGCGGGCGGATCGCCAGTGTCATGACCCGCTACGAAGGAGCCCCCGAGGGCTTCAAGCACGTCTATATCCGGGCTAAACACATCAAAGACGACAAAGCCCTTCGGAAGGATCTGGAGAGCAAGCACAAGATACTCTACTTTTTCAACGAGAAAGTTGATTAGAAGGGATGTCGGCTTGCACCGCTCTCCCCTCAGGAGGAGCGGGTTTCACTTTAGTCTTTTTTCCCTAAGATCTTTCCAACCGCTGGTTATCTAAATATTTGAGGTTAAGGGAGGTGACGGCGTTCCCCGCTGTTTACCCCGCCGCCTGCCTGCCCTGCGGGGCCGCACCCCAAATTTTTCTCCCTGCCTTGCCGTTTTCCCGGATGGTCTTACTACATCTGCTCTTCATCCTTCCTAACCTCGGCCTTCCCCAAGCTATCCCACAGATAATCTTACTTAAATTATTTTTATTGATTTAATTCCATAAAAATATTTAGGCAAATTGCCGAGAGAGCCGATGCATAGAGTAATTGTCTTGGCGCCGGCGGCACTTTCAGTTCAGGATTCCTATCCCCTCCGGCCAAGACCGCGAAGCATTGCCTCTACGCGGCTTTTAGCCAGTCAGAGGATGGAAGCTAACGGCATCACCATGCCCAAAGGTCCTTCTTTTTCCCTTCTCATTTTTGAGGGGAGAGTTGAAATTTTGGCACTGAATCATAATTTCCCGGGCCAGGCCCGGCAAGATCAGGAGCAGAGAACCTGCCCCGGATAGGTTCGGCGTTACGGTGACAGAGAGTCTTTTCCCGGATAAGCGGAGTTCTGCCGACCCAGAGACGCGGGCGGCTGGCCGGACATTAATTTACTTCCCTATCGTCCATACCCAGGCCGATATGGGCAATCTCGGCGGACAGGTCACTCAGGCCACCCTGTTGCGGGCGGGACAGCGGGGCTTGCAGCGCAAACTCAAGGCCATCGATCAAGTCTGGACCCGGATCGAGGCAGCCCTCGAGCCTCTGAACCTGTCATATGACCGGGTCCGTCTCTATCAGGACGGCTTGCCCGTGTGCGGCCGGGAGGCTGATTTGGTCCGGGACCTGGCTCAAAAGGGCAGTCGCAACCACCTCATCCTCCAGCGTTTGATGACTCGGGGCGCCGCCCTTATGGGCACCGAATCGGTTGACCTCCTTCGGCAGGAATACGACTTGGCCCGGCAACACCTCACGGCCGGCGGGGGCATGCGGCCGGCGGCCGCAGCGTCCCACCAACGAGCCCTGAGCGCGGCCCTGCTCGTCCAGCGCGATCAGTTTATCGCCCGCCGGATCAACGATACCCTTAAAGCAGGTGAAACCGGCATTTTATTTTTGGGCCTGCTCCACGCCGTCGAAAAATATCTGGATCGGGACATTCGGGTGATCCACCCCTTGCCGCGGCCCAACTTATGAGAGGAAAGGCATGAAGCACCACGGAGACCACATACTCATCGTCGATGATGACCAGGATATCTGTATGCTGTTGTCCATCCTCATGAAAAAAGAGGGCTTCACCTGCCACATCGCTCATGATGGCGAGACCGCCCTGAACATGGTCCAACAGCAGATGCCCGACACTCTCCTCCTGGACCTCAAGATGCCGGGCATGAACGGCATGGAGGTCCTGCGGGAGATCAAAAGCATGGATAGCGATCTCCCCGTGGTCCTCATCACCGGACACGCCGATATTGCCGGGTCGGTGGCTGCCATCAAGGCCGGGGCTTACGATTATCTGTCCAAGCCTTTTGAACACCGTAACGTTGTCCGAGTGGTGCGCCGGGCCCTGGACCAGCGCAGCCGGCGGTCCCGCTGGAACTTCAAGCAGATCCCCGTCGATGACGACCTCAGGGTCAAAATGGGACCCAGCAGCGCCATTAGCCGCATCATCTGCGAAGTCAACCGGGTGGCTCGATCCAACTTCAGCGTGGTCATCCAGGGCGAGACCGGCGCCGGCAAGGAACTGATAGCCGGGGCTATCCACCAACGGAGCGCCCGCGCCCAGGGCGCCTTTGTCCCGGTGGATTGCGGGGCCATCCCTGAGACCCTCATCGAAAGCGAACTCTTCGGCTACCAAAAAGGAGCCTTCACCGGAGCCGAAACCAACAAAATGGGCAAAATCGAAGCCGCCAAGGGAGGAACCCTCTTTCTGGATGAGATCTCCAACCTCCCGCCTAACGCCCAGCCCAAACTCCTGCGCGCTTTGCAGGACCGAATGATTTGCCGCCTGGGAGCCACTACTCTCGTCCCTATTGATGTCCGTCTCCTGGCGGCCACCAACCAGGAACTTCATGCCCTGGCGGAAGCGGGTTTGCTGCGCCAGGACCTTTATTTTCGGCTCAATGAATTCTCCATCACCGTGCCTCCGCTGCGGGAACGGAAAGAAGACATCCCTTACCTGGCCAAACGATTTCTGGACATCACCAACCAAGAACTGAAGAAAAACGTCAAAAATTTTTCCGAAACGGCTCTGGAACTGCTGTTCTCCTATAACTGGCCGGGCAATGTCAGGCAGCTTCGTTCCACGATCCGGCGGGCTGTCCTCCTGGCGGAGGACCTGATTACCGAAAAGCATCTGGATATCAAACGGGTTCCGGTGCCGGGACTGGCCTTTACCCCCCGGGTCCAGGGCATGCCCTGGCAGGAAATGCCTCTAAAGGAGATCGTACGCCGTAGCGTTGACTCCGTGGAACGCGAGGTCCTGATCCAAGTGCTCAAATTCACCCGGGGCAATAAGGCCAAGGCCGCCCGGCTGCTCCACATCGATTACAAGACCATTCACACCAAAGTCAAGCAGTTCGGCATCGGTATTCTAGGAGGGGATTATGACAAAACCAAGGGATAAAGGCGGGGAGGCGGGATTCGGTTTCGGGGGCATCTTCAAGGGCCTGGCCGATCTCGTGGAAAAACTGGGAGATCTGGCCGAAAAAGGCGAAGAACTCTCCAAATCCGGCGAAATTCGCGGTGAAGGCAAGGAAATCAAAGGTATGTATGGTTTCACCGTGAAGGTGGGCCTGGGGGACAAAGGCGACAAAGGCATTAAGGTGGAGCCTTTTGGCAATCTTCGCCGCGACGACAAAACGGGGGAAACCGTGGTCCAGGAAATCCGGGAACCGGTGGTGGATATCTTCGAGGAAAAAGATCACACCCTGGTGGTGGTGGAACTCCCCGGAGTCAGCGTCGAGGATGTGCGCCTCGACGTCAAGGACGATCTTCTCACCCTCTCTGCCGCTCAAGGCGACAAGAAGTATCGTAAGGAGATCCTCCTGCCCCATAGCTACCCCCGGGAAAAGATGCAGGTTTCCTGCAACAACGGCATTTTAGAGATCAAGTGCCTCAAATAACCGATCCATCGGGAGATCAGGACAAGGCTTAACTACATGAAAGAATCGGAAAACATTACCCTTAAGCTGAAGGTTACCGAGGGGCTGAGCAAAGACGTCGGCCGGGCCTTTGTTCGCATGGGGCCTGAAGACCTGGAGAAGTTGCAGGTTGCCATCGGGGACATCGTCGAGGTGGAGGGCAAGAAGAAGACGGTGTGCAAGGCTATGCCGGCCTACAAGGAACTGCGGGGACAGTCCCGGGTCCAGTTGGACGGTCTCAGCCGCGAGAACGCCGGGGCCGGCATCGATGAAATAGTCAAGGTCCGGAAAATCACCTGCCGGGGCGCCGACCGGGTCGTGCTCACCCCCAAGAATATCACCCCCCAGGAGCGAGACCTGAAATACATCGGCAGTCTCCTGGACGGCCTTCCCGTGGTGGCGGGGGACCGCATCCGGGCTACCCTCTTCGGGTCCCGCTGGGCCGATTTCAAGGTGGAGAGCGTCTCTCCCAAGGGGCCGGTCCTCATCAATCCCACCACCAGTCTGGTGATCGGCAAGGCTCAGACCGAAGAAGGCCGTCGCCCGGCTTCGGCCGTGTCCTATGAGGATATCGGCGGCCTGAAGTCTCAGCTTCACCGTATCCGGGAAATGATCGAGCTGCCTTTGCGCTACCCCGAGCTCTTCGAACGGTTGGGCATCGACGCGCCCAAAGGGGTGCTGCTGCATGGTCCTCCGGGCTGCGGCAAGACCCTCATTGCCCGGACCATCGCCCAGGAGACCGAAGCCAACTTCTTTTCGGTAAGCGGCCCCGAGATCGTGCACAAGTTCTATGGTGAATCCGAGGCCCATCTGCGCAAGATTTTCGAGGAAGCTTCCCGCAAGGGTCCCAGCATCATTTTTATGGATGAGCTGGACGCCATCGCCCCTCGGCGGGAGCAGGTGGTGGGCGATGTCGAAAAACGAGTGGTGGCCCAGCTCCTGGCCTTGATGGACGGCCTCAACAAGCGCCAGAATGTCATCGTCATCGCGGCCACCAATATCCCCAACGCCCTGGACCCGGCTCTGCGCCGGCCGGGCCGCTTCGACCGGGAGATTGCCATTCCCATCCCCGACCGCCGTGGCCGCCAGCAGATCCTCGAGATCCACAGCCGGGGTATGCCTCTGGCCAAAGACGTGGACCTCGAGCATCTGGCCGAAATCACCCACGGCTTTGTGGGGGCCGACCTTGAGGCCCTGTGCCGGGAGGCGGCCATGATCTGCCTGCGCCGCCTCATGCCGGATATCGATTTTGCCCTGACGAATATTCCCTATGACCAGCTCGCCAAGCTTGAGGTTTACATGGATGACTTCCTGGGGGCCTTGCGGGAGGTGGACGCCTCGGCCATCCGGGAGGTCTTCGTCGAGGTCCCGGATGTGCGCTGGCAGGACGTGGGCGGCCTCAGCGGGGTCAAAGAACGCCTCAAAGAGGCCGTGGAATGGCCCCTGAAATATGCCCATATCTTCAAGGAAGCCGGGATCAAGCCCCCCAAGGGGATTCTCCTGGCCGGCTCCCCCGGCTGCGGCAAGACCCTGCTGGCCAAGGCCATTGCCACGGAGAGCCAGGTGAACTTCATCTCCGTCAAGGGACCGGCGCTGTTGTCCAAGTACGTCGGCGAATCCGAGCGCGGCGTTCGGGAGGTCTTCAAGAAGGCCCGCCAGGCGGCGCCGTGCATCATCTTTTTGGATGAGATCGATTCCCTGTTGCCCATGCGAGGGGCGGGGTCCTCCGATTCCCACGTTACCGAACGGGTCCTTAGCCAATTTCTGGCCGAGCTCGACGGCATCGAAGAGCTGAAGGGGGTCTTGGTCCTGGGAGCCACCAACCGCCTGGACATCATGGACCCCGCGGTTCTCCGGCCGGGTCGGTTCGATGATATCGTGGAAATTCCCTTGACCACCGCCGAGGACCGCAGGGAAATCTTCCAGGTCCATCTCCGGGGCAAACCCCTAGCGCCGGGGATTAATCCGGCCGACCTGGCCCAAAAGACCGAGGGCTTTAGCGGCGCTGAGATCGCCGGAGTGTGCAACCGGGCGGCGCTCGCCGCGGTGCGCCGGTCCGTGGTCGCCGGCAAGGGGACCAAGAAGGCCAAGGTGCTCATCACCGCCGAGGATCTGGATGCAGCTGTCGCGTCGGTGCCCCAGGGCTGAAAACGGCCTTATTACAATTGCCAAAAGTTCCTTCCTCTCATCCCCTCTCCCCCCCTGGGGGAGAGGGTTAGGATGAGGGGACATAAGCACAAACTTTTGGCAACGCGATAAACCAGCCCCATTCCTGGAGAAAGGGCCGGGTGGGCCTGCTTCACGGCCGGAGGGGCCGTCGGCCTTGGAGGTAGTTGGGATCATACGTGGTTAAAGTAGTCGTGCCTGCCGAGAGAATATTTTCATGGAATCGCCAGAAACCATACATGGGCTCTACCTTTACTGTTTGGCCTGGTCCGATGGTCTGGAAACCGTAGAAGTCGCCGGATTGAACGGGCATCAGCCGCCGCTGTTGACCCGGATCGGCGAGATCGCCGCCATCTGGAGTCCGGTGCTCTTGGCCGAGTTCTGCGGCCCGGACGCGGCTTCACGCCTCCAAGACTTGGACTGGGTGGGGCCTCGGGCCTGCCGTCATGAGGCCGTGGTGGAAAGCGTGATGCGCCGGTCTCCCGTGTTGCCGCTGCGGTTCGGCACCATCTTTTCCTCCTGGGGCCGATTGGAGCGGGTGTTGCTCGACCATCACGAGGCTATCGCCCGTTTTCTGACCCGGGTGGCGAACCAGGAAGAATGGGCCGTCAAGGGCCTCCTGGATCGCCCCATGGCCAAACAAGAGTTCTATTCCCGAAAACAGGCGGTTGAGGGCGAACAATTGGCGTCGCTGTCGCCGGGCCGCCGTTATTTCCTGGAAAGCCGTCTCCGGAGTGAGGCGGAGCAGGAACTCGGCCGTTGGCTGAACACCGTCTGCCACAATCTGTTGAGCGAACTCCGGAATTTTGTGGCTGATCTCAGGGAACGCCAGGTGCGCCCCGTGGCCGGAGAGGGCCAGTACCAGGAGATGATCTTCAATTGGGCCTTCATGGTCCCCAAGGATACCGTGCCGGACTTTAAGTCCCGGATCGAGGCGGTCGGGGCCCGGCTGGCCAGAACCGGCTTGGTCCTGGATTGCAGCGGACCATGGCCCCCTTATAGCTTCTCCCCTGCCCTGACCGCGGAGGCCGCGCCATGAGCTGTCTGCTTTACTGCATCGGTCGCCGCAGGGAGGCGGTCGAGCCGGAACCACCGCCGGGCGTGGGCCGCCAGCCCGTCTTCCTGGTAACCCAGGGAGACCTGAGCGCCGCGGTGTCCCACACTGCGGCCGTCTCCCAGACCCCGGATCTCGCCGATGTCAAGGCCCACGGCCGGGTGGTGGCCTTTTTCCATCGGCAACGTTCCGTGATTCCCATGCGTTATGGTTGCCTCCTGGAGGACGAATTGCAGGTGGCCCGGGTGCTCGAGGACCATGGTCCGGCCTATGACGACCTGCTTAAAGAATTATCTGGCTGCGTCGAAATGGGTATTCGCATCATGGTACCCGGGAAGTCGCCCGAACCAGAAATCAGCCGAGGCCTGAGGCCGGCTCCGGAGGCGGCCTCCTACGGCGCTCAGTCCGGGTGCGCCTATCTCCTGAACCGACAGGCCCATTACGCCGCCGTGGAACGGGGGACCGAAGTCCAGCAGAGGCTGGCGGAGCAGTGTCTCGCCCATTTCACCGGGTTGTTCGTGAATTCTAAAATTGAAGGGCCTCTCCCCCACTTGCCGTTGCTGTCCCTCTATTTTCTCGTACCCGCAAGTCTGGTGGAGTCTTTCACCCAGGCCTTCCGGCGTCTTGAATTCTTCCGGGAGGCCAGACTGCTCCTGAGCGGCCCCTGGCCCCCTTATAATTTCGTAGTGAAGGGCCATCTCTGAGGACATGGGTCCGGCTGCACTCAGTCTTCGGGGATAGGCCATTCTTCCGGCTCGGCAAAACCAAGGGCCAGTCATTCTTCCGGCTCGCCGAGGCCCAAGTTGTAACAGAGGAGATATGGAAAAAGCTCAGGCTATGGATCCCCAGGCTTCCCAGCGCTACCAGAAACTCTACGAGATGTTGCTGGAAACCATCCCTTCCTCCGTGCTGCTTATCGACCGAGATCTGCGCATTGTCTCGGTAAATCGCAACTTTCTCGAGAAAAACCAGCGTTCTCTCGATGACACCATCGGCAGGCGCCTCGACCAGGTCTTTCCTTCCATCATCCTGGATCACGTCAACATTACGGGGCGGATCCACCAGGCCTTTGCCAATAACCGGCCCACTCTGGGGGAACGCCTGACCTATCGGGCCCCGGGCATCCCTCTTAGGATTTATTACTACCGCATCCTGCCATTCTCCTGGGGGGGAGTGGTGGAACAGGTGATGCTGCTTATGGATGATGTCACCGAGCAAGTGCGGTTGAGTGAAGAAGTCCGGCGGGTGGAACGCCATTTGGCCAGTGTGGTGGAAAGCGCCCGGGATTTGGTGCTCTCCACCGACAACGAGGGTCTCATCCTGACTTGGAATGCCGCGGCGGAAACGCTCTCCGGGTTCACGTTCTCCGAAGTGCGGGGCCGGGCATTTTACGACCTCTGTGCAGAAGACCACCGGGCCGAAGTGGAGCGAGTCTTTTCCAGCCTGATGCTGGGCAAGGACTCCCAGATGGCCGAATGGAACCTCATGACCAAACCGGGCGAATCCCTTCAGGTCTCCTGGGTCTGTTCCCCTATGAAAGATCATCTCTCCAAAACCATCGGCATGGTGGCGGTGGGACGGGATTTGACCGAACGCCGGAAGTTTGAGGCCCAGTTACTCCAGTCCCAAAAACTGGCCGCCCTGGGAGTGATGGCGGGGGGCATTGCGCATGAAATTCGTAATCCCCTGGCGGTGTGCTCCAGTGCTGCCCAGTTCATCCTGGAAGGGAATCTCGATCCCCAGATGCAGCAGGAGTGCGCCCTCAAAATTCACACCGGCATCCAGCGGGCCTCCCTGATTATCGAAAATCTGCTACGCTTTGCTCGCCCCTCCACCACCACAGCCATGGGAAAGGTGGACCTGGTAGCGCTCCTCCATCAGACCCTGTCCCTGGTCGCCAACCAGGCCATGATTCAAAATATTGAGATCAAGTCTCACCTTCCCTCCCAACCCGTCTGGATCAGGGGGATGGAAGGACTCCTGCCCCAAGCCTTCTTGAACCTCTTTCTCAATGCCATTAATGCCATGCCGGGGGGAGGGGCGCTCACCGTGGCCGTGGATCACAGCACCGAGGCCGTAAGCGTGCACATTTCCGACACCGGCCAGGGCATCCCCCAGGAAAACCTGGATAAACTCTTTGACCCCTTTTACACCACGGCGCCGGTGGGACAAGGTACCGGCCTGGGTCTGTCTATCTGCTATTCCATCATCAAGCAACATTTCGGCACCATTGAAGTGGACAGTGTGGCAGCCCGGGGTAGCTCCTTTACCGTGAGTTTGCCTATCCTTTAACCGCTATCCGGGGCAAATATGTCAGATTCCACTGGATTTATCCTCATCGTCGATGATGAACCAGACATGTGCTGGGCTCTGGAGCATATCCTCAGTAAATCCGGATATGTCACCCACAAGGCCTTAACCGGTCAGGAAGCCCTCCACTTGATGCAGGCACACCACTTCCGCTTAGTCTTCCTGGATGCCAAACTCCAGGACATGGACGGCCTGGAACTGGCCCGCAGCCTGCGCCTCCAGGACCCCGACATCAAGATTATCATGGTCTCCGGCTATTTTTTCCGGGACGATCTAAGCATTCAGAAGGCCCTGTCCCAAGGCTTGATCCACGGGTTCATCAGCAAGCCCTTCCTCCAAGAAGAGATTCTCCAGGCCATCCAAAGATGAGGAATGAGATTCCCTACTCTGGAATCCTTTCCATAGACCCGGTTCTTGAGAAGCCGGAGGCTGCCGAACCTTACATAATATTAGTATGTTTTATCAAATACTTATTCATGACATTTTGCTTTTTTCTCATGGCACGCTTCTTGGATTTAAAAGGGCAGGCATGCCTTCTCTCAAAAAAATTTACCAAGGGAATGAAGGAGGTTCATCATGGCTAAGGTTCAGAAATCTACCGATTCCTCCAGCCTGGCGGAAGTAGTTGATCGTATTTTGGATAAGGGCATCGTGATCGACGCCTGGGTCAAGGTAGCACTCGTCGGCATCGAGCTGCTCTCCGTGGAGGCCCGGGTGGTCATCGCTTCGGTGGAAACCTATCTGAAATACGCTGAGGCCATTGGCCTGACCGCCAGCGCCGCGGCTCCGGCGTAAGGTCGATCTGGGGATTGGTGCTCTTTCCGGGGGGCAAATTCTTACCCCCCGGATAGGGTTACCAACCAGCCCACACTTCCTCCAGAGGAAGCGGGCGCCCCGGATGGTCCGACAACTACGGAAACAAAGGAGACCTCATGGGTCGCTTAACTGAAGAAATGACCCGGTTGTGTGGCGAGATCGTGTCAATGCGTAGCGCCCGGCATGGGTTTGTGAAAGACCTGAGCCACAACGTTGCTACCCTGAAGGCCAATTTTCGCCGCGCCCGCTTGGATATGGCCCGAAAAACCAAAGCCGAGAGGCGGGCGGCCGTCAATCACCTGAAAAAGACCGTAGCCGGCCTGCGACAAGAGTTCGCCGCGGACCTCCAGGGGGCCCGGAAGGCTTGGGCCGGCAAGTAACCCTCTAACGCTTGTGGGATCCAATCCCAACTATCACAACTCAAAGGAGATACACCATGGCTAAAGTGCAGAAATCTACCGATTCTTCCAGTCTGGCCGAAGTTGTCGATCGCATCCTGGATAAAGGCATTGTCATTGATGCCTGGGTCAAGGTGGCACTCGTCGGCATCGAGTTGCTGTCCATAGAAGCCCGCGTGGTCATCGCCTCCGTCGAGACCTATCTGAAGTACGCCGAAGCCATCGGTCTGACGGCCAGCGCTGCGGCGCCTGCCTAAGGCCTCCTGGCGACCTAGCTGATCCGGCCGGATGGGGCGGGCCCCTGTCCTGCCCGGCCGGAGTTTCCGGGAGCCCGATCCCGGTTCACCCGGGGCTCTGAGGGCGGCCCGATCAACCATCCTTTTGGCGATTGAAAGGAGAATTACATGAGTCCCTTAACCGAAGATATGACCAGGCTGTGCGGTGAAATCGTTGCCCTGCGCAGCGCCCGCCACACCTTCGTCCAAGACTTGACTCACCAGGTGGCGGCCTTGACGGGCAATTTTCGTAAAGCCCGCCTGGATATGGCCCGCAAGACCAAGGCCGACCGCCGCGCCTTTGTCAAACACCTGGCCCATAATGTGGTTGCCCTGAGAAACACCTTCCGGCGGGAGCACGCCGATATGGCCCGGAAGACCAGGGCCGACCGTCAGGCTTCTCTCCATCACCTCAAAGCCACCGTCGCCGGGATGCGCCGGGAGTTCGCCTCTGACTTGCGG
>Ga0265297_10009900_pt1 | contig 12147 bp, 28 predicted proteins | sample Munlanlwell13791_FD_192502 | JGI IMG/M metagenome (GOLD analysis project Ga0265297, IMG submission 192502) | Leachate microbial communities from a municipal landfill in Southern Ontario, Canada - Leachate well 137-91 | ecosystem: Engineered > Solid waste > Landfill > Unclassified | place...
AAACCTCTCATAACTTTTGTTCTTTCTCTTAATGTGTTATGGAATCTCTCAACCTTGTAATTAAAGCCACCAGAATCAGACTTAATAACCTGATGGATTATTTTAGGGTTTTTAGTTGCTTTTTTATCTAATCCAAATGTTTTTCTTATTGTTCTTGGATAAGCCACTAAACCATCAGTAGAAATAACTTTAACTTGATTACCTACTTTTCTTTTAGCATTATAATAAACCTTGTTTAAAACTTTGTTTGTTCTCTCTCCTTGATAATCTGTGCTTACTAAGTATCTGCTATCCATATCAATAACATCAATGAAATATTCATCTTTAACACCATGACTTCCCTTAACTCCACTAATTCTTCTTTTATACTCTACTTCATCCCCTTGTAACTGCCATCCTGCCTTAATGCCCTGTTGCTCTGTGAAATTTTCCATAATAGGCACATACTTCATAATCCATCTGTAAATAGTAGAATGACAAACACCCTCTGGAAAAAACCTTTGTAGATGGTCTGCAATCTTTCTAAAAGACATTCCAGAATAATACATATCCATTGTTTGAGTAACCATCAATTCATGGTTTCTCATTCTGAAAAAAGCATTATCTAAAACAAACCTATTTTTACAGGACTTACAAAAATATCTCTGGATTTTCTGTCTGTTATCAGTTATCCTAAATCCTCTTTTTGTAACTTCTTTGCTCTTGCATTTTGGACATTGAATATCTTTGTTTTCCATACTTATTCTAAGCATTACTCCTTTATATACTTTTCGGTATTGGAGTATAACCTTATCCAAATGTGTTAAGACCCTTTAATGCAACAATGTATAAAAGTAGAAAGATTTATATACTATTTATTATTAATTAATTTATGAAATTACTTCATAAAGAAAAAAAGAAATTTGTAAAGATTTTAATTGGTATAGGAGAAACTGGAAAGACTGGGATAAGCAAACCAATAAAGACATTAAATATTGAAAGTGAAGATACAGAAGAAGTTTATGAAGAATTAAAAAAGATGGTAGAAAAATGAAAGCATCAGAAAAAACAAAACAATGAAAACAATACAACAACTAAAACAAGGTTGCGGAAATTATAATTCGTTAGGATTAAATGGAGGTTTCAAATGCGAACCTAAAAGATTATGTCTTTCCTGTAAAGCAAAACTTAAAATATTAGAAGAAGTTGCAGAGGAAATAAGAAAATTAGTTCCTTATCATTATCAAAGATTAATTAATGGAGAATTAGAAGAAGACTATTTTTATACAGAAGAAGATATTAAAAGACTTTTGTCAAAAATAAATGGGGTGAAAGAATGACACCCGAAGAAATTTTACAAGAAAAGATTAAGAAAGAACCAGCTACAATAGAAGCTGTTATAAAATTAGTTATGAGATTAGAAATAGAATTAAAAGAGATTATTAACGAACTTGAAACAAGAATAAAAGTATTGGAGATTAAAACAAAATGACACAAGAAGAGATTTTACAAGAAGTTTGGAATAAATTAGAAAATGCAAAAGAAGAATATTGCTTTGATTATTCAGAAATAGAAGACGAAACTAATTTTGCAATAGAAACTGCAATCTCCCTCGCACAAAAATCCAAAGAAGAAGAAATATTGAAAGAAACCATAGAGAAAATACAAAAAGAACACGATGATAAATTTGGAGTTCAAGAGCCATATCATTCAGAGTTTTTAATAAAAGAAGGTTTCCAAGCAGGACAAAAATCCAAAGATGAAGAATGGCGGGAGAAAATTAATAAGAGAATAGAATATTTTTCAACTATTTATGGAAATAAATATCAAACACCAATTCAAAAAGCTTTTATATTAGAATTAGAAATTCTCCTGTCAGAAAATAATAAAAGCCCTATGGTGCAGAGGACAAGCATATCAGACCTTGGCTCTGAAGACATCGGTTCGAATCCGATTAGGGCTATATCAACTGCTCCTGCGGACACCAATAATCATATGCCTGAAGATAAAAAGGGAGTTGCAAATCCTACGCCGTCCGTAGACAAATCTCGAGTTGGTCGTAACGGCTCAAATATTGAACAAATGTCAGGCACCGCCTCGGCGGATAATTTAATTGATAAAGGAATAATTGAAGAAACAGGTTTAAAATATAATGAAGTTACAAAAGCTGGAATTAAAGGAATAAAAGAGCTTTTAACTGAAAAAGATAGAAAGTTTATTACTGAACAAATTAACTTAGTTTTGGCGGATAATCAAACTCCACGTAAAATAGAACCAAAACGAACTGACTTAAGCAGTAAAGACGTTGTGGAGAATAATCAAATCTGCGAGAAAAAACAAAAGCCAAATAAAATAAGAAAAAAGATTTATAAGTTATTTCAAGAAGAAAATAAAACGGAGAAGAAAGAATGAATATTAAAGGAATCGCTGATATAAGTGGATTTGGTAAAAATACAAATTATGAAAAAGCGTGTCAAGATATGCTACAAGCAGGATTTGAATGGCTTGAAAAACATAAAAAAGCAAAATTAAAAGCACATACTTTCAAGGATATTTATGGTATATTAGAACCAGATAGCAAAGATGCAAAAGAATTATCTAAAACTATTTGTGAGAAAGTTCCAGATTGTTCTGGAGCAATGCATCAATGCGTTATGGGACATTTAATGTTTATTTCTGCTAATGGGATAGATAAATGGAAGGAAGAAGTTAGATTAAGAGAAAATAAAAAGGAGATGGGGAAAGATATTCATCAGGAAATAGAAGAAGCACTTGAAAAAGGAGAAGAAATAGTAAAATCGCACGATGAAAGTTTTAGGAGATTATTAAAATGAATAAAAGACAATTTAAAGGAATATCAAGAAGATTATATCTTTTAGCTTGTGATTTAGCAAGAATACAAGGATTAACTAAAAGAACAATGTCAAGAATTCAAGATGAAGCTGAACAGATTAGAAAATTAGGAGAGCCAAAAAAGGCAGAAGAAAATAAAACGGAGATGGGGAAATGAAAATTAAATCAGAAATACTTGCAATGTCAAAAGATGAACTTATAAATTACAAATGGTCAGATGATTTAAATATTCCAAAAGAAACAAACTATAAATGCTCTGACTGCTATAACTGCTCTGACTGCTATAAATGCTCTGACTGCTCTGACTGCTATAACTGCTCTGACTGCTATAAATGCTCTGACTGCTCTAACTGCTCTAACTGCTATAACTGCTCTGACTGCTTATATTGCAGAAATTTGAAAAATAAAAATGAGGGTTACTGGATTTGCAATGTTGAAGTAACTGAAGAAGAATTTGAAGAAAAGAAAAAGGAGATGGAGAAATGAAAGTAATAAAATTAAATGAAGAATATAGAGTAGAAGATGATATTGGGAATTTTTTTGGAGTAATTTTATATAGATGTAACCATTTTTATTTTATACAAGAAAAACCAGCATACACAGAACTTCTTGAAGAAATAACTAAATTTATGAGATTATTAGAAAAGAAAAAGGAGATGAGGAAATGAGCATTAAAATAAATGCACCAGATTTAAGATTAACAATATTAGGATGTTTTAGATATTCTCTCGGAAGAATGACATATATGCCAAGTCATACTTTAGAAATGATAAAGAAGTTTTATAATATTTTTAATGAACAAGATTGGAAAAGTTTCATTAAAGAAATAGACGAATGTGATAATTTAGGAATGTCTTGCGATAAAGAAACTTGGTTGGAATTAAAAGAGCTTTCAAACACAATACTTAATGTAAATAAAGAGGAAATCAAAGCATGAATAATTTGCTAATGGTAAATGCAATAAGAAATACAGGGGGTTTAAATTGGTAGAAGAAGAAAAACAATCTGAAGATATTGATGAAGAAGGATTACTCGATTACGAAGAGATTCAAGATTTTAAAGAATTAAGAAAAAAAGCAGTAAATAGTTTTTTAGAAAAAGGAAAATTATTTTATTCAATAATGGAGTTCATGAAGATTAACAAGGGAAGAATTTCAAGTGAAGAAATTAAAGAATTATTGGAAAAAGAAAAAACTCCAGAAGAAGAATCAGAAGATGAAGAATTTGAAAAAGCAATAAACTTATGTAATTCAAATAACTACGGAAAGTGGATTGCAGAAGCAACAATAAAAAATTATGTTATTAAGAAAAAGAAAGAATTAAATAATATAATAGACTTATTCTTTAAAGAATTTGGAGATTCAATTTAATGATGGGAAAAAAATGGCTGAGGCTAACTACGAAGATGAATTGTATTTGAGATAATACGAATCACTCTTTTTTAATCATCGCATATAAAAATATGCGTGTCGGGGATGTTTGTAGATCTCCCTGATTTTCCCATATAATAATTATGACATCAATAAAAACAACAGGAATTGTAGGTTTCTTTAAATTTATAATTAATCATTGGTGGATTATAATATTCATACTATCAATTATTCCTTCATTTATTTTTTCGATACAGACATCTATTGAAACAAACAATCCTACTTACTGGATTATTCATCCAACACTTTCAATAATAAATGCAGATTCAGAACTATATCATTATGTTTCAATACTTGAAACAGACACAACATCTATTATTGGACTGGAAAAACCAACAGCGGGGATATTAAATAACATAGCTTATTCATGGGGGATAGCAAAAGTTGTCTGGCTTATATTGGGATTAATATTTTTAATAACAGTTCCTTTTACTTTATTATTCAGATTTATGCAGAAGAAAGACACAACAAGCCCATTGAAAAATTTAATATGGACAATAATTTATGTTTCAATTTTCTTGTTTATAATAAATCTAATTTTAATTGTAGTTGGGCTATTAGATGGAAGTATATTACTAAATTTTAATGAACAATGGAATATTTACCAGAAGTCATGGTATGTAATAAAACAGACTTTTCCTTTCCACGGATTAATTGAACTTGTAAAATACTTATTCAGTTTCTTTTAATTGCGAACTCGTCATGAATTGCTATTGGATGAACCTTCTTGTAAATATCTAATTCATTAAGATGATTAATCATTAGAATCTTTTTTATAGTATAAATCTTAGTATCAATACCATGAGTATTTTCTTCATGCCCCATAGAAACAATAATATCTGAAGAAATCATTTGGTGAAACCATTTCCTAAATTCAGAGTTGTTAATTGATGCTTTCGCCTTTTTTTCAAATTCTTTTATGCTTCCGCCGTTCTTGAATAAGAATGTATCTGCAAGTTCGTTATCAGAAAGAAGATTAACTATCCAGTAGAATTCTGTAAGTTCTTTCATAAAATATAAAGTAAGTTAAACTTTAAATAACCTTCTTTAACATAGAAGATTTACTATACCTCTTTATAAATACATTTTTATTAAATAAATTATGGTTATAAACCGAGTTATCATAGAATTGAAAGGAGGTATTAAAAACGATGAGTAAATCACAACGAAAAATTGGAGGAACGATTGCTCTTATTTTCTTTGGAATAATTGTCTTATCCGCTTTAGGAGTAGGAATTTATTTCTTAGTAACAAATGTTGCAATAGGTGGAATTAATAACCCTCAAAATTGTGGAGAATCTACAGGAATATTAACGGTTAATTCTATAAACGCATTACAGGAAGGAACAAATATTTCAACGACAGCTAAAGTTGGAGTTAATGGCGGACCAGTTACAACAGCTATAACATCAGGAACTACAAAATTTGCTGTTGGAGATGAATTAGAGATACATGTATCTGCTAGTGATTATATAGACACTTCAGTTAGTGCGACAATGAAATGTGGAGGGTTAACAATTGATGTACCTATGTATTATTCTACATCAGATAATCCAAGTATTGTAATATATGATAAAAATGCAAATACTTTGTCAGATAATGTTGCAGGAAATAGTACAAACTTATCAAGTTTATCTGCAGGAGGATTAGGTAAAGTAAGAGTAGAATTTACAGGAACTTCATTAGAATCTTCTGGAGATGGAATTTATGTAGTTGAATTCCCAGCAGGAAGTAATGCAAATATTACAGCTGGAGCAAGTGGAGTAACAATGGGATCAGCAACTCAATTAACTAGTATTCCATCAGTTCACTCAAGTTTAAATGCAGGTTCTAGAATTAATGCTTTTAGAATCCCAGCAGTTACAGGAAATTCTGTTTCAGAATATTGGTTACAATTTTCACTTGGAGATAGTAAAGATCTCGCAGGAGGAGTTTATACCGATTGGTATTCAGAACAATCTTATGTAGATACTGACGGAACAATAAAAGTTGGAATACAAGATTCTACTGGAACATTAAAATATGAGAACACAGTAGATTACGACTTCTACATAGATTCGTAAGAATTGATTTAGAATAGTCCAAAACTTTTTTCTTTTTTTTCTTTTTTTATTAAAATTTAAATACCATGGATTTTTAATTAATCCATGAGTAAAAAGATTTTATTTTTTATCTTAATTGGTGTATTAGTTTTTATAGGAGTATTAGTTTTTATTTTTTATCCGAGGGAAATTTGTTATTATTATGTAAATAATGATTCTATAAAAATAAATGGTTTAGAAAATTATTCTAATGTTGGTTTATATAAGAATTCAGGAGGTAATTTTATATTGATTGATAAAATTACAAACAATACAATAAACAGATGTTAAATCTATAATTCTCTCTGTGAATTTTTATTCAACAAACGCAATATTTAAATAGGTTATTTCTTTAGAAGATATATGGCACAAGTAAAGGAGTTGACAGATTTTTGGAATACACTTAAAAGTCAATCTTCTATAACATTCAAAGACCTTGATAAAATTGAAAAGTATCTAGGTAATATTTTTCAGTCATTTTCAGACTTAATTAAATCAAGAGAAAAATGGAAGGAAACATCTAAAGAATGGGAGACAAAATACAAAAAACTGAAGGCATCGACGAAATAGTTGACATAGAGTTGCCTGAAACAGAAAATAAAGTTAAAAAGGAATTTAAAAAATTAAGTGATTTCAGTAAAAAAGAAAATAAGCCAGAAGTAAAAATAAAATCAAATGACGAAGAAAATTGGAAATATAAAACAAGGGAAGCTTTAAGAAAAAGAAAATCTCCATTGATTATTCTTAATAAATATTTAATTATTATTCCTTTTGCATTAATTATTTTATTTATTTCGTTGTTCGCTTTTTTTGGATTTCACGGAAATTTCAAATCAACTTGTGTAAACAATAACACTTTAACTTGCCCAGTTATTCCAGATTTTCCAACTTGTCCTTCTTTAACTTGCCCGACACAAAATGTAACGGTTCAATTCCCAAGTGAAATAAATATTGGAACTATAAACTTAACAAAATATAATCAGACTTGTCTCGGGAGTTGTTTATTATGAAAAAAGAATTAAAAAAAGTTAGGTTGTGCTTTGGGAAATATGGTGAAAAAGAGGAAAGAAATTGTAAAGGAGATTGTAATTATTGCGAAGAAAAACAAACAAGGCAAGAAGTAATATTCTGTGAGAAGAAAAAAACTTATCCATGCAATATGATATGTAGAGATAATATGAAATGCCGAGATTGTTATTTTGGATGGTTTTCTGAAAATAGACAGAAATATACGAAAATTAATGAATATATAAAAAAATTCATGCACAATAATAAATTAATATTTGAAAAGAAAAAGGAGGAATTAAGATGAATAAAAAAGGTTCTGCTTTTGCAATAGTTATCTGCATTGTAATATTTGTAGTAATAATAATCGGAGTTATTCTTCTTGTAATTGTTTTAAATCAGGAAAAAAATAAAAACAGCGAAAAAATACAAATTTCAAATATAACTTTATTTTTAAAAGCAAATGACAAAAACGAACAAGTTTCAATAGACGCTAATTATAGAATAATATCTGGAGGAAATGTTTTAAGCGGAAACTTAGTAAAAGACGCATATAATTTTGTGGGAAATGTCTCCGACAACATTTTAATTTTATGTTCAGCAGAAAAATACTATTCGGAATTTATAAATAAGACTTTTCAAGATTCAGAAAAGCAGTATAATATTTCAAAGATAGATTGTAATTTAAATCCAATAGGAACAATAGAAATTTACAATACTGGTTCTCTGCAAGTTGACGGAACTTCAGATATAGATATGACAATAAAATCTCAAGGATTATATAAAGAAATTCAGATGTGCATGGCTTGGACTTCTGGAATATTAAGTGTAAATAATTATGTCTCTCTTGGAGAAATTTTAGTTCCAGAAAGATTAAAAAATAAAGTAGATAAATGTTTAGAATTAAATAAAACATTAGAAAATAATCAAACATCAATTAAATTTGCTGTAAAGACAGAAAAGTTAAGTAAATTAGATACATTGAAATTTTATATCTTTGATAAGGACTACGACGAAAACTTTATAATAAATTCAGAATACAACGGAAAGAATCTCGGAAGCTACAATGATGTAGAATATGTGATTAGCAATCCGAACATTTAAAATGGAAGAAGAAAATAGACACCACATTTTTTCAATACCAGAAATAAGAGAGAAGATGATTCAGATATTTGGAGAGCCAAGAACAGAAGAAGATTTTTTATTAATTGAAAGAGAAACAAATTGGGCTTGGTGTAGTATGCCGAGATATAGACTTCCAGTAATAAAGCATAGATTAATTCATGAATCAAAAGAAAAGAAACCAAGAATTTTAAGTTATGCAGTGAAGGACTATCACGAAAAATTTGAAAGAACAAGAAGGATTGGGAAGGAATTAAAAAAATTAAAGGATGATAATATTGAAAAAACAGATGAGATAATATTCCTAAAAAATAAGATAAAAGAATTAAAATTAAATTCAAAAAAATAGAAAATAATGACAGATTTTGAAAAAAGAAGAATATTTGCAGAGATAGATAAAATAATTGAACAATGCAAGAATAGTCATCCAACACCTTATGAAGAAAGTAAATTTAAGAAACTTTATAATAAATTAAAAAAAGAGGAGGGTATAGAAATTGAAAAAGATTAAACAAAAAGACATAAAAAAAATAGATAGGGGAACACATATTGCACTTTTATTATTAGGACAAATATTTATTCTTTTAGGATTTTTCTTTATGTATCAAGGAGTTACTCTTCATTACATCGGGGAGAAGAATGTTGATTTAGTCTATAATTATCAGAACATAAGAATTGAATTAAATCCAACATTGTTAGAATGTTCTTCAGCACAATTAGGAAAAATAGACGAGGTAATTGATACTGGATTATCTGGGAAAGAAGATTACACATTATCTGAATGGTATCTAATCGGAGTTCAGCAGACATCAAAAGCGATAGACTATTTCTATTTTTCAGGAGTGTCTTTAATTTTGGGGTTCACATTAATAATAAATGCGTTTGTAATGGTGATGAAGAAATGACAGAAACACATCAACCACCAATGAAAAATGGAAGCCCAGATGATTTTCAAACTCCAGAAATTGCATTAGATTATCTTATTCCTTTTTTAAATAAATATTGGACTATCTGGGAATGTGCATGTGGAAAAGGAAATTTAGTAAATGGATTAATAAAAAGGGGTTTTGAAGTTATAGGAACAGATAAAATTAATGGATTTAATTTTTTAATAGATAAACCAGTTCAATGGGATTGTATTGTAACAAATCCTCCATTTTCTATAAAAGAAAAATTCTTAGAAAGATGTTATCAGTTAGGAACTCCATTTGCTTTACTTCTTCCACTGACTGCATTAGAATCAGAGAAAAGGCAAAAATTATATAGGAGATATGGAATACAATTAATAATTCCAAACAAAAGAATTAATTTTGAAACTCCTTCTGGAAGGGGGGGGAAGTTGGTTTGCAACTGCTTGGTTTTGTGGAAATATGAATTTACTTAAAGACATAAATTTTGTAGAACTAAGATGAAACAAATAATTAAATTTTTAATGCCGAACTTTATTAAATGTTTAGTCGGGGCAGGATTATTTTTTGTGTGTTCATTCAATTCAACGAATGATATTCTATTTTCTTTTGTATTATCAATAACTTCTCTTTTGAATTTCTTTATTGCTTCTTTTATAGTAGATTTAATTAGAATAAGAAAAGAAATTAAAAATTGAATAAAAATTCAAAAAACAAATATTTAAATAATTATAAAAACTAATTAATTAATGTCTGAACAAAAATTTGTTAGAAGAGAGGGAATGGAAATTATCTTCTATCTATTCTGGGGGATATTTACTGCTTTAGTTCTTCCATTGCTATCTGGACTTATTAAAAAAGGATTTTCAGAATCTTTTGTCCAGGGTGTTTCATTAACATTCGGATCATATCTTACTAATTTCATTATTTACATTCCTTTCTTGATAATTTCTTTATTCATAGTAATTTTTCCAATAGCAAAAATATTAACTTTAAAAGATAATCAAAATCCAGCTACAACACCAAATACAAATTGGTTTAGAATATTTTCTGTAAGTTATATTTACGAGCCAGAACAATTAGGACTTCTTTGGAAGATTTCAGAAAGCATGGGATTTTCAGGAAAAAGAAATTTCATGAGATGGTCTTTAAATCCATTGAGAGTTTTAGTTGCTTCAGTTATTTTATTTGGAATTTATGGAATGTTATTAATAGCAAACCCACAGGTAGCAGTGTCGGGAGTTCCACAACTTGCATTACAGCAATTCACACCAACTTCAGAAGTTGTATTTAGTGCATTTGTTCCTGCATTCGCCGAGAACGGATTATTAATGTTTTTATTTATGCTATTAATGGGAATAGTTGCATACCTAAATTCAAAGTTCAAATGGGGAATTTATGTATTCTTCTCACTTGGATTTTTAGTCTGTATATTTATGGGATTAATATGGGGAGGATTCCACACGCTTGTTTATGAAAATAACGAAACGAGCTTAATAGGAACAATAATATTCGGATTTGCTGGAAGTCTGATAACAATGTTATTGGGAATTTTTATACCTTGGGCGGTCTGGCACATAAGCAACAACGCATTCGTAACACTTTCAAAATTAGCGACGATAAAAAGCGATGTGATAATAGTTACTGGAATAATATTATTTGTAATATTAGTAGCATGGATAGGAATTGAAATTGCAGTGAGAAAGAGCAAGAACAAAGTGGAGTTCTCTTAAATAGAAAATAATATCATTTCTGCATAAAAATTCTCATTAAGAATTTGAATAAAAATTCAAAAAAATAGAAATATATTTAAACTATAAAATATTAAAATATCTATGAAAAATAAAAAATTATTTTTTGTATTCGACTGGATTGCAGTAATACTAACTCTTATCGGTGGTCTTAACTTGGGACTTGCAGTTTTTAATTTTAATCTTGTAACATTTGTATTCACTTACGGATTTGTTTCTAAAACAATTTATGCTCTTGTAGGAATTTCAGGACTATGGGTTATAGTAAGATCAATAATGAAGAGGTTTATGAAAAAATGAAACAAAGATTATTTTCAGGAAAAAGCGTATTAATTTCTTTAAAAGGATTAGTAAGCAGTTTAATCACAGGATTGACAACTATTCCATTTTCTATATTTTCTTATTGGTTAATAAATGAAAAGCAAATGTATTTTGTAGCAGGATTAGTTGGATTATTTATTTTTGTATGGTATTTATTCTTCTGGGGATTTATATCTAATAAATTATGGAAATGGAATTAAAATGGAAAAAAATTTCTATATACAAGAGGGAATAGGTAAAGCAAAATATGTTGTTAATTTTCATAACGGAGTAAAAAAACATAATGATGGAAGTGATTTCTACGATATTAAAATATTTAAAAACAAAAAAGATTTAGATAAATTTAAAGAAACTTTATTAAAAAGAGGTTATGAAGAAAGGTAAAATGCCAACAAAGAAAGTAAGAAGATTAATTGACGGAGCAATGAGAGACGAACATAGTGCAAGAATCTATTATACAAAGTTGATAAACGCAACAAATGATCCTGAAGAAAAAAGAAAAATAAGAGAAATAAGAAATGATGAGATAGACCACTTTAAAATAGAAAAAAAGATGTTGAAGGAATAAATATGGGAAAAGGAATATTTTCAAGAGAGAGATTAGAAAAGAACTCAATGAAACTAATTGGAATTTTTCTTTTGATTATGTTCGTGATGTATGGTTTAGCTTCTCTAGGGCTATCTGATTGGCTTATTT
>Ga0265297_10009901_pt1 | contig 12147 bp, 8 predicted proteins | sample Munlanlwell13791_FD_192502 | JGI IMG/M metagenome (GOLD analysis project Ga0265297, IMG submission 192502) | Leachate microbial communities from a municipal landfill in Southern Ontario, Canada - Leachate well 137-91 | ecosystem: Engineered > Solid waste > Landfill > Unclassified | place...
CAGGATGAAAGCCGTATTTTTATTTAGTTTCTTTCTTGGCATCAGTTTTGTTCTCTGCTTTATAAATCTTTATTGCCTTAAGGATATCCACTGCCCGCATCAATTGATTATCGGATTTATATTCCTGTGACTTATCTTCCTTGGCTTCTTTATCTTTCTTTTCTATTTCTTCGAAAACATCCTGCGGCTTTCCCTTCAGCACGTTTTCTTTATCGGCGAGTTCGATCTTGCCTTCTTCAACTACGACGTCCGGCATAACACCTTTGCCGTGTATCTCCCTGCCCAGCGGCGTATAATATTTGCTGGTGGTCAGCCTGATCGCCGAACCATCGCTTAAAGGCAGAATAGTCTGCACAGACCCTTTACCGAATGATTTAATCCCGACGATGATCGCCCGCTTGTAATCCTGTAATGCACCTGCGACTATTTCACTGCCGGATGCCGAGCCTTCATTGACCAATACCACCATCGGAAGATCAATGATAGGGCGCGGATATTGCGCAATAAATTCTAAATTCTGGGATTCTTTACGGCCTTTTGTCGAAACAATAAGCTTGCCTTTCTCGACAAACCTTTCAGTCACCTTTACTGCCACATCCAATAGCCCGCCGGGATTATAGCGTAAATCCAGGATAAGGGCATTCATATTATTCTTCGTCAAATTTTCCAATGCCGTATTCATATCAGCAGGCGTATTCTCTGTAAATTCTATCAGGCGGATATAACCGATACCGTCTTCCAGGATCCTGGCTTCTTTTATATCTTTTACTTTGATGATGCCGCGGATGATCTTAAATTCCAGGAGCTTCTTTTCTGACTCCCTCAAGATAGTAAGGTTGACTGCCTCACCGGGCTTGCCCCGCATCTTTTTTACCGCCTCGATAAGGGTCATATCCCGCGTCAATTCATTTTCAATTTTGACTATCCTGTCATTGGATTTTATTCCCGCCTTCCAGGCAGGGGTATCTTCTATGGGGGTGACTACCGTCAGGAGCCCGTCCTTTACGGTGATCTCAATGCCCAGGCCGCCGAATTTTCCTTCTGTATCGACTTTTAATTCATTATACGTATCGGGATCCATAAATTGGCTGTGCGGGTCAAGAGAAGAAACCATGCCTTTTAACGCGCCATAGATCAGATCTTTAGGCTTAGTCTCATCGACATAATCTGTCTGGATGATCGCCAGCGTATCTGAAAAAAGCTCTACCTGGCGATAGAGATCATCTTTACCTTTCTTCTCCGTTCCGGAGAGCGCCTTCGAGGTAAAGATAAATACCGCTATACCCAGGACTGCAAAAAGAATAATTTTTCTACGCATCAGCTAACCTCCGTTTTAACATCTCCTGGACTACTTTAGGATTGGCCTTGCCCTGGCTCTTCTTCATTACCTGGCCCACTAAAAACATCAGGGCATTAAGTTTGCCCTGTTTATAATCAGCTACAGACTTGGCATTCTCTTTTATGGCTTCTTCTACTGCGGCATTCAAGCTGCCTGTATCGGAAATCTGAATCAAGTTTTTTTCTTTTATGATCGCGCTTGCGCCCTTCGCGCTATCGATCATCTCTGTCAAAACAGCTTTGGCAGAAAGATGCGATATCTCCTGCCTATCTACAAAACCGACTAATTCCAATAAACCCTTAGGCAAAACTTTAAGCCCGCAGATATTGGAATTCCTGTTATTGGCCTCGGAGAGTAACGGCCCGATAAGCCAATTCGCGATTGCCTTTTTATCTTTTGAAGGATAAGCCTTCAGGCATTCTTCGGCGTATTCGCTATCCCTGCGCGAGGCAACTAATATACCCGCGTCATATTCTGATAAGCCAAATTCTTTTACAAAACGCAGCATCTTTTCCTTAGGCAATTCCGGTATGCTTTTTTTGATCTCGGCGATCTTTTCTACGCTGATAATAAAAGGCGGCAGGTCAGGCTCGGGAAAATAACGATAATCCTTTGCCTCCTCTTTCGTGCGCATGGAAACGGTCTTTAATTCCTTGGTATCCCAGAGCCTTGTTTCCTGGATTACTTTCTCTCCGGATTCCAATACTCCGATCTGGCGCTCTATTTCAAATTGCAAAGCATCCTTTACGCCTTTAAAAGAATTCATATTCTTTAATTCGGCTTTTGTGCCGAATTGCTTCTGGCCTTTTTCCCTGATTGAGATATTCGCGTCACAGCGCAAAGACCCCTTTTCCATATCGCAATCAGATACTTCCAGGTATTCCAATATGCTTTTTAGCGCGGTAAGATACTCGTATGCTTCCTGCGGAGAATTTATATCTGGCTCGCTGACTATCTCCAATAACGGGATACCGGTGCGGTTAAAATCTACAAGGCTTGTATTTTCTTTATGTATCAGCTTTCCGGCGTCTTCCTCTAAATGCGCGCGGGTTATACCAATGCGCTTAGGCTTACCTTCTATATTTATATCTAGGAAACCGTCGCGCGAAAACGGCAGATCATATTGCGAGATCTGGTAATTTTTCGGTAGATCAGGATAAAAATAATTCTTCCGGTCGAATTTGGTAAACTCCTGGATCTTGCAATTTAAGGCCAGGCCTGTTCTGATGGCATAATCCAAGGCAACTTTATTTAATACCGGTAGAGAACCCGGGAATCCCAGGCAGACCGGGCATACCTGCGAATTCGGCTCGTTGCCGAATTCCGTAGAGCAGCCGCAAAAAGCCTTGGTCTTGGTTTTTAAATGCAGGTGCACCTCTAATCCGATAACTGCCTCGTAATTCATAATGTTGGCCTTCTTTTATGCCAGGGGGTATTCTGCTCATAAGTATGAGCCACCCTGAACAATGTTTCTTCGCCAAAAGGCTTAGCCAAAATTTGCAAACCTACGGGTAAATCATTCTTTGTAAAACCGCATGGGACGGAGATAGCCGGGATACCGGATAAGTTTGCCGAAATGGTATAAATATCCGAAAGGTACATCCTTAAAGGATCCTCTATTTTCTCGCCTATCTTAAATGCCGCGGTAGGAGCAGTAGGCGTAACAATACAATCGAATTCTTTAAAGACCGCGTCAAAATCCTCTTTTATCAAGGTGCGCACTTTTAAAGCGCGAAGATAATAAGCGTCGTAATAACCGTGAGAAAGCACGAATGTCCCCAGGATTATCCTTCTCTTTGCCTCCTGCCCGAATCCCTGCCCTCGCGTATCTTTATACATACTGATTAATTTACTTTCGTCTTTAGACCTGGAATCTTCTGCCCGGAATCCATATTGCACGCCGTCAAAACGCGCTAAATTTGAGCTGGCTTCGGCAGTGGCGATGATATAATAGACCGGCACGGCGTATTCGCTGTGCGGTAAAGAGACTTCTTTGATTTCGGCGCCTAATTTTTTTAATTCATTTATAGCTTCTTCTATCGAGCTTTTTACCTGGGGGTCAAGCCCTTCGACAAAATATTCTTTAGGAATGGCGATCTTTAATCCCTTAATATCCATCCCGAGAGATTTAGTATAATCCGGGACATCTACGCAGGCAGAAGTAGAATCAAACGGATCGTGGCCGGAAATAATATTCATCAATAATGCGCTGTCTTCTGTATCTTTCGTAATAGGCCCGATCTGGTCGAGGCTGGAGGCAAAAGCAATCAAACCATAACGCGAGACCCTGCCATAGGTAGGCTTTAAGCCCACTACGCCACAAAAAGAAGCAGGTTGCCTGATCGAGCCTCCGGTATCAGAACCCAGGGCCATGATTGCTTCATCGCTAGCCACTGCCGCGGCAGAACCGCCGGATGAGCCTCCGGGCACACATTCCAGGTTCCAGGGATTGCGCGTCGGCCCGAAAAAAGAATTCTCCGTAGAAGAACCAAAAGCGAATTCATCCATATTGGTCTTTAAATCCAAGATCGACGCTCCGGAAACTTTCAATTTTTTAATTACCGTGGCATCATAAGGCGGTTTGAAGCCCGTTAAAATCCTGGAAGAGCACTCGGTATTCAATCCGTCGGTGCAGATATTATCTTTTATCGAAACCGGGATACCTTTTAAGGCACTGTTATCCCTGGCTTCTATCCTTTTCGCTTCTGTGCCGGATTTATCCGTGCGCACATAAGCCTTTACGCGAGGATCTGTTTCTTTGATCCTTTTTTTAAGGGCAAGGGAGATATCCTCGGATGTTATCTCTTTAGAGGATAATTTTTTGAGTAGTTCGTGGCCGGTCAGCTTATATAGTTCCATTTTTAATCTTCTTTATTCGATTACCTTCGGCACAACAAAAAAGTTGCCTTCTTTCCGGGGGGCATTCATCAGTGTTTTTTCAACTGCCAGAGATTCACCCCTGGTATCTTCTCTTAAGACATTGTTAATAGGCAAGATATGGCTGGTGGGCTTTATATTAGAAACTTCCAATTTTTTCAGCTGGTCAATGAAATCCAAGATACTCTTTAATTGCGCGGAAAGCTTCTCCAACTCGTGTTCTTCAAGCTGGATACGCGCCAGATGCGCAACATATTCCACCGTTTCTTTGGTAATGGCCATAAAGACCCTCCATTTTAGCTTTTAATCATAACACCCTTTGGCTCAAAAGTCAATAAATACGCAAGGCAAGATTTCTATGGACAAACCCGATAAAATATGTAAAATGTATTCTTAATATGAATATTGACAAGAAAGAGAAAAAAGTCAAATACCGGCTGGAGCCAAACGGCGAATTCGCGCTGGAGAACTATAATCTTTCCAAGCCCTTTGCTAATTTCTTCCCCGGCATCGCGGGTAAATACGGCATACCGATGTGGGTATTCTATGTCAACCGCGGCCAGGCTATTGCCAGCTTCGGCACCAAAGACAAAGACCATTCCATATTAGAGTTCTTCCCGGCAAACAAGTCGTGGCAGCTGGCTTCCCTGCAGGGATTCCGCACTTTCATAAAAATATCCCGCGGCAAAAAAAAGCTCTTCTACGAACCCTTCCATAACGGCTTCACTAACCTGGGATTTAAGCTTTCTAATAAGATGCTCATCAGCCCCTGGGGCCTGAAATTAGAAGAAAACAACCTGTCTTTGGGTATCAAGGTAAAAGTAGAATATTTTACTATTCCCAATGATTCTTATGCTGCTTTGGTAAGGATCGTAACCATTGAAAATTCCAGCAATAAACCGCAGGAAATAGAATTAGCCGACGGGCTGCCGCAAATCGTGCCCTTCGGCACCAGCAACCTTTTCCTGAAGAAACTAAGCCGCACTATCGAAGCCTGGATGAACGTAGAAAACCTCGATAAGGGTGTGCCCTTCTATAAACTGGATGTTGACCCGACCGACAGGCCGGAAGTCATCCACATAAAAGAAGGAAATTTTTACTTAAGCTTCCATTTCGATAATGAAAAACCAAAGATCATAAAACCTGTTGTCGACCCCCAACACATATTCGGCGAGGTTACGGATTTCTCCTGCCCGATGAACTTCCTGGCTGCAAAAACCTTAGCTTATCCGGCGCAACAGGTAATCAAGAGCAAGACCCCTTCTGCTTTCTCGCTGCTAAAACTTAAACTGAAGCCCCGCGGGGAAAAAACATTTTATTCTTTGACCGGCTATATGACGAGCCGCGAAATACTGAACTCATCGATCGCAAAAATCACTACTTTCGGGTACATCGCCCGGAAAAAAGAAGAAAATAAGCTTATCATCGAAGGATTGCAACAGGATATAAATACGTCCAGCTCTTCAAAAGAATTCGATCTTTACGCTAAACAGACTTATTTAGATAACATATTACGGGGCGGATACCCGGTGCTCTTTAATCCCGAGAATCCTGATTCGACCTTCTATCTTTACTCAAGAAAACACGGCGACCTGGAAAGAGACTATAATAAATTCCAGATACAGCCCACTTATTTTTCCCAGGGTAACGGTAATTACCGCGATATGAACCAGAACCGCAGGTGCGACATCTGGTTTAACCCGCAGATAAAAGAAGAAAACCTCGTCAGTTTCTTAAATCTCATACAGGCAGACGGATTTAATCCCCTGGTCATAAAAGGGACCAGTTTCATAGTAAAGGATAAAACAGCTTTATTTTCGGCTCTAAAAGGCATGGCCACAGAAGAACAGGCCTTAAAGATCGCCCATTACCTGGATAAGCCATTCACCCCGGGCAATATGATCTTCTTCCTGGAAGAGAATAAAATAAAACCAAAGATCAGCTACGATGAATTCCTCGCTATTGTAATAGCATACTGCGAAAAAGTTCAGGAAGCCGAACATGGCGAAGGTTTCTGGACCGACCACTGGACTTACAATCTTGATTTACTGGAAAGCTATTTAGGGGTCTACCCGGAAAATTTAAAAGAGATTGTCTTTGAGAAAAAAGTTTTTACTTTCTACGATAATACTGAAACCGTAAAACCAAGAAGCGAAAAATACTTACTCAAGGACGGGCATTTAAAACAACTGCACGCGATCCATCCGGACAGCGCCAAGAAAGAAATGATCAAAAAAAGAGATACCTCGCCCCATATTGTAAGGATGGATTATGGAAAAGGCGAAATTTATCAGACTACGCTGGTAAATAAACTCCTCTGCCTCTTGGCCAATAAGCTCGCTTCGCTGGATCCTTCCGGATGCGGCATCGAGATGGAAGCAGACAAACCCAATTGGTTCGATGCCTTAAACGGCCTGCCTGCGCTCTTTGGCTCCTCCATATGCGAAACATTCGAACTGAAAAGGCTCGCCTTATTTATAAAGTATTCTTTGGAAAAAACTAAAACAGAAAAAATATACGTTACCGAAGAGATCCATAATTTCCTGGTTGCGCTGGATGGCTTAATAAAAGACCCCCAGTATTGGGATAAGAGTTATTCTCTTAAAGAAGATTACCGGCAGAAGACCCGCCTTGGCTTTAGCGGCAAAGAAACAGAAATAAAAACCTCTGATTTAGCCGTTATTTTAAATAACGCGCTGGAAAAAATAGGCGCGGGGATAGCCAAAGCGCGCGACAAAGAAAAAGATATTTATTATTCCTATTTTATAAATGAAGCGACGGGACCGAATAAATTCATCCAGAAAAAGGTCCCCTTCTTTCTAGAAGGACAGATGCATGCCCTGCGGCTTGCCGAAGACACTGAACACGCAAAAGCGCTCTATAAAGCAACAAGGTCAAGCCTGCTTTATGATAAAGAGCTTAAGATGTATAAAGTAACCGCGCCCCTCAAAAGCATGCCGGAAGAGATCGGCAGGTGCCGCGTATTTACTCCGGGGTGGCTGGAGAATGAATCCATATGGCTGCATATGGAATATAAATACCTGCTGGAGACATTAAAGAGCGGCCTTTACGAAGAATTCTATCAGGATTTTAAAAATGTCCTCATCCCGTTTCAAAATCCGCAAAAATACGGCCGCAGCATCCTGGAAAACTCATCATTCCTGGTCTCAAGCGCATTCCCCGATAAGAATTTACACGGGAATGGTTTTGTGGCGCGGCTCTCCGGATCGACCGCGGAATTCTTAAGCATATGGTTAACGATGAATTTAGGTAAAGAGCCTTTTATATTGAACGACAGAGGCGAACTGAACCTGCAGTTCTCTCCTGTTTTGGCAGGCTGGTTATTCGATAGAAAAGGAATTTATTCTTTTAACTTTTTAGGGAATATCGTTGTTACCTACCATAATCCGAAAAGAAAAGATACCTTCGGTAAAAATGGGGTAAAAATAAAAGAAATAGCTTTTGATGACGCCTCCGGTAATCCGCAAAATTCATCTTCAGGCACAATCCCCGCGCCTTACGCGCAACAAATAAGATCACGCCAAATTAAACGTATCGATATTTACCTGGAATAAAAATATTAAAACTTGCGGCGGTAATAAAGGCGGGCGATATGCTGGGTATCCAGCGTAAGCATGCTTCCCCCGTAGGGGTCTAAGACCATGTTACCGATGCTGCTGGTATTACCTTCTCCATACTGCAGAGTGAACTCATCGTCCTTAGTAGGCAGGTACCTGAATTCAGCAAAGAAATTATTATGGCCGACTACCAAATTCTGGCCTGTGCCTAAACGGTCAATATCCTGGCAGCGCGAATATACATATTTCAAAGCCATCCCCAATTTCGGCGTAGGCATATAACCGATCTCCAAGCCGATATGGTTCATGTTATCAGAATTATAGGATGCGGCTTCAAATTCATTGCGCGTATAATCAAGGTATACTTCCATATTATTAAGCGGCGCCAATTTCAAGCCGCACTTAAAAACATTGAAGAATGAATAAGGCGCCTGCGGAAAATACTGCTGGTCATTAAGAAAAGGCGTGATATAACGATAAAGCTTATTATTCTGATAATAGCTGCCGTAAAGTGAGGTATCGTTTCTTAAGGTATTCCTCGGGAAATCCCCGTAAGCCAGGGTATAATCATTCGTCCGTTCATATATGCCGTTTATGCTCAACCAATCAAAGAAATCATAGCTTAAACCCAAAGAACCGGTTTTAAGCGAAGCGTTCATATCGTCCTTGACTGTTGAATTAAGAAAAAATTCGCCCGTATTGCCGTCATAAACAAAAGGATCTATCCCGCCCTGGGTCCTGGGCATTCTCTGGTAAAGGCCGAAAGCCTTGGCAGTCAATTTATCGGTCAGCGCTATCGTAGCTTCATCGCGCGCCACGTTTTCCACGAACTTTCCCCGCGTATCATGGACATTGCGCACATCGAAAAGGTTTGAAAATTTATCTCTCAAGAGAAACTCAAAGCGAAAACCCAAAACACTCCGGCCTGCGTCAATACCGTCTCCGATCCTTGTGGCATTCAACTCATCCCACTTAGTAGTAGGCCCCTGCATACTGCCATCATAGTATGCAAAAGGCTTACGAAAATGTATATGCCTTGACCAGAATACATCCTGGCGCGAATTGTGGAAATTAGAGAGCGATGAATCAAAGCCTTTGTCCATACGCACGGCATAAAACTTGCTTTTTGCCAGGATATCCTCTTCTTTGCTCATCGCTATCTCGTCATAGCCATATTTTAAATCCATAATGCTCTCTTTGGGGTAACGGCTGATAAAAGAAAAATAATAGGCGTTCCCCTGAGAATCAGTTTCATATTCAGAGTTATTGACATCATAAAATGACCGGGAAGATAAGATCTCTGCCTGGACCTTCAACCCCTTGGATATCTCATAACCCAAGTCCATGCCATAAACAAGATTCTGGCTGTCTAGCTTTTGGCTCGGATCAGTGATAAATCCGCTGCGGCTGGTAAAAGTCCCTCCGACCGCGAAATTATCAGCTACTTTATGTTTCAGGCGGCTGGCAGCGGAAATATTATCTACCTGGGCATAATCCTGCCAGAGATCCTTGGGTGTCGCAATGGTAGTATCGAACGAAGTCTGCTCCTGCGGCTGGATGCTAAAGGCAGCCCCTCTTAAAGCAGTCAAATATTTTCCGGTAGAATCTTTAGTTATGAATGAGAGTGTATCATCCCAACGGCCCTTGGTATAACTGCGGGTTGTGTCAGCTGAATTATAAATGCCGGGAGTATACCTGCGCAGCCACATACTATCCTGCCACCATATACGATGGTTAGTTATCCCCAAAGGATCATCCGAAGAATAAGCCTGGTCCTGATACCCGATAGGAAATGCCCTGAGCTTTAGCTGGTCATCTACATTATAATCAAGCCACAATTCGCGGAATGGCTGAAACTGGCGCGTGATCTTCATGGCAGGAACATTAAAAGTGGTTTTATAACGGTAAGAGGTGGCAGTAAAAGCGTCGGTCTCCCCGCTTCTTACTTTTAACTCCGGGATCCCAAAGGTATCGCCCCTGCGGGAAGTATAGACTGTATTATTCAGAACGTAACCCGTATTCGACCAATAATACATCTGTAATTCCGCGGTGTCGCCGTTGGCGCCGGTAACCGTGACCTTATCGCTCTTGCCGACAAAGCTCCAGGGATCGGTGGTAATATCGGTGTGTAAATTAAGACCTTCTTTATTTTCCGTATCTAAATTTATATCTAATGAATCATAGATCCTTGGGTCATAGGTATTGAAGTGGCGGTTAAAGGCCGCGTCAGAACTCAAGCGCCAACTCTTATATTTTTCATTTAAATCGAAATTAGCCCGCTTCCAGATAAAGGCATCCGAAGTCACTCCGAAACCTGCCTGCGCCTTCCCGCTTACCTTTAACCCGGTCTTATCTTTTATCTCCTGGATTATATATTGGTCTATGGGCTTTTTTTGCCGGGGTGTTTCTTCGCTCTGATATTCCTCTTCCATAGCGATCTCTTCAGGGCTAACCGGCATGGGCTCTGGCGCTTGGGAGGCAATGAGTGTTTCATTCATTACTTCATCGCGCGAAAGCATTATTTGCGGTTGGCTTATCACCCTGGCCACTACAAATTTTTTTTCTGAGGTAATTTTGGCGGGCGCGCTTAAGGCATTATCCATTGCCATATCGCGGCGGGAATATTCTTTTGGGGCATTTCCTTCTTTGATATCGCTTATATATTTTCCGGCGATCTTATTGCCGGGATCCAGTATCAAGGCCCTCCGGAATTCATAGACGGCCTCATCATATTTACCCTGATTATATAAATCGACCCCTGACTGGCAGAGATATTCTACTGCCGCAGGGGTCGAAGCAGCGAAAGCCGGATTGTTGGATCCAGAGGTAAATAAAATTATCCCTGTCAGTAATACTACGAAATGAAGTTTTTTTCTCATAATCGATAATTTTATTCATTATACATCATATTTTAAAATTGTGTCAAGGAAATAAAAAAGCCGATCATCAAAAACAATCGGCTTTATTTTAGATACCTGCTAAATTATAAATTATTTTTTAAAGGCCTTTGTTAAGCCCTACTTCTGCATTTTCCGGTATGACGGCAAGCTTGATTTTTAAAGAATGCGAAAAATAAAGTAAGAATAATTTTTCGCTATTATTTATATACATATGCCCTTTTACCCTGCAGAAAAAACTCTCTATCTTATCTCTGGTATTGCGCTCTTTTATTACATATACCTGAGAGCCGGGCTCCTGAATCCGTCCGGCATGCGCTTCTTTGATCATATAAACAAAATGGCGGCGCACAATACTACGTATGCCCTGGCTATCCGCGACTTCAGATGTCGAGATAACCCGCCTTTTTCTGTCTGCCGAAGTCAAATTTTTAAAAATCAGGTCTTTCAATTTTTATACTCCTTTTAAAAGGAGTATAACATCCTAACTTCGGTATTTTCAATGCAATAAGGGGGTTTTAAGAAAGCGGTTTCTTTCGGAAATCAAGCTGCGGTTCCTTACCCTGCAAGAGCCTCTTGAGGTTTGATCTGTGGCGCAGAATAAGGAATATAGACAGGATAGAACTCAATAATACTACGGGAAAAGATACCTTGAAAAGTAGCGCATATAAAGGTAAGCCTATGGCGGTAACTACCGAGGCAAGCGAAACAATCCTCGAGATAATAAATACCGAAAGCCAGGTTAAAATTGCCAGGAGCAAAACCATTTTCAATCCGGCTATCCTCAGCGCTAATCCCAAGAGCACGCCGAAAGTTGTGGCTACGCCCTTACCGCCTTTAAAATTTAAAAATATTGTCCAGTTGTGCCCCGAAATACAGGCCAGGCCCAGGATAACACGCGCTGCCTCATCCGAAATAATCATCTTCGGCGCCAGAAGGTCTCCTAAAAAAACTACCGCTATGGAACCTTTCAGGATATCCAGCAACAATACGATTATACCTGCCCTCTTCCCTAAAACGCGCAGGGCATTAGTCGCGCCTACGTTACCGGAGCCGAGCTTGCGAATATCTATTTTTTTAAATACCCTGCCGTAGATATAAGCAGTAGGTATGGAGCCTAAAAGATAACTAATGATTATTGCGAGAATTGTCCACAGCATAGAGGATTTTGAACCCTTTCATTATATAATCGACACCGGAAATAATGGTAAAGATCACCGCTAACCACCACAAGACGGGCGAAAAACTCAACTGTAAAAGCACGCCAATCACGGCAAACATCTGGAAAGTCGTAGTAAGCTTGCCCCAAATCGTAGGAGAAACATTGAGGTTCTGTTTCACCATAAAAATAACTACCGCGCCCAACAGGATCAACACATCCCTGCTGATGACAATCAGGGTCACCCAGATCGGGAAATATATCTCTTGAGGAAAATCCTGCCTTAAAAAAAGGCAG
>Ga0265297_10009902_pt1 | contig 12147 bp, 10 predicted proteins | sample Munlanlwell13791_FD_192502 | JGI IMG/M metagenome (GOLD analysis project Ga0265297, IMG submission 192502) | Leachate microbial communities from a municipal landfill in Southern Ontario, Canada - Leachate well 137-91 | ecosystem: Engineered > Solid waste > Landfill > Unclassified | place...
CGCCTGCAGCAGGCTGATGCCGTCGAGGATCTCCTTGCGCTCGAAAAAGGAATGGCCGCCGACCAGCACGTAGGGCAGTCGCGCCTGGCGCAGGGCGGCTTCGAGCAGCCGCGACTGGTGGTTGGAACGGTAGAGCACCGCCAGGTCGGAGGGGCGCAGGTTGCGGGTCAGCCGCCAGTCCTGGATGAGGTCGGCGACGAACTTGGCCTCCGCCTCCTCGTCGTGCGCCTGCACGGCGAGGATCTTGTCCCCCGCCTCATGCTCCGACCACAGGGTCTTGCCGTGGCGGCGCGGGTTGTGGGCGATCACCGCGTTGGCGGCGTTCAAAATGGTGTTGGTGGAGCGGTAGTTCTGCTCCAGGCGGATGACCTGGGCGCCGGGGAACGATTCCTCGAAACGCAGGATGTTGGCGATGTCGGCCCCGCGCCAGCCGTAGATCGACTGGTCGTCATCGCCCACGGCGCACAGGTTGGCCTCGCTGCCGGCCAGGGCGCGGACAATTTGGAACTGAACCGCGTTGGTGTCCTGGTATTCGTCCACCATCAGGTGGCGGTAGTGCTGGCGGTGGGCGTCGAGCAGGTCGGGGCAGCGCTGCCACAGCTCCAGGGGCAGCAGCAGCAGGTCGTCGAAGTCGAGCAGGTCCATCTGGCGCAACCGGCGCACGTAGAGCTCCCACAGGTCGGCCAGGATGCCGTCCTCGGGGCACACCGCTTCGGCGCGCGCCGTTTCCGGCGTGCCCAGGGTGTTGCGGATGCGGCTGAGGCGGGCGCGGTACTGTTCGGGGTCGACCCCGCTTCCCAGGTGTCCCAGTTCCTGCAGCAGCTGGCGCACCAGGCCGGCCAGGTAGCTTTCGTTGGCAATGTCGTAGGCCGGATTGATGCCGAGTTTGCCGCCGTGCTGGCGCAGCAGCCGGGCGCCGAAGGCGTGGAAGGTGCCGATGGTCATCGCCTTGGCCGCTTCCGGCCGCGCCAGCTTGGCGATCCGCTCCCGCATCTCCCGGGCCGCCTTGTTGGTGAAGGTCATCGCCAGGATCTGGTCCGGCTTGACCCCGTTGGCCACCAGGTAGGCCGCCCGGTGCGCGATCACCCGCGTCTTGCCGGTGCCGGCGCCGGCCAGCACCAGCACCGGGCCGGCGGTGGCGCATACCGCCTCCCGCTGCCGCGGATTCAGATGATTCAAATTGACCGCCATAAGCCCGGTAACGTAGCGTCTGAAGCCGGGCCCGGGAAAAGGCAGAAATGACCCGTGACCCGTGATGCGTGATGCGGTTCAAAACCGGGGGCCGCCGCCGTGCGACCAGCGCGCGGCGACAGCGGGGGACACACGAGGTGCATGGGGCATCCGTTGTGTCCTCCGCCAATGACTCCTCCGGCGGTTCTCGGGGTCGGTATCGGTATCGGAATCGGTATCGTTTATGGAAACCTATAGATCACTATCAAGCAGGAAATCTCCGGGAAACCGGATCAACCAACGGTTAGGTCTTGCCCCCCCGGCCGCCGTGGCGTTTGGCAACCGGCCGGCCGGCGCTATAGTATCCCTTCGCCGACGGAGTGTGCCGTTTACGGACGATGCGCTGCCGTGGACCGTGGTGGGGTACCGAAGCGGTCAAACGGGGTAGACTGTAAATCTATTGGCTCTGCCTTCAGAGGTTCGAATCCTCTCCCCACCACCATTTTCCTTTCTTGCTTGAAACAAGCATGTTATGCGGGTTAAGCCCGCCCCTTATCCCCCTTGCAGCGCGGTGCAGCTCTTTGCGCTTTTGGCCCCCAAAACACGAATTGTCGAACCAAGTCGAACCAAATTTTTGGTGCGGGGACGGCCAACCGCCCCGTCGGCCAAAGGCCTGACGGAACCCTGGTGCGGGTCTCCCAAAAACCACCGTCAGCGTCGCCCGCCACAAAAAAGTTGTCGGCCGGAAATATATTTTACGAGTTTTTCCGGGTACCGGTCCCCGGAACCATCCCCCCCGACTGAATCGTTTCCGGCGAACCCGACCGCGCCTATCGGGAAATGTGGGATTCCGACGATCAGGACCCGGCCACCGAGTCCGATGGGGTGGGGCCGAACACCGCCAGGCCTTGACGTCCCCCTGGCGGTAAGAGGGTACCGTTACGGGTAGAAGCCAGATCCGGCCTACCCGTAGTCGCGGCCACACGGCAACCTGAGTCGGCAAGTTGTGAATACTCCTGCCGTGGGGAATGCTCCACCCAACCGTGCCTTCGCTCTTGAGAAATACACAAAAAGCTTTACATTAATTATCAAGTGTATAGGATCTTGTGTAAATGCGCAATCAGACAAAGGCGATGGCGTTCTTCCACCAGAGTCCCGGGATTCATCGTACCGGAGAGATTCTTGCGGCCGGGATCTATAACCGGACACTCTATCGTCTCCTGAATAAGGGCGTGCTGGCGAAGGTCGGCTATGGCCGTTACCGGCTGGCGAACACGGAGCCGCCCCAGCACGGCGTCTATGCCGAGCTGGCGGGCCGCATCCCCAAGGGGGTGTTCTGCCTGAATTCGGCGCTGGACTTCCACCAGATCGGGACTCAGGTACCCTATGCACACTGGGTGGCGCTACCCCGCGGCGCTTACCAGCCCCAGATCCGCGAGTATGACGTCAATTACTGTGTGTACAGCCCAAAGACCTTTGCCGAAGGGATTCTGAAGCTGGCCCGTGACGGAGTGGAGGTTCGCGTCTATGACCCGGCGCGGACGGTCGTGGACTGTTTCCGGCACCGGAACAAAGTCGGGCTTGAGGTGGCCATTGAGGCGCTTCGAGAGACCCTTCGTGCGAAAAAGGCAACGATCCCCGAAATCATCCGCTATGCCGGGATTTTCCGGATGAAGAATGTGATTATGCCATACCTGGAGGCGCTCCAATGAGCACGCCGATCCCCAAAAACCTGGCCACCTCCATTCAGGCGAAGCTGACTGGTGCTGTAAGGCGGCCCGCCTGCCTGAAATTGAGTTCCGGATGACCGATGGTTTCACGCTGATAATCCCGCGCCCGTTTACCGCGATCAAGAAAGCGCCGATCGAAATGTCGGGGAAAATGTCGGGGAAAATTATTGGGCTGATGCAGGAAGAGCCGGAGATCACGATTCCCGAAATTGCCAAACGGTTGAAGAGGACTCCGCGGTGACTCACCATGAACTGATGGTGACACTTTTGCCTGGCCATTTCCATCATCGGCAACGGGGATACACCGCCTAATTACTTTGCACGCCAAAGTGCGTATTATAATTGTTTTGCGCGGAAGATAAGCGTTTTGCCCGGCTCGCGGTCGGCACGGAGTGTGACGCTGGGGCGCGCCAGGCACTTGAAAACATGCGGATTTCCTACTGGGGGGTGTGCGGAATCCGCAGCCTTGACACATTCGGTCGTGCCGTTTGAGCGGCTCACGGCCCGAGTCGCGGCCCGAGTCGCTCGAACTACGGGTGCTGGATTTGCTGGGAAGCGGGCCGTTGTCGAAAGCAGAGATCTCTTCCGAGCTGGGGCATCGGGAAATTTCGGGTCAGCTCAAGAAGATCATCACTCTCCTCTTGGCGGAGCTATGCTGCTCCACGGAACGGACATGCGCCCCCCCCCAAGTAAGGGGTCACTGAAAGGGGGGGGCGGTTTTTCCGAGCCGGGAACGTAGCGACCGCAGGGAGCGTGAGTGACCGGTCATTGGACAGGGGTTGCCGCCCTGATTCCCGCAGGATACAGTCCCACGCGTCAATGCGTGAGCAGGTGGAAACCGCCAGAATTTTCCAGAAAACCACAAAGGATCCGTCAATGCCCGTTGCAACGGCTTCCCACTCGCCTTCCTCCGTCGCGTTCCACCGCCGGCCGGTTTCGGCTGTGCCGGTGGTGACCCCGCCGGTCGTTTCGGCAACCATGACGCTCAAGGACCGGCTGTCACGGCTGACGCGCGTCCAGGCACGGAAACTGCTCGGCTCGCGCGGTGAGGAGCTGCTCCGCCAAAGCGCCAAGTTCGACATCTCCGATGTGGCGGCGCAGGTGCGGTTTGAGCCGCGCCGGTTTGAGGTGCGGCTTGACGCCGGGCCGGTGGTCACGCTGACCGCGACGGCGATGGCCCCCTTCCTTGCCGTTTCCTGTTCGGCCTGTGACGGTGAGCCGTGCGGGCATGCCGCCGCCGCGGTTTCGTTGGTGTTGGAAGAAAAGACGGCGCTCGGCCTGGCTGAGCCGCCCAAGAAGCGCGCTCCGGCCAAGCCGCTGACCGAGGAAGAGGCCGAACGGCTGGCGCTGGAAGAGCGGGCGAAACGCGCGGCAACGGAGCCGATGCGCATCGCCATGGACGAGCCCGGCAAACTCTGGAGTGACTACCGCGTCACCAACGAGGCTTCCGGGCGCACCTACCGGGTTGCCCTGCGCGGCTGGCAGCGCGGCGAGTCGTTCTGCAGCTGCCCCGATTTCCGTGCCAACACGCTCGGCACCTGCAAACACATTCTCCGTGTCGCGGCGTTTGCCAAGAAGAAGTTTCCCGCCCGGACGCGGGCGGTGCCGTATCTGCCGGAACGCGTGGCCGTCCATGTCGTCCATGGGCGTGAGTTGGAACTGCGCCTGCAGGTGCCGCCGGCCCTGCCGGCGGAAGCGCGGACTTTGGTTGCGCCCCTGCTGGACGGTCCGGTCACCGACATGCATCGGCTTTTGGGCTGCCTGCGCGGCCTTGCCGCCCACGGCGTCGAACCGGTGGTGTACCCGGATGCCGAGGAACTGATCCAGCAGGCGCTCTTCCGCGAGCACATGGACGCCGTTGCCGCCGCCATCCGCCGCGACCCGGCCAACCACCCGTTGCGGAGTTCGCTGCTGAAAACGCCGCTTCTTCCCTACCAGCTTGACGGCATTGCCTTCGCCGCCGGCCGCGGCCGCGCCGTGCTGGCCGACGACATGGGGCTGGGCAAGACCATCCAGGGGATCGGCGTGGCGGAACTGCTGGCGCGCGAGGCCGGCATCGGCCGGGTGCTCGTCATCTGCCCGACCTCGCTCAAGTCACAGTGGCGCAATGAAATCAAGCGTTTTTCCACCCGTTCGGCCCAGCTGGTGGCGGGGGGGGCGGCCGAACGCGCCGCACAATACGCCAACGACAGTTTCTTCACCCTTTGCAACTACGAGCAGGTGTTGCGCGACCGTCCCGCCATCGAACGCGCGACATGGGATCTCATTGTTCTCGACGAGGGGCAGCGCATCAAGAACTGGGAAACCCGCACCAGCCGCGTCATCAAACAGCTCAGGTCCCGCTTCGCCCTGGTGCTTTCCGGAACGCCACTGGAAAATCGCCTGGAGGAGTTGTATTCCGTGCTTCAGTTCGTGGACGGCCGCCGGCTCGGCCCCGCCTTCCGCTTCCTCAACCGCCACCGCGTCCAGGACGAACACGGCAAAACCCTCGGTTACCGGAACCTGGACCATCTCCGCGAGCAACTCAAGCCCGTGCTCCTGCGCCGCACCCGCCAGTCGGTGTTGATGGAGCTGCCGAAACGCACCACCGAAGTCATCCGCATCGCGCCGACCCAGCAGCAGCTTGAGCTCCATGACGGCAATATGCAGATCGTCAGCACGATCGTCCGCAAAAAATTCATCTCCGAAATGGATCTGCTGCGCCTCCAAAAAGCGCTGCTGCTGTGCCGCCTGGCCGCCAACGGCACTTTTCTCGTGGACAAGCAGGAGCCGAACCATTCCAGCAAGCTCGTGGAACTGGACGCGTTGCTCGGCGCCCTCGCCGCCGAGGCGGACCGCAAGATCGTCCTCTTCAGCGAATGGACCACCATGCTCGGCCTGATCGAGCCGCTGCTGAACAAGCACGGCCTGCCGTTTGTCCGGCTCGACGGCGACGTACCGCAGAAAAAGCGCCAGGGACTCGTCAACGAGTTCCAGCAGAACCCGGCCTGCCGTCTCTTCCTCACCACCAACGCGGGCTCCACCGGCCTCAACCTGCAGGCCGCGAACACGGTCATCAACGTGGATTTGCCGTGGAACCCCGCCGTGCTTGAACAGCGCGTCGCCCGCGCCCATCGCATGGGCCAGAAACGGCCCGTCCAAGTCTATCTCCTGGTCACCGAACAGACGCTGGAGGAGCGTCTGCTCGGCACCCTTGCCGCCAAACAGGATCTCGCGCTCGCCGCGCTGGATCCCGACGCTACCGCCAAACAGGTCAACCTGGCCAGCAGCATGGACGAACTCAAGCGCCGCCTCGAAGTTCTGCTCGGCAAACCGCCGCCGCCGCCGTTGGAAGCCGCGCCGGCACCACCGCCCGCGGCGGAGGAGGCCACCCGGCAACGCCAGCGCGTCGCGGTGGCGGCCGGTAACTTTATGGCCGCGGCGTTCCAATTCCTCGGCGAACTGGTGCCCCAGGCACCGCCGACTGCGGCCGCGCGCCAGGCCGCCGACCAGCTCAAGAGCCAGTTCCGCGCCGCCGCCGCGCCCGGGGCGGACGGCACCATCGCGCTCACCGTCACCCTGCCCGACGCCGGTGTCCTCGACCGCCTCGCCGAAACCCTCGCCAGCCTCCTGGCCAAGGCCGGAAACGCCGGGTAAACTGCCCGCGGAACGGCAAATGCGGTACTCTCCGCCCCCGTGGGCCGCCATTTACCCCGTCACTTCATTCCGCGATTCGAATGAAATGTGAAAAAAAACGAAACAAAAGTTGATTTTTTGACCCCCAATCATGTATAGCCACAACACCACCAAGACTATTGGGTCTGGGTTAAACGTGCATGGTAATGAAAGGATCGGATCATGAAAATCAGTGGAATCAGCCTCGTTACGTGCATCATGGTCGCGGCAAGCGCCGTGGCTCGGGCGGCCTTGATCGAAAGTGCCACCGGGTTGACCAATCCCGCTTTCACCATCACGTTTAGTGCTTCGCCACAATCTGACGGCACACAAATCACGAACCAGTACTCCGGCTCCGGCGTGACCTTCGACGGTACCACGGGTAGCGGCGTGTATAGCGCATGCGTGGATTAAATGTCAACTTTTGTTGTTGTTTATTTTACATTTCATTCGATTCCCAGAATTCAAATGCCGTTTTCTGAAGAGAGCCATCCTGATAACACCGAACTTCAACGAGTGGAATCGGTTGTTGGTGGGGTTGCTTTTTGCCGGGAAGGGATCACGTTTCGGCATGGCAACGGCATTGGAACATCTTGAGGGACGCCGGTTCTGCGTGGTCTTTGTGAAGGTGCTGGACCTGGCGGCCGGCAAGGTGCAGCTGCGCTGTCTGCACGGGCGGGCGGATGTGCGGCAGGGCCGGTTGGACGTGGTGACGGCGGCCGGCGCGGTGTTCAGCGTGCCCTCGTCGGCACACGGCTCGATCCAGGCCAGCGACGGCACCGCCCTGCTGCGCGACGCCGACTATTTCGCGCTGGTGCGGGTTGACGACAAGATGGAGTTCGTCACTCCGGACGAGGCGGAAACGGCGTGAGGGGAGGGCAGCGGCGGCTGGAGTTTGGCAAAACTCAACGGTTGCGGTTTTCCCGTCCCAGCGGGACGGGGCGGGAATAGGCAGGGGCTTCAGCCCCTGTTTTATCACCCCCGATTTCGCGTGCCATCAGGTACGCGGCGAATCGCGGCGTACCTACGGCACGCCATCGTTTCATTTTTCGGAACAGGGGCTGAAGCTCCTGCCTATTTTCATTCAGTCCCTCCGGGACGAAGCCGCCCCTAACCCCCATACTTTTGCCAAACTCCAGGGGAGGGCGCCTGCGGCACCCGCCGTTCCCCAGAGGGCCATTAGTTGACCCGTCACTATCGTTCCGGGCTCGGTCAATCCCCTTGGGACGCTGGGGAGCCCATCCCTCAATCACCAGTTGGCCAGCGGCGAGAATTCGGCGGTGAGCCGCTGCCAGTCCAGCGGGTCGTTGTCGAACGGCTGCACCACCACCAGGACCGGCTCGTTGCCGGCGGCGCCCAGGGTGATCCGGCGCAGGGTGGTCTGCCACCAGTAGCGCAGCGGTGAGGCATGACGGGTCTCGCCGTCGGTGTACCAATAAAGGGCCTCGGCGCTACGGTTGTTGCGGGTGAAGCGGGTCAGCATGGCGTGGCCGCCGACGATGGGCACGGGGCGGGTGGACACCAAGTGCCAGCCGGCGCCCTGGAGGCAGTATTGCGGGTCGTGGACGACGTGGCGGTTGTGGGTGCCGTCGACGGCCAGCACGGCGAAGCGCTGGCCGCGCCAGACGTACAGCCGCTTGAGGTAGGCGACCGGCCCCAAGGCCTTGGTTTCGCCGGGGCTCAGCGGCAGGTCGCGGGAGAGGAAGTCGACGCCGCGCTTGGGCAGCGCCTGCAGGCGGCCGGCGGCATCCGGCAGCGGGATGGACGTCCACACCACGGCCAGGAACACCACGGCCCCGAGGCCGACCCACAGCCACCGCGATTGCATGCCGTTGCCGTTCATGTCCGCCATCCTTTCTCGCGTGCCACGCTCCAGGCTCCGAACAGCGCCAGCAGGATGGCCACGGCCACCCGCAGCCCCATGAGGACGTTGGGGGGGAAGTTGATCATCCGGCAGGCGGCCCAGCCGCCGGCCGGCAGCCAGAGCGCGGCGCCGGCCAGCCACAGCAGCCGCTCCCGGCGCCAGCTCCACAGGGCGGCCAGGCTGAAGGCCAGGGCCCCATGGCGCAGCACGTTGAGGTCGGCCAGGATGCCGCCCAGCAGGCAGAGCAGGGCCAGCCAGACCAGGATCTGCCCCGGCCGCCGGTTCCACAGCCGCGGCCCCGGCCCCAGCCACCAGAGGGCCACCGGGCAGCTCCAGAGCACGAGGGCGGGCAGGCCGCCCACCAGGTAGGGGGAGTCCAGATCGGTCCACAGCCCCGCCGACTGCCAGACGGCCGCGGCCAGGACACCCCACAGCACCAGGGGGGGGCGGCAGGTTGGGGAAGGCATTTCCGGCATCAGCGTCTCCTGGGCGCCGCGGCGGCCGGGGCCGTCTCCGGGCGCTGCCAGCGGAAGGCCGCGACGCACACCAGGAACATGATCATCAGCACCAGCCAGCCGCCGTAGGTGTGGATGAGGCCGCTGGCCAGTTCCACCCCGAAACTGAGGCCGAGGGCGCAGACGAAGGCCACGCGCAGGGTGTTGGCCAGCCAGGCCAGGAGGAGGAGCAGCAGCAGGTTCCACCAGTAGCGGCGGGTGTTGCCCAGCCACAGGAAGGCCAGGGCGGCGCCGGCCATCAGCATGGCCTGCAGGGTGTTGAGGCCGGCGCAGGCGGCGCCGACATCGACCGGCAGGCCGTCAATGCGCAGCTGGGTGCCGATGGCCGTCACGTTCAGGCCCAGCCCCTGGTACAGCCAGCCCGTGACCTGGGTGCCGGTCAGGCGGAACCAGAACCCCACCGTTTCGCCTTCGAGGACGATCCAGGGGAAGGAGAGGAAGGGCAGGACCATCAGTTTGGCGGCGGCCGGCCGGCGTTTGGCATCCAGGCGGGGGGCGAGCCAGCTCCACAGCAGGCAGCACCAGGCGGCCGTCAGCACCACGCACAGGCTGGTCAGGGTGCCGATGACAAAGAGCCCCAGGCCGGCCAGGGCCCAGCGGGGGGCCAGCACCAGGGCGGGGGCCCGCCGCAGTTCCCAGGGCGCCCCCAGCCAGGCCATCAGCGGCAGGCCGACCAGCACGGGAAGGGTGTTGGCGGGGTCGTTGAGCCAGACCAGATCCCGCAGCCAGATAAAGGCGGCCAGCATGGCCAGAAAGGCCGGGAACTGCCAGTGGCCCGGCGGCCGGCCGGTCGGCGGCGAGACGGCATAGCGCGGATCGCTCATGGCGCGGTGGCCTTGGCTTGGGGTTTGGCGGCGCCGCCGTTCCGGGCGTCGTGGATCAGCCGGAGGTTTTCATGGAACTGGGGGGTGTCGGGGGATTCGCGCAACAGGGCGCGGGTCAGCGTCTCGGCGCGGGGGTAATCCTTTTGGGAGAAGGCGAGGCGGGCCAGGTACACCTTGGCCTCCAACGACTCCTGCTCGATGGCCTGGTAGAGGCGGGTGGCGGTGGCGGTGTCCTGGCGCATCCAGGCGAGGCGGGCCAGGATCTCCTTGCCCAGGACGTTGCCGGCCAGCCGCGGCTGGTTCTGGACCACCTGGGCGGCGCCGGCCAGGTCGCCGGCTTCGATGCGGGCCAGGCTGAGCAGCCAGGCGGCCCGCAGGCCGGCCGGGGAATTGTCGGGGGCCACGGTGGCCAGCTGCTTCATGGCGGCATCCGTCTTGCCGATGGCCAGCAACAGCTCGCCTTCGAGCATCTGCAGGGCCGGGGTTTTGGCCTCCTGCTGCTGGCAGAACTCCAGCGCCTTTTCCGGGCCGCGGTTGCTGCGCAACGCTTGGGCCAGGCCATAGGCCAGCCAGTCCGGATAATCGGCCGGGATGGTGGACAGCCGGTTGAGCTGCAGAGCGGCCTCCAGCCAGCCGCCGGCAAGGAAGGCGGCGCTGAACACGTTGCGGCTGTCCAGCAGCGTGGCAATCGGGTCGCGGCCGGCGCCGGTGCGCGGTTTGGCCGGGGCGGCCTGCAGGAACGCCTCCAGTGCCGGGAAGAACTGGTGCCGGCCGGCCTGGCCGCCGGGCAGGGCGCTGCTTTTGCCGGCGCGTTCGGCGGGCGGCATTTTGCCCGGCCCCACGCGCCGGTACTGCAGGATGCGTTCCAGGGCGGCCTCCAGGTCCGGCTGCCAGGAGCGGCTCCGGAAGCGGTTGCGGGACAGCAGTTCCAGCGCCTGCGGCTCGTCGCCGCGCCGGAGCGCTTCCAGCAGCTGAAGCCAAAACAGTTCCTGGTTGGCGCGCAGGTAGCGTTCGGCGCCGGGCAGCGCCTGGTAGCCCGCCGGGTCCCAAAACTGTGCCGCCGGCAGTTCCAGCAGGAAGCCGATGAGCGGTTCCAGTTCGCCGCGGGTCGGCCGGAGCTTGTTCCAATCCAGGCTGGCGGGGGCGGCCACGCGGTTCCAGAACCAGGCCCGCAGCCACAGATGGTCGGGCGACTCGGGGGTCAGCCCCTGGGTCAGGCTCAGCAGCATTTGGCCGTAGTCGCCATGCCGGCGGTGGAAGTCGGCGAGCTGTTCGCGGAAATAGGCCCGCTGGCCGTCGTTTTCCATGGCCGCCTGGTATTCGCTGCGGGCGGCGGGCAGCAGCCCGGCGTTCTCCAGCATCTGGGCCCGGAACAGGCGGATTTCGGGGTTCCGCGGATCCACGTTCATGGCCTGGTTGAGGTAATTCCAGGCGGCGGGCAGGTCGGTCGGGGCGGCCAAGATGGCCAGGCGGGCCAGGCGGTTGCTGTCGCCGGTGCCGGGAAAGCGGCGGGATTTGAGCAGGGTGACGGCCTTGTCGCGCTTGCCCTGGCGGATCAGGGTGTCCACGTCCAGCATGAACCAGGACTCGGTCTGGGTTTCACGGTTGCGCCACTTGTTGCGCAACGCCCGCGCTTCCGCGACCGACCCCCGTTCCATCAACGCCCGCACCACCAGTTGCGCCGCCTCCTCATTGCGCAGGAACAGGGAGGGGTTCTCGGTGTAGCGCTGAAGCAGCGGGGTGATCCGTTGCAGCGCGACCAGGATGCGGACTTCCAATTCGCAGAAACGGGCGTTCAGGTTGGGGTCCTTGCCGGCCGGCGAATAGCGGGTCGAATAGAGGACTTGCAAGGCTTCGGCGGGTTTTTTCTTTTCGAGCAACCCCTGGGTTTCCGCGAGCCGTGACTCAAACCGGCTGCGGACCATCCAGCTGCGCCACTGGAACACCCCCCACACGCCGATGGCCATCACAGCCACTACGGTCAATGCCGCCACCCAACGGTTGAGCATGACACCCGTCCTCCTTTTTAGGATATTAAACGTTACAACTGTGCGGGCCGTTCATGTTCCGCCGGCGTTTCGTCTGGACCCCCCACAACCCGGACCCGGCCCGTAGCCATCGTTGTAAAATCTAGGCGGCCCCTGTCAAATAGCAAGCACGGGAGACGCACGGGGGCGCAGGTCCGTTTCCGTCGGGGCTTCTCTTGCGGTGCGCCGCGCGCAGAGTATCCATGCGATTCCGACCCCGACCCCGATCCCGAGGGCCTTTCTCATCCTCGGCTGCCACGGCAACCCCCTCCACGGGCGGCACGCCCATAGCCATCAGGTTAAGCCGTTTTTGAGCGCCAACGGCGCGCATTCATACCAGCCTGGGGCAACGCCCCAGGAAAG
>Ga0265297_10009903_pt1 | contig 12146 bp, 7 predicted proteins | sample Munlanlwell13791_FD_192502 | JGI IMG/M metagenome (GOLD analysis project Ga0265297, IMG submission 192502) | Leachate microbial communities from a municipal landfill in Southern Ontario, Canada - Leachate well 137-91 | ecosystem: Engineered > Solid waste > Landfill > Unclassified | place...
CCCGGAAGCTTACGGAAAATTTTATGATTCATATGTGGAGCGGATTTATCGGTTCATTTATTTCAAAGTAGGTTCGCGATCAGAGGCCCAAGATTTGACTTCGGAGGTTTTTCTCAAGCTTTGGCAGCATATCAAAGCCGATCGCGAAATTAAAAACATGAATTCCTTCATCTATGTTATTGCCAGGAATTCGGTAATTGATTTTTATCGCCAGCGCAGCACCAAGCAGGAAAAAGAGCGACCGCACGAAGAGGGAAGCGATCCCAGCGACGAAGGCGAGCTGGCCGCCATTCAAAGCGCAAAATTTGACCTCCAGCTGGTTCTCAAAGGATTAGAGGATCTCAAGGACGAATATAAAGAAATAATCATTTTCCGCTTCATTGACGAGCTCTCTATAGGAGAGATCGCCGAAATCACCAAAAAGAGCCCCGGCTCTGTCCGAGTAATTATCCACCGGGCCTTAAAGGCACTAAAAGAGAATCTGGATAACAAAAAGTAAAATGGGCAATCGCTATATCGTAGAAAAATTAAAAGCTCTCAAAAATCTTGAGGTCGGAGGACGACCGCAAGATTCTTGGGTCAAGGGCAATAAAGAACTCCTTCTGAGCCAGATTAGGCCGTTATCAGCTGGCGTCAAACAGCAGAATTATATTTTACGGATGGTTGAGGATTTTTTCGGCCAGCAGGTCTTTCGGCCTGTTTTGGGCGCGGCAGTGGTGATTGTCGGCTATTTTTTCTGCGTTTCCCTGCTTACAGTGGCTAGTGCCAGCTTGCCTGGCGATATGCTCTATCCCATCAAGACTGCCGGAGAAAACGTTCAAATGGCCATGACTTTCAGCGATGAGAACAAAGTAAAATTGCAAATGGACTTTATTTCCCGCCGCGGCGACGAGTTGCAGCAGATAGTGCGCCAGCCGGAAAGCAATGAAGCCAAAAAAGAAAAAGTTGAGACCGCGGTCAAAAAAATTACCAAGGATGTCAAAGAAGTAAATGACAAACTGACCAAGATTGCCAACACCACTCCGGCTAAGAATGCCATAGAAGTGGTCAAACAGGTTGATGAAAAGACTCTGAAAGTGGAAAAAGACTTGGTAGCCGCCCATGCCTTATTATCCAATGACGTCAAAAAAGAAGTCGTTTCCGATATCAAAGAAGCGATTGTCAATACCGGCGATGTCGGCACCAAGGCGCTCACCGTGATGGTAGAAAAGGGCAAGAGCGGGGAGCAGACAGCGGTTTCCGACACGGAAATTACCTCACGTATAGCAGAAAGCATCCTAAATACAGAAAATGGCCTGGCTGTCGCCGTGGCTGACGTCCAAAAAGCGGTTACTTCCACGCCCAACAGCGGTTCGGCCACTACCACCTTGTCGGATATTGCCAGTTCAACGATTGGCAGCGTGGCTTCCGGCACTGCGGCCGCCGATCTGGCGCAAAAACCGGGCCAAGCCGCCGCCGCCATTGAAGAAGCCAAGAGCTTATTGGAACAAAAGGATTTCACCTCAGCTTTGGAAAAAATAGGGGAGAGCAAGGCCTTGGTCGGCGAAGTTATTGAAAAAACGTCGGCCTTGACAGAGGCGATTGACAAAAATGCCGTAAATGCTGATAATATAGTTTCCAGTACGTCGGCTACCACGACTGTTCCCGCCAATACCACAAACACTTCAAATTCCTCCATTATTATAAAATAAGCCCAAAAACATGGAGAACCAAAAACAATTGGACGGAATTTATGAGATGGTATCTTTTATTAAAAATAATGCCGTCACTAAGACAGAGTTTAATGAGCGATTGAAAGAAACTCATGAGATGGTATCTTTTATTAAAGATAATGCCGTCACTAAGACAGAGTTTAATGAACTAAAAGGCAGAGTGGGCAGAATTGAATCCAACATGGTTACCAAAGACTATTTGGATAAGAAAATGGCTGATTTGCGCGGCGACCTGGTATCTTTAGTTCGAAAAGAAGATAATAAAGTAGGCGCGGTGGTCAATTTACTGAATAAGAAGAAAGTATTTGAAGACGAAGAAACTGATGAGATCAAGCGCATGGAGCCGTTTCCGATCGTTTAAATTTACTAATTAGTTTACTTATATACTAATTAGAGTCCGTTCAAAATTTGGGGCAAAATAGAGCAATGGTTCCCTTTAGCTGTTAGTCAAAGGTTGACCTCTTTTGAGAGGGGCTGATGGAGACTGGGCCAGGTAGGCCGTCATGTTTTCTAGACGGTCATATAATCATTGTTACTATCCCAAATATATTGGATGGGCTTTAAGAATAAATAATAAAAGTTAACTATGAAAAAGTTATTAACTTATGCCGTAGTTATCGCCACGATCGTCTGGTCGATGGGTTTGGGAGCTTTGATCCCGACTGCTTCCGCAGTTTATGCCCCAATGGCCAATGACATTGTGAAGGTAAGTAATTCTTCAACCGGCAGCTCGGCGGTGTACATCATCGGCTCCGATTTGAAGCCTTACGTGTTTTCTACCAGAAACACCTATGGTACTTGGTTTGATGATTTCAGCGCTTTGAAATTCATCACCCAGGCTGAATTTGACGCCATGACACTAGGCGGTAACGTTACCGTCAGACCGGGTTCTTTGATTAAGTTTGACAATGGCGCCACAGTTTATGCTGTGACTCCGGGCAACAAGCTTTGCAAACTGCCGACTGCTGACGCTGATGCTAAGGCCCTTTATGGAGCCAATTACGCCGCTCGCGTCTTATTGATCCAGGTCTCTTTCGTCGGTAATTATACCGTTGATGAGGCTTGCGCTATGACTGCCGCTTCCAAGCTGCCTGATGCCACTTTGATCCAGTATGTCAGTTCTTCCGATATCTACTATATCGAGAACGGCCTGAAGAGATTGGTTACCAATGAAGCGTTCTTGGCCAATGGCTTTAAGACCGCTAACATTGTTACCGGCGTCCCGACTACCATGACTTATGACACCGGCACTTCTATCACTGGCAAGGAAGCTGGACTTACTACTGTCACTAAGACTGGTGCTCCAGTCGTGGTTACTGGTGGCAATTTGACTGCTTCTCTATCCGCTAGCAATCCTCCGGCAACTACCGTTCCTCAAGGTTCAGAAATTGAGCTGCTAAAAGTCAATTTAGTCAGCGGCAACAAGGATACTGCTGTTAGCAGCATTGTTGTAAAGAGAAATGCTCTAGCCGCCGACACCTTGACTGACGTCGGTGTTTACATCGGTGCTACTCGCCAGGGAAGCTTAAAGTCTACCTGGAGCTCCGATAAGACTATGACCTTTAATTTCCCAACTCCGATTAATGTCGCGGCTGGCCAGACAGTTACCATTACTATCAAAGGTAAGACTGGCGCCGGTTCTTATGCTGGCGTGTTGATCAATGCCGCTTCAGACATCGTCACCAACGGCACTGTCTCGGGCAGTTTCCCGATCACTGGCAACCTAATGGCAATCGCTAGTGGCGTTTCCTCAGCCGATCTTGATTTATTAAGCCCGGCCGCTACGCCTCTTAATGTGAATGCTGGCGATTCCGATGTTGTCTTGGCTGGATTTGATTTGAAACAGACCAATGACACAGAAGATGTCTTATTGACCGGCATTTCTTTTGTCAACGGCGGCACGGCTGATTCTTCAGCCGTCAGAAATCTCAGACTATACGTTGATGGTACTGAGGTTGGCACCGCTGAAATGGATGGCGATAATCTTATTTTCTCATTTGATGCCATCACTATTGAACAGGGTGATACTGCCCAGGTTGAGCTTAAGGGCGACATTGACAATGCTGAAGAGAATACCACCTTGGTTTTCTATGTCAGCAAAGTTACTGCTGTCGGTAAAGATCTCGGCTTTAACGTAGCCGCTGATATCACTTTGTTGGATCGCAAAACCGATGCCGGTGTCAGCACCATTACTATCGGCGCCGGTGATGTCACCATCGCTTTCAACAAGTCGACTTCCGGTGGTACTCCGGCTAAGGATGTCCGCCCGGGAACTGATGATGTTGAGTTGGGCACATTAGAAATAACCTCAAATGATGAGGATGTCACTATTAACGAGATTGTTGATGGTGGTGTTTCTATTCCTTTCCGTTTGACTGGCAATAATCTAGATGCCGATGATCTTGAGAATATCAGACTAAAGGATTCTGCCGGTGGAATTTATGATTTAACCTATACTTCCGGGACTGTTTATACTTTGACATTGGATGAAGAAATCTATTTAACCAAGGGCGTCAAAAAGATTTTCAAGGTCTTGGTTGATGTTACTGATAATGCCGAAGAGGGCGACACTGTTAAGGTTGAATTGGATTCCGACGCTATTGATCATGAGGGTATGACTTCAGGTTCAACTAGCTTGACCTTCACCCCGAACGCTATCAATAGCTCAGTAGCCACCGTCAAGAAAGCCTCCTTGACCATCACTAATACTGTTTTGACCGACACTACTGTCGTTCCTAACGTATCTAACGTGCTGGTCTATCAGGGCAAGTTAAAAGCCGGTGATTCTTCCAAACTGTTTATCAAGTCTCTCTTGTTGACTGCGTGGGTCAATGGAACCACTGTCTTTAACGACGACAACATTTCTCAGTTAAGGCTTTACGTCAACGGCAGTTTGATTAGCACCAAGAGCGGATCAATCACTGAAGCCGCTTCCGGTACCATTTCTTTTGCCGGCATAAATGCTGAAATTCCAGCTGGTACTGAGTACGTAGTTAAGGTTGAGGGCGACTTCAGCGGCAATTTCACCGCTTCCGATGCCTTCGCTTTGACTATTGCTAGCAGTTCTGATGTAATTGCTAGAGATGTTGATAATAACCTCTTAGTGGCTAGCCAGAAGAATACGGTTGTTGTTCAGCCTTCTCGTACAGTTACCTTATCCGATGTTGGTAAATTAACTGTTGATCTCTCCACAACAACTGGCTCTATGTGGAATAAGGATCTTTATGTCTTGGCCGGCAATGGCTTGCCGACAGGCCGCTCTCTGGCGGAATTGAAACTCGTCACTCAAAACGAGGATATCAATATCACCGAGATCGAGTTGACGGAGGATGAGTCTGCCATCGCCTCTGACATTGAAAAGATCCAGTTGGTTGATGCTAGCGGCGTTTTAGTCGCTGAGGCTAGTTTTGAGGATGGCGTTACCACTTTTGACATGAACTTGACTGTTGCTAAAGACAGCACCAAGAAGTTGTATGTCAAGGTAGTAGCCAAGGGCAAGAACGTTGATGGCGATCCGTCATCTACCGCTACTGCCGGTCGTGAAGTCAACTTCACCATAACCGGAGTTACTGCCAAGGGCGTTGATACTGATACCGACCTTGTCATGGCTGCCGGCAGCGCTACTCCTGGCGACAATGAATATGATGCTATTACCGAAACCATGACAGCCACTGTCATGTACTCAGTCTTGAATTCTATCGCTAGCGATCCTTCCGGTGTCGGAACATTGTTGACTACCGGTAATGACAAAGTTGTTGGCAAATATTCTGTTGTCTTTGACAATGCCAGCAACCGGGATGACGCGAATGATCCTTATGCCGCGCAATTAGTCACTTTGGATTTGACGATTACTACTTCCACTAGTGTAACCGTATCCAATGTCCAGGCCTACCTTGAGGGCGACAGCGGCAATAAGACTGCCGTAGCCACTATCGTTGGCGGCAAATATCAGATTGATCTTACCTCGCTCATCGGCGACACCTCGTATGTCGTTGATAACGCGAAGATTGTGATCGAAGCTGACGTTGCCGTTACTGGTGGCGATCCGGAATCGCTTGAGACCAGCATTGCTGATCTAAGCGAAGACCTTGAATGGAATGGTGGCGTTTCCAACGGCGGTGACAGCAGATTGCTGATTACCAATGTTGCGGGCGTCCAGATTTCCAGATAAGTTTCCCGATAGCTTAAAAATCGGATCTCACGCGCTAAGCGCGTAAAACAAAAAGACCCCTTCGGGGGTCTTTTTGTTATATTTCGTTTGTTTGTGATAAAATATACCCAAGATTAATAAATCAAAAAGCTATGGAGGAGGAAAACATCAGCTTGGCCGTCTTTAAAGGACGGCAAATAAGAAAAACTATCCACAACAAAGAATGGTGGTTTTCGGTTGTGGATGTAGTCGCTGCCTTGACCGACAGTCCTGCGCCACGGCAGTATTGGGGTGTGTTAAAAAGCAGAGAAGACCAGTTGTTAACAGTTTGTTTACAACTGAAATTAGAGTCGTCAGACGGGAAGAAATACGAGACCGACTGCGCCAATACCGAGGGCATGTTTCGTATTATCCAGTCAATTCCGTCGCCCAAAGCCGAGCCATTCAAACGCTGGCTGGCCAGGGTGGGATATGAGCGTGTTCAAGAAATAGAAGATCCTGAATTGGCGGCCAAGAGGACCAGGACACTATATAAATTAAAAGGCTATCCCGAAGATTGGATTGAAAAAAGAATGCGCGGCATAGCTGTCCGCGAGGAGCTGACTGAAGAGTGGAATAATAGGGGAGCGGCAGAAAAGAAAGATTATGAGATTTTGACCGCGGAAATCTCCAAAGCCGCTTTCGGGCTGGTTCCGGCGGAATATAAAAAGCTTAAAGGGTTAAAACAGGAGAATTTACGTGACCATATGGATGATTTTGAGCTGATTTTGACAATGCTTAGTGAAAGGACTACCGCGGAAATCCATCGTACCGATAATTCCCATGGTTTGCCGAAATTGAAAGACGATGCCAGAGCCGGCGGGCAAATTGCCGGTTCCGCAAGAAAACAGATTGAGCGAAAGATCGGCCGGACTATCGTTTCAAAGTATAATTTTTTGGATTTGAAAAAGAAAAAGTTGAAATAGTAGAATAACAAAAAGACCCCTTCGGGGGTCTTTTTGTGTTTGATTTTATTCATGTATTGTCATTGCGAGCATTATGGTTACAAGTATTGTTGTCATTGCGAGCGAAGCGAAGCAATCCCAGTTAAGGTTCTTAGGCCAATTAATTCCCATTCCGCCTGCGGCGGAGATCGCCACGGTCGTCGGCTGGCGTCTCCTCCCTCGCGATGACATTGTAGTTGATAATCCACTTGCTTAAAATAAGGGAATAAAGTAAAATAGATAGCGTTATTATATACTTTATAAATACTAAATTTGCGCATTTATGAACTCAAAAGCCGTCATCGCCTTGGTTCTGAAGGTGGTCATCTGGGCTTGCCTGATCGTCATCATGCTCAGCCCGCTCTTTGTCAGCTCCAAACTGTTTTTTCCTTTTATCGTCACCAAAACAGTGGCATTCATGATCTGCACCGAGGTGATGCTTGCCGCTTGGCTGCTTTTGGGGTTGTTTGACACTAAATACAGGGTAAAGATAAATTTGGCCATAATTTTAGCCGCTGTTTATCTGGTGATACTGACAGTCGCTTCTCTTTTGGGCAATGATTTTTATCGCAGCTTCTGGAGCAACAATGAGCGCAGTGACGGTATCTTGCTTCTGCTCCATTTATTTTTATTCATGCTGACGCTTACCGGTATGTTCCGTCGACTCAAGGATTGGCTGTTTGTGATAGACGCCTTCTTAATTGGGACTTTCCTGGTCAGTTTGGATGCCCTGTTGCAATTTTATTACACTTCCGCCTGCGCCATAGATAGTACTTTGTCTCAATGCAGCAATTGGCTGCTGGTATCCAGTAATGGCGTCCGTCTGGCCGCCACCATCGGCAACGCCGGCTATGTCGGCGGTTTTATGGTTTTTGGCATCTTCTTGTCAGTATTTATGCTTTTCAAGCGGCGCCAGTGGTGGCTAAAATGCCTTTATGGCATTTTAATTGTTTTGGAGCTGTTCATCGCCATTCAGACCCAGACTCGCGGCGCTTATTTGGCTCTGGCCTTTGGCGCGGCGATACTGGCCATCTATCTGCTTTTCTTTTATTACCGCAATAAGTGGCTTAAGTTGGCCGGAGTCATCCTGATTATCCTAGGCATCTTGGGTACGGCCGGAATTTTTGTTTTTAAGGATTCAAGCTTAGTCCAAAGCAGCAGTACTTTGAGGCGCGTTGCCACTATTTCCTTCAATGATGTTACGGCCAACAACCGCATGGTAACTTGGGGAATTGCCGTTAAGGGCTTTAAAGAGCGGCCGCTTCTGGGCTACGGACAAGAGAATTTCTATCAGGTTTTTGATAAACACTATACTACCAAGAATTCCGAACAATGGTTTGATCGGGCGCATAATATGATTTTTGACCGCCTGATTACCGGCGGCATCCTGGGCCTTGTTTCCTATTTGGCGCTGCTGTTCGTGCCGTTTATATTCATGTGGATTTATTATGTGCGCAAAGAAAAGGAAAACCTCGCCAAAGGTGAAGCGCCGGCCAGCAAGTTTTTTAATCCGGTTATTTTTACGATTCTAATCGTTGCTTATTTCATCCAGAATCTGTTTATTTTTGAAGCGCTGGTGATTTATATCCCGCTGTTTATGTCACTGGCTTTTGCCGGCATGTACGGCCCGCAGCTGGAAAGCAGATTTTGGGAAAATAAAGGGGTAAAGATTACACTGGCTATTTTGGCGGTTATCTTTTGCGCGTACGGAATTTTTGCTTTTAATCTCACGCCTCTTCGCGCCAATAAAGACTTGATTAAAATTTTGTCATCCCAAGAAATGACTCTGCCGGACAGGATCGCTTCTTTTGAAGATATCATCAGCCGCAATACGCTCGGCAATCAGGAATATCGCCGGCAGTACTATACTTTTTATGAAAATGTCATGCGCCAGGCGCTATCCAGCGGCACCAATCCTCAGGAGCTGGCCCAAAATCAGATGGTTATGGACTTGGTGCAGAAGATGGAGCGACAGCTTAACGATCAGATCAAGGAAAACCCCCATAGCGTGACGAATTATCTGATGCTTATTAATTTTTATAATCTTAGTTATATTTTTAATCCCAACTATCTGCAACAAGCGGTCGCGGCTTTTGAGCGGACCAAAGAGCTGAGTCCCGGCCGGCCGGATATTTATTATACCAGCGCGATCAGCTATTATTATTTGGCGAATTATTATAATTTCAACAAACAGCCCGAGCAAGCGCGGAATGCTTATGGCCAAGCGGTGGCTACTTTTTATCAGGGGGCGGAAATGAATTATGATAAAGGGAAGGGCTTTGATTCTTTGATAGGGTTTTTGATGTCAGTAAGCGGCAATGCGGATGTAATCAAATATATCCAAGAAAATGGAGTAGCTGATTTGTCTCATCAAGAGTTGATTGATCGGCTGGGCGCTTGGATAGAAGAAGCGGACCAACAGACTACGGATGAACAGTTGAAGGCGCAGCGGGCGAGTAATCTGGCTAATTTGAAAAATTTATTAATGACGACTGGGACTGCTCCTGTTTTGGACCAATAAAAAAAGCCATTAAAAATTAAAATGGCCGATTATGAGCGTGTTCTAGATTGGTCTATTACTGATAAGCGTTTAAAGTTTTTTCTATTTGCAATCGTAGAGAATAGTTTTTAACCTCCATTGATGCTGTAGCTGACAATTGATTTCTAAAAGAACTGTCAGTTAGAATAGTGTTTATAGCCTCGGAAATTGCTTGAGGATCGCCAGCGTTGATTAGTAAGCCGTTCTTTTTATTTTTTATCACTTCCGGAACGCCGCCGACGGCAGTAGCGACGATTGGCAGGCCGGCGGCCATAGCTTCCAGGATGGAATAGGGGACGCCCTCTTTGACGGAAGAAGAAACATAAATATCAAAGGCTTTTAGATATTTTGCCGCTGACTGTTTTTTACCCAGCAGCAGAAAGGACGCGGAGAGATTTTTATTCTTTATTTGTTCCTCCAGCTGAGGCCGCAATTCGCCGTCGCCGATAATGGCGAAGATAATATCTTGCTTTTGCTTGTTAATCAGCGTATCAGCCGCCTCAATCAGAAATTCTAATCCTTTGGTTTTGAAAAAGTTGGCGATATTTCCAATAATAATTCGATTAGCGGGCAGACCCAACTCTTGGCGAGCAGAATTTTTTTCCAGGAAAGACATTAGATTCAGATCAATACCATTATGGATAGTAATTAATTTTTCTGATTTAATGATTCGGTATTTGATAGCTGACTGTCGATCCGGTTCGGAAATGCAGATTATTTTGTCCTTGAAGCTACCGGTAAATTTTTCCAGTCCCAAATAAATGATTCGGATCAGGGGATTGAGCGATTCATTGAAAACCCAGCCATGGCAGGTATAGATGACTTTCGTTCTGTGCTTTGATAACTTGGCGGCAATCGATCCGATCACTCCGGCCTTGGAACTATTGAGATGAACGACGTCGGGTTTTTCCGTTTCAATTAGCCGTTTAATTTCGCCGATGCAGAGCAGATCCTTGATAGGATTAATCTCCCGCACCAGATTTTTCAGCGGCAGGACATCGATTGCTTGAGCTTTTAGCTTGTCGGCCAGGTCGCCCAGGGACACTTCGCCGCCGGCAACGCTAACATCATGGCCTGAAGCTTTAACGCCGGTGGCCAGATCATAGACGTATTTGTCCGCGCCGCCCCAGGAGAGCAGAGTGATGATGTAGAGGATTTTCATATATAGACATAGTAGATTATTGTTAAATATTTAGCAAGTTTGATGGAACAGACCACAAAAAAAAGAATCTTGATTTTTTCTTTGGCTTACGACCCCTTTGTCGGCGGGGCGGAAGTGGCGATTAAAAAAATTACCGACTTGTTGCCGGAATATGAGTGGGAGATGATTACTTGCAATCTTGACGGCCGGCAGAAAGCAGCGGAAAAGATCGGCAATATATCAGTTCATCGGATCGGCGGCGGCAAATCGGCAAAATATTCTTTTTCTTGGCTAGCGTTTAATTTTGCCCGGCGACTACAGCAAAAACAGCCTTATGACATCATCTGGGCGATGATGGCCAATCAAGCCGGCTGGGCCGCCCTGAAATTCAAACGGGAGTTTCCCAGGGTTAAATATTTGCTGACTTTGCAAGAAGGCGATTCTGAATTCGATATTTTAATCAGGACGTTTTTTATCCGCCATATTTATAAGGCGATTTACCGCCAGGCTGACCATATCCAGGCAATCAGTAATTATTTGAAGGCCAGAGCGGTCAGGCTGGGAGCCAAATGTCCGATAGAAGTGATTCCCAACGGCATTGATGTCTCTCGGGTAAAAGAAAAAGTGTTAAGGGCTGATCCCGAAGAAAAAATTGTGATAACCGCCTCCCGCTTGGTGAAAAAGAACGGCATCGGCTATTTGATTGAGGCAATTGGTATTTTAAGGAAAAAAAATATTCCGGTTATTCTTTGGGTAGTCGGCAGCGGCAAATTGGAAAACAAATTAAAAAAAATGGCAGCCGGATTGGGTATCGCTGATAAGGTGAAATTTTTTGGACAAGTAAGCAATGATCAGGTCTATGAGCTGCTCAGCCAGGCCGATATTTTTGCCCGGCCATCGCTATCAGAAGGCTTGGGCAATGCTTTTTTGGAAGCTATGGCCGCCGGCCTGCCTACCATTGGCACTCCTGTTGGCGGCATTCCTGATTTCCTGAAAGACGGGGAGACGGGCTGGCTTTCTGCCGCTAGGAATTCAGCCGGTATTGCTGAAAAAATTAGATATATTTTGGATGAAAAAAATTTAGAGAGGGTTGTGGTAGTTAATAAGCAGGGAAGTGATTTAGCTCGCGGTATGTATAACTGGCAATCAGTGGCAAAAGAGATGAACGATATAATTTTAAAATTAACTAGTTAAGTTATGAAAAGTAAAGCAATTAAAATTGCCATCATAATAGCCATAATTATTCTGGCCGCCGCTTCGCGGCTGGTTGAACATCCGTTCAATTTTACTCCGATAGTAGCAATGTCTATTTTTTCCGGATTTTACCTGAAAAAATATTGGGGTCTTTTATTGCCGCTGGGGGCGATGCTAGTTAGTGATTATTTTATCGGTTTTTATGATTGGCAGGTAATGGCCTCTGTCTATGCCGCCATTATTGTCGCTTACGGCATTGGCTGGTTTTTAAGCAAACACAAAAAGTGGTATAACATCTTGCTTTCCGCCATCGCCTCATCGATTATTTTTTTTATCGTCACTAATTTTGCCGTTTGGGCGCTCTTTGATTGGTATCCGCATACCTGGAGCGGTTTATTGTCTTGTTTCACTTTGGCTATTCCTTTTT
>Ga0265297_10009904_pt1 | contig 12146 bp, 9 predicted proteins | sample Munlanlwell13791_FD_192502 | JGI IMG/M metagenome (GOLD analysis project Ga0265297, IMG submission 192502) | Leachate microbial communities from a municipal landfill in Southern Ontario, Canada - Leachate well 137-91 | ecosystem: Engineered > Solid waste > Landfill > Unclassified | place...
ATATTTGAAATTTTCCTTCATAAAACGAAACATACAATAAATCTTTATAAGTTTCTATAGTAACAAAATAAGGGAAAGGAGGGTTATTAATACATGGAACGTTCCAGTTCAATTGCCATTCATTCATTTCATACACATTCACATCGCCGAAAAATTTACCTGCAATATAAAACTGCTGTGCATCAGAACTAATGCAGGAATTCGTATAGTCAGAGATGAAAGCTGCCATCTGGCTTACATGATTCGCAGAATCAATTTTATGAACCCTAATGTTCTGATTGTTTTTTGTAACAACAAGAACATATTGCAATTCCTTTTCTGCTTCATGAATATATATTTTTAGAAATCTTTTTGTTTCATTTGTTCCGTCATAAGCTTTGAGGAGCAGGTAATAAACACCGGAAGGCAACATGATGTCATCAATTTCAATACAAGTATTTAATGAATAACAGCTATTATCAGGATAGAAAGCGCCTCCACTCAGTACCGTAACAAAATTAACATCCGTTACTGTAACACTTACATATTCCAGAGTTCTGTCATCACAAATTGCTGCCATTACATGAATGTCATCAAACACATGAAAGCTTTGATTTTCATAAGGTATTGTTATAGTAATCTGCGGACTTATTGTATCGTTGTTCTTTTTGCAGGAATACAAAATGAAAATCACTAAAAAAAATGTATATTTAATTAAGTACATGTTTTATGAAACAAAAAACTGCCAAAGAGTGTCAATCTTATGGCAGTTTTAATATTATATCCTTTACAAATTATTTATAGTTAAGATTATGCGCCTGCATTTTTCATTTCATATTTCTGGGAGCATACCTTAGCTTTCATAAACTGCCTGTTCATAAGTGCAATATTGGTTACTTTTATTTCCTTAGGGCATTCAGCCTCACAGGCATAAGTGTTGCTACAGTTACCAAAACCCAGCTTGTCCATTTCGGCAACCATTTTCTGTACACGTTCAGAAGCTTCAATTTTTCCCTGAGGTAAAAGTGCAAACTGCGAAACTTTAGCACCAACAAACAGCATCGCTGATGCATTGGCACAAGCTGCGATACAGGCGCCACAACCTATGCATGCAGCAGCATCCATAGCCAACTCCGCTTTTGATTTGGGTATTGGGATAGCATTAGCATCAGGAATACCTCCTGTATTCAAAGAAATATACCCCCCTGCCTGTATTATCAGGTCAAGAGCTGAGCGGTCAACCACAAGGTCTTTAACAATAGGAAATGGTTTGGCACGCCATGGTTCAATCACGATGGTGTCGCCGTCATTAAATGAACGCATGTGAAGCTGGCAGGTAGTGATACCGCGTTTGGGCCCATGAGGACGGCCATTAATATATAAGCTGCAGGTTCCACAAATACCTTCGCGACAGTCGTGGTCGAATGCCACGGGGTCGTTACCTTGTTCGATGATCTGCTGGTTAAGGGTGTCAAGCATTTCAAAAAACGAACTGTCGGGGGAAACATTTGAAACTTTATAAACTTCAAATTTCCCTTTTGCTTTGGCATTTTTCTGACGCCAGATTTTTAAGGTTAGGTCCATATTATAATTATTTTTCCAGCCAATGGCCAATGGCCATAAGCCACAATTATTAATTTATTTATTTTCCAGTGATTTTATTAATGAATTAATCATTTTTGACAACGAACTTATTTTTGCAAAAAGTTCTTCAGAATTCTCTTTAAAGTAGCCAATTTTATTTGAAATAATCAGCTCCGTTTCTAGTTCATATAATGACCCTCTTGCCTGTTTCAAGAATAACACATAAGATTTTGTGGATTTCCTACCCCATCCTTCTGCAATATTAACAGGGACTGATGCTGAAGCTCTCCTTATCTGTGATACAAGCCCAAATCTTTCCTCTTCAGGAAATATCAATGATAGCCTATAGATATCAACCGTCAGCTCAATGCCCATTTTCCAAATTTCCAAATCCTTATATGAATTTATCATTCCCATCATTAATCATATAATGGCCAATGGCTATTTATAACTCCTCTGCGATGGCTTTGCTACCTCAAAAGTAAGCTCTTCTTTGTGCATTTCAGGATCCACGCTTTCGCCTTTATATTCCCAAGCAGAAACAAATGCAAAGTTCTCATCATCACGTTTTGCTTCGCCTTCTTCGGTCTGCATTTCTTCGCGGAAATGGCCCCCGCATGATTCTCTGCGTTGCAGTGCATCTCTCATAATCAGTTCGCCAAGTTCAATAAAATCAGCTACCCTGCTCGCCTTTTCGAACTCAGGATTAAACTCGTTCAACTCACCCGGGATAAACAGATCATTCCAAAACTCTTTTTTTATGTCAGGGATCATTGACAAACCTTTTTTTAGTCTTTCTTCGTTCCTGCCCATGCCACAATGCTCCCACATCATCTTCCCGAATTTTTTATGAATAGAATCGACAGATTGCTTGCCTTTAATATTTTTCAGTTTATCAAGCTGCTCTTTTATATCATTTTCAGCCTGAACAAATTCCGGGGCATCGGTAGGGATTCGTTTTGTATGAATCTCTGCAGACAAATAGTTACCAATGGTATAAGGCAAAATAAAATACCCGTCGGCAAGGCCCTGCATAAGCGCTGAAGCTCCGAGCCTGTTAGCACCGTGGTCCGAAAAATTACATTCACCTATAGCATAAAGGCCGGGGATAGTAGTCATTAATTCATAATCAACCCACAAGCCACCCATAGTATAGTGAACAGCGGGGTAAATCATCATCGGTGTTTCGTAAGGGTTTTCGTTAATAATCTGTTCATACATCTGGAACAGGTTCCCATAACGCTCCTCAATTACGTTTTTACCAAGCCTGGCAATAGAATCCTTAAAATCGAGATAAACCGCCAATCCTGAATGACTAACCCCAAACCCCGCATCGCAACGTTCTTTGGCTGCTCGAGAAGCAACGTCACGTGGCACTAAATTTCCAAAGGCAGGGTACCTTCTTTCAAGATAATAATCGCGGTCTTCTTCAGAAATATCTCCAGGTTTTAGCTCTTTTTTACGAAGCTTTTCCACATCTTCTTTCTTCTTAGGCACCCAGATTCTTCCATCATTACGCAGACTTTCGCTCATCAGTGTTAGTTTCGACTGAAAATCGCCGTGGACGGGAATACAAGTTGGATGTATCTGGGTAAAACAGGCGTTGCTGAAAAAAGCGCCTTTTTTGTATGCACGCCATACCGGAGTAGCATTTGATCCCATAGCATTTGTGGAGAGGAAGTAAGCATTTCCATAACCCCCGGTAGCCAAAACCACGGCATGGCCGAAATATTTTTCGATTTCTCCGGTAACCAAATTCCTGACAATGATTCCTCGTGCTTTTCCTTCAACGAGCACCACGTCAAGCATATCACGGCGGTTAAAGAGTTCAACTTTACCTTTTTTTATCTGGCGGCTCAGAGCGCTGTATGCTCCCAAGAGTAATTGCTGGCCTGTCTGTCCCCGGGCATAAAATGTCCGCGACACTTGTGCTCCGCCAAACGAACGGTTATCCAGCAATCCACCATAGTCACGTGCAAAAGGAACCCCTTGGGCCACGCACTGATCGATAATGGCATTGCTTACTTCAGCCAGGCGATACACATTGGCTTCACGAGCCCTGTAATCTCCACCCTTTAAAGTATCGTAAAATAAACGGTACACACTATCTCCATCGTTCTGATAGTTTTTTGCGGCATTGATACCCCCCTGGGCAGCAATGCTGTGTGCCCGGCGAGGGCTGTCCTGATAACAAAATGCTTTCACATTGTAGCCAAGCTCACCCAGAGAAGCTGCAGCTGAAGCCCCGGCAAGGCCGGTACCCACTACAATTATATCCAGCTTACGCTTGTTTGATGGGTTGACAAGCTTACAGGTGGATTTGTAATTAGTCCATTTTTCGGCTAATGACCCTTCAGGTATTTTTGAATTTAATTTCATGGATGCGTGGTGGTTTTATTTTTATTTTATTGTTTACAATTTTTTATGTGTTTTAATAGTGCTTGAAACTCAATTATAAATAAACATAAAGTAAATCGGAATAATAGAAAACCCAACGGAAATAATCAATGCATAAGCAGTACTCACAACCTTAATGACTTTGTTATATTTATTATGGTTGAGGCCGAGAGTCTGAAAACCAGATAATATAGCATGGTTCAGGTGAAAACCGAGAAATATAAAAAAGGCTATATAAATAAACGAATATACTTTATTCTGAAATAGCAGGATTGCCATTTGATAAAAATCGTGTGTATCAACTCCTGCCGGAGGTTGTACCCAGCCCATCTTAATAAAAAAGAAATGCATGAAATGTAGAATCAGAAATATTAAAATGATGATTCCGGTATATATCATATATTTTGAAAAAAACTCTGTATGAGATTTGTTCACAACATGATAACGCACCGGGCGTGATGCCCAGTTTTTCAGGGTTACTATTACTCCTATCAAAATGTGTATAGCAAAGCCGCTAAAAAGTACATACTCAAAAATTTTAATTGCAATATTTGTTGTCATAAAATTAGATGCAACCTTAAACATCTCTCCGTTATCTCCGGCGATAAGAAGGAGGTTTATAGTAAGATGTACCAGCAGGAATAACGCCAAAAAAAGCCCGAAGGCTCCCATCACGATTTTTTTTGTAATCGAAGAATACGATAATAATTTGCTCATAATTTTCAGCTTTGAAAAAAATTAAAAAAAACTGTACCTTTATAAAAAATATTTTTCTTTGTATTTATATTTCACAAAGATAATTTTTGATATTACTTTTAGCAAATAAAATCTATCTTTTTTTTAACAACCGGTTAACAATATTTCAAAATGCGTTATAAACCTATAAAACAGGATTTTTTTATCAGCAACCGTCAAAAACTGCTGAAGAAATTAAAGCCCAATTCATTGGCAATAATACTCTCTAATGATGAGTATCATAGAAACGGAGACCAATTCCATCCCTACCGACAGAATTCCGATTTATTTTACCTCACAGGACTTGATCAGGAAAAGTGTATCCTCTGCCTCTGCCCCGGACATCCGGTGGAAGCGATGCGTGAAATTGTTTTTACCTTGCAAACCAACGAAACCATGGTAACCTGGTACGGGCATAAATATAATCTGGAACAAGCCAGAGAAGTTTCCGGGGTCAAAACAGTCAAATGGCTTGATAGTTTTGAAGATACACTCAAAGACCTCGTGCTTCGCTCTGAAAATATTTACATCAATGTTTATGAGAACGCCCGCTTCTCCACGGAAGTTATCTCTAACGAACTGCGCTTTGCAAAGCGAATGAAAAAAGAATATCCCCTGCATAATTTTGAACGGCTCAACCCTCTTATTACTAAGTTGCGTTTATGTAAGGAGCCTGAAGAGGTTAAAATGATGCAACATGCATGTAATATTACCGAAAAAGCTTTCCGAAGAATTCTCGAAAGAATTCGTCCCGGTATGATGGAATATGAAGTGGAAGCTGAAATCGTCCATGAATTTATTCGCAATGGCGCCGACGGGCATTCTTTTTATCCTATTGTTGCCTCGGGTGTGAATGCTTGTGTATTGCACTATATTAAAAATGATGAGAAAATTAAAGACGGTGATTTGGTGCTTATTGATTACGGCGCTGAATATGGAAATTATGCCGCAGATGTAACACGTACAATACCTGTAAACGGAAAATTTTCCAAAAGACAAAAAGACTGTTATAACGCGGTGCTGAGAGTGCACAAAAAAGCTGCTCAACTGATAGTTCCGGGTACCACCATCGAAAAAATAAATAAAGCCGTCACTCAACTTTTTGAAGCCGAGATGATTAAGCTTGGACTTTTTTCAGCCAAAGACGTAAAAAATCAGGACCCTGCCAACCCCCTGTATTTCAAATACTATATGCACGGAAATTCACATTTTATAGGACTGGATGTACATGATGTGGGGACGCGGCAGGTTATTCTAAAACCTGGCATGGTTCTCAGTTGTGAACCAGGGCTCTATATCAAAGAGGAAAGCATCGGTATCCGAATTGAAAATGATATCATGGTTGGCAGCAAAGGGCCAATAGACCTGACAAAAAATATTCCGATAGAAGCAGATGAAATTGAAACTTTAATGAAAAAAAATAAAACTTTAAAAAAATAACAACTTTATATCCATTAAATTAAAAAGCAACATTAACTAATATTTAAAACTATGTTTCCAGTAAGCACTTATGTTGAAAGAAGACAAAAATTAAAAGCCATCCTGAAAAACGGCTTATATATTTTTACAGGGAATTCTGAACTGCCTATGAATTATCCCGCCAATGCTTATCACTTCAGGCAGGACAGCACGTTTCTGTATTTTTTCGGCATTGACGAACCTGGGCTGGCGGCTGTCATTGACATTGACAACGATAAGGAAATCATTTTCGGCAACGATGTGGACATCGAAGATGTGATATGGACAGGCCCCCTGCCACTGTTAAAAGACAAAGCACAAAAAGTAGGTATCAACGACACCAGGCCTTTTTCTGCATACACAGATTATATCAATGATGCAAAAAAGCAAAATCGTAGGATACATTTTTTACCGCCATACAACCCCAACACTAAAATACATATTAGTACCCTGCTGGGTATTCCAGTAGAAAAACTGAAAGAAAATGCTTCAATGGAGTTGACACATGCCGTTATTACACTTCGTTCAATTAAAAGCGCTGAGGAAATAGCGGAAATTGAAAAAGGGATGGAGGTGGCTTATGATATGTTCCTGATGGGAATGAAACTGGCAAAGGAGGGCAGGTATGAATACGAAATTTCGGGCACCATGGAAGGCATTGCAATGGCTAATAACGGCAGCGTTTCCTTCCCTATCATACTTTCTGTACGCGGAGAAGTGTTGCATGGCCATGCTCATGGCAATATGATGAAAAATGGCGACCTGCTTCTCATAGACGCAGGCTTTGAAACCCCGTTACATTATGCTACTGACCACACCCGTACCATTCCTGTCAGCGGAAAATTCACAAAAAAGCAAAAAGAAATTTATCAGATCGTGCTCAATGCACAACTTTCCGCTATAGAAGCTATAAAACCCGGAGTAAAATATCAGGACATACATCTTTTATCATGCAAAGTAATAGCTGATGGACTGAAAAAAACCGGCCTGATGAAAGGCGACACAGAAGAAGCGGTAAAACAAGGAGCACATGCTTTGTTTCTTCCTCATGGCCTCGGTCACATGATGGGGCTGGATGTACACGACATGGAAGATATCGGCCAGATTTATGTAGGGTATGATGATGAACTTCGCCCGATAGACCAGTTCGGTACGGCATATCTGCGTTTAGGCAGAAGGCTGCAGCCAGGCTTTGTACTGACAGTAGAACCGGGAATTTATTTTATTCCGGAATTATATAATCTCTGGAAATCTGAAAATAAATTCACAGAATTTATAAATTATGATAAGGTTAAAGAATATCTTGATTTTGGAGGTATTCGTATTGAAGACGATGTCCTAGTTACTGAAGCAGGTTATAAAATTCTGGGGAAACCCATACCGAAAAAAATTGCAGATATTGAAGAACTAATGAAAGATTAACTTTCTTATTCTTCATCACTTAGCATTGACTTTATGTTGCCCAAGTGAATAGCTTCGAATATTTTCTCTATCAACTCTTCATCAAGCATTTTTTCTTTTCCTGATCGTTTTCTGGATCTAAGAATTTCATTCCAGCGCTGGGGGTCAAAAATCGGCAGATTTTTTTGCTTTTTAATTTGGGACATCTGCTCCACTAATTTTTTACGCTCTGATAAGATTTCAATTACTTTTTCATCCAGATGGTCTGCTTTTCCCCTGAGCTTTTCAAGCTGAAGAACCGTACTGACGTCAGGAATAGCATTATTATTTTGAAAAAGAAATTGCAGAGAATCCGTTTTTAGCTTGTCAGCACATTCATCATATGGCGTTATGAAATGTCTCAAGCCTATTTTATTCATCAATCCTAAAAATCCGATTAAGTCCTCAATTAAAGATAAATCCGTGAATACTGCACAAGTATATTGCGGGTATTTAACTGTAAACTGAAAATAGTTTTTTAATTGATCAATCAATGAGGGGGTATACTGACCTGGATTTTGTATTTCAAAACTGACAACAATTTTTTTATTAGGTATTTTTATATCTATAAACCTATCAAAATCCGTGTTCGAAACAATAATAAAGTCAAAATTGTTTTCAGAAAGTATTGTTTCTTTGGGGTTAAATATATTCCCTGTTATACACGAGTTTTTTGATATTATTGAAGAAATCAATTCAGAAGAATGATTAGATATAAACTCAGGTGAGAAAACGATGGCCAGATTGGAATGATTCTTTTTAATAAAAGAATCGGCTTTGTTCCATTCGAACGAATCATCAAACTGGAAAAAAAAATGAGGAAACAAATGTAATCTGTATGAATTAATAATAGTAAAAACTATTTATTCTCAACCTTCAGCAATCTTTCTTCTAATTCTGCATTCTTTTTCTTCAGTTCATCAATATAATTTTGTTGTTCTTTGACGGCTTCAATAAGCACAGGGATAAGCTCGATATAATCCATTGTTTTAATTTTCATGGATTGCTGAGGTTCTTTATTATCTCTCGTACAATTTGTAGAAAATATCTCCCTTTCTCTTACCATATCAGGAAAAACCAATTCAACCTCTTGTGAAATTACACCAAATTTATGTTGTTTATCAAAAGCATAAGCGGGGAATTCATCAACACGCATATCATATTCAACCCCTCTTATTTGTTTTAATTTCTCTATCGGATTGGATATTATTTTAATATTTTTTTTCAGTTTTAAATCAGAAGGTGCCGGCATATATCCCCAACTAGAATATACCGCGCCATCAAAATATCCTGCCCAGCCAGAAATGTTAGTCTGAATGCCATGAACACCCCTTCCTGCAAAGTTTGAATTTGCCACACCTCTCACTCCTGCACCATTTGATTGATTTCCATTATACTCGCCCTGTATGCAGTAAATGGCATTTGCCCCACTTGAATTTGATGACGCAAACACACCTCCTGAGTTACCGGTTATCGTATTTGGCACATAAACACTTAAAGCCCAGGGGAAAGATGTGTTAGCCACAGCCGAAGTCAAATCTCCGGTCATAGTTGTTGTAGTAGCACCCCATGTCCACTCTCCGGCAGCAGATGCCCTGCCCCTTAAAACATTACCTGTATAAAAATCAATAGGGATTGCATCAGTAGTTCCTAACTTATTGCTCACGTCAGTAGTTAAACCTGTGTTCAAACTTGTAAGCCATGCTCCTTTTGTTGTAGTTATTGTACTTGCACAACCTGTAACATAAGAGGTACCATTATTGTTAAACTCATGAGCCGTTACATTACATGTCGGGCCTGTAGGGCCTATGGGACCAACAGAACCTTGTGAACCGTTTGCCCCTGTTGCGCCTGTCGGGCCTATGGGGCCGACTGGGCCTTGCGGGCCGGTAGCTCCGGTAGGGCCAGTTGCTCCATCAGGACCAGCGGGGCCTTGAGGACCAGTAGTTCCGTCAGGGCCGGTTGCTCCTGTTGGACCTATTGGGCCGGCAGGACCTTGCTGGCCAGTGGCTCCTGCAGGACCAGTTGCTCCAGTGGGACCAGCGGGGCCTTGAGGGCCGGTTGCTCCGTCAGAGCCAGTTGCCCCTGTTGGGCCTATTGGACCTGCAGAACCTTGTGGACCAGTAGCTCCAGCGGGGCCGGCAGGGCCTTGTGTCCCAGTTGCGCCTGTAGGACCAGCAGGGCCTTGTGGACCCGTTGCTCCGGCGGGACCAGCAGGACCTTGTGCACCAGTTGCTCCAGCGGGACCGGCAGGACCTTGTGGGCCAGTAGCTCCAGCGGGGCCGGCAGGACCTTGTGCCCCAGTTGCACCTGCAGGGCCAGCAGGACCTTGTAAACCCTGTGGACCAGGAGGGCCAGTAGGACCAGTAACCCCTGTAACTCCATGAGAGTCACACAATGAAAACCAACTTGCTGCAAATAAATCATAATAAAAAACACATCTTAAATCCGTATCATAAACTAACAACCCATTAGCAGGATTTGGAATAGCTAACCTCATGGCTGTTGTAAGCCGGGGAATAAGAACCCCTTTATCCAAAGCGTCCACATCAAGGGCTGCCGACGGATGAGGATTGGCCCCAGTGGCATTTATTCCAACATTATTTTGAGCAATTGCATATTTAACAAAAAAAATCAGAATAAATACTGCTAAAATAAGTTTATTATTTAATCTCATAACCTGTTAATTTACTGTATTAATGTTACTACTCCTTTATAATTATACTCCATCCCTTCTTTATCGGTTAAAAATAATATCCATGCATAAACTCCTTCCGGACATATTTTATCTGAATTCCCGGTTCTTCCATCCCATGGTTTGTTTATATCATCCATTATATATACAAGATTCCCCCATCGGTTATATATAAACATATTTAATTTAAGTTTATCAAGATTCATACCTATGGGGACAAAAAATTCATTCAACCCATCACCATTAGGTGTAAAAGCGCTAGGAAAATAAATTTCCCAATTAACAACTTCCTCAACCAGACACCAGGGAGCGTAAAAATCGTCCGCTGAAATACTGTCAATATAAACTTTATGCTCATCTGTATTTATATTACCGCGCGGGGACATATCGCTCCATGTATGTTGCAGTGTGTTGTGCCTGATTGCTTTCATTTCTATTTCAACAATACCTGCGTTACAACTCTCATTAATGTCCTGTGGAGTGTATTTTAAAATTATTCCCACATCAGGTTTTGTTTGATAATAAACAGGGTTAATATACCAAAACCTGTCGGCAATATATTCATAACTCCTGTCCAATTCATTCACTCCCGGAGGGAACGGCACATTCTGACATGGTGTTGGATATGTTCCAAAACGTATCATTCCATTATCGGGAGAGGCTGCAGTTTTTGTAACCACAGTAACTTCCAGGTCGGCAGTATTATCAAAGCCACTACCAAAAGGCACTGTATAGCCATTTACTTCAGAACCAATATACCAATCCACAAGCCCGAGTCCTTCATTTGTATTAGTTTCACTAATAATGCATCCGCTTTTATACTGTATAGCTGAAGGAAACCGATTTAAAATCCTTATGTTGTTTGCATTCAGCAATAATTGAGCATTAACGGTAAGTGTGTCGTTGATTTTACAATCAGCAACTTTTAATATTTTCTTATAATTATCCAAAATAAGATTTTCAAAGATAGTAGGATTTGTTCCCTCAATATATTGCTTGGAAGTTCCATTCAGAATAACATGACCAACTGTCCCAGCACCAATAGAAACCAGAACCTCATTGTTGGCAAGATTAACCCAATTTCGTTTTAAAATAATATTACCATCAAGATTTATTTTCCCGTCGATGGCGCCATAACTTTTATTAATGTAATCTCCTCCAATAACAAGGTACGCACCTTCTCTTATCACAATGTTGCCACCGTTGTTAACCAAGGTCTGGGAAAAAGTTGTATTATATAAACAGAAATAACACACAAACATGCAAAATAACCATATAAAAATGTGTTTTTTCATCACTTAAATCTGACTATATAAATACATACGCAAATTTACCTAAAATATTTGTTGTTTATAAAAAAATTCATAATTTTTCTAACAGCAATTCTGAATGTACTAAATATTAACATTCTTAAGTTGTTCAACAGCCTTGGTGATATCATCACTTTTGAAAATTGCATTTCCAGCTACAACAATATCAGCGCCGGCTTTTACAACATTTTTTATATTATTTATATCGATGCCTCCGTCAACCTGTATTTTACAATCAGATTTCATATCTGTAATCAGTTTTTTTGCTTTTTCAATCTTTGCTAAAGTTTGCATAATAAACTTCTGCCCGCCAAAACCGGGGTTAACAGACATTATAAGCAGTAAATCAAGTTTTTGAATGATTTCAGCAAGCATGTTAACTGTAGTATGGGGATTAATGGCAAGGCCTGCTTTAATATTAAATGATTGGATATAATCAATGGAACGGTGAAGATGAACGGCTGATTCGAAATGTATAGTCAAATATGCTGGTTTATATTCCGCAAAACGGGCAATGTACCTATCGGGGTCCATAATCATTAGATGAA
>Ga0265297_10009905_pt1 | contig 12146 bp, 14 predicted proteins | sample Munlanlwell13791_FD_192502 | JGI IMG/M metagenome (GOLD analysis project Ga0265297, IMG submission 192502) | Leachate microbial communities from a municipal landfill in Southern Ontario, Canada - Leachate well 137-91 | ecosystem: Engineered > Solid waste > Landfill > Unclassified | place...
AGTAGTTTACCTCAATTATCCTCTTTATATTCTTATACATTCCTTCAGATATTATAGTAGCACTGACTGGACAAGAGCCGTTCTTGCCATCTGACAACACAGCCTTAAATGAAAAATTAGGAGAGAAAAAAATTTTCTCAATTTGTGCGCATTGCGTACCACTCTCTCTTGTTGCTTGATATAGAGCTCTTTCAATTCCGGAATCAGCACAATGAAAAGCCCTGACGCCATCACTCAAATTACCTGACATCTTAGCAGAACTAACAATAATAGTTCCGACATTAAGAGAAACTGATAGCATCACAGACCCTATTGTTGTTGATTTGATTTGCTTTTCATATCAGTCTATATCTAAGTTCCTCTGCGAAAGAGAGGTTTGTATTGTTATCTCTGGAACAGGCTCTATCCTCCTACCTGTAGGAGTTATTTTGAAATTAATCGTGATTTTTGGCTGGATAAGGGTAGCTCCATCATTTCTCGGATTGCCAGTAACATTGAAATTAAGATTTTCTACCTTGACCTGAGATGAGGTCAAAGCGATCCCCCCTTGAAGGTTATCAACATCTCCATTGGTCGAGAAACTTTCATATATCTTATTATCCTGCAAATAAAACTTCCTACAAACATATTCACCAGTTGCGCCAACAGTAGGATCCCAGCTCAAAAACTGAATTGAGCTACCAGAAATCAGATAGTTATTTCCACCAGAAACACAGTCACCAATTGCGTCATATTTTGCTAATCTAATCACTCTACCCATATAATCAAGGACAAAATTCGTCTCATTCATGATTGCTTGATTTTGAAGAATAACTGTTTGAGTATTAACACTAGCAGTGAAAATAGCCATCAACGCTACTGATAGAATACCAAAAATAGCGAAAGCAGTTAAGACTTCTACCAAAGAAAGGCCTTTTTGATATTTCATATGTTTATTGTAGATATTCTTCATAATGATTTCCAATCAAATATCTCTTGTCTAACCTCGACTTTCTTACCTTTCCAATAAACAATTGACCGAACATGCACCCCTTTATGAATTATTGTAGCGTTATCTGGTATAGTGCCATCTAAATAAGGATAAGTAATAACTATTCTCCTTCTATATGGAGTCCAAACAGCTCCAGAAGTAGTATCATAACCATAAAAACCGCCCTTAAGATATAAATAATGACCATCGCTTGGGTCACTACTTTCAGTAAAAGCAGAGCCCCAACCAGTAAGCCCAGTCACCCCACTTCCACCCAGATTATTATAATCTACCTCACATCCCTGGGAAGATTCTAAACAGGTGGTGACTGAAGGATTGAAAGAAGTAGAGGGAACAGGAAGAGTAGTACAAGTCACTCCCTCCGTAATCCCATTCATCCAACACTGATCATTTAAAGAATTAGTGTCCCTCATGTTCTTAATAATTTCAATACCTTCCTGAGCTAATAGAGTTGCAATGAATGATTCTTTTTCCTGTAATGTTTGTTGATTGTATTTGCTATTCAAGTTGAATATACCCACCAAAGAAAAGGCAATGATAAAGATAGAGACTAACATCTCTATTAAAGTAAATCCTTTCTGATTTTGATTATTTCTTTTCATTATCTTTAATCTGTTATGTTAATCATTCCAGAATTATTGACCGTGACAGTCCTGGTTCTGTTATGATCATTAATCATTCTTAATTGAATAGAAATACTGCTCGGAATCCTGGTAGGGGTCGAATTCAAGTAAGTAGTTGGGTAAGGAGACTTGAAGTATATAGCAGCAGTAGTAATAGGGCTACCTGATGTTATGCTTCCTATCTCCACACCAGGCTCTATATTAATTACCGTTTCAGAATCAGCAGGATAATTCCAATCATTATCTATATTCTTATACATAATATATTGCCTCCTATCGGTATCTGTATTAGTCTTAAAGTAAATACCTACCCCCTTATATTGAGTAGACCCAGCCATAGAAACATTTATGGCTAATCTAAAATCCTGATAAAGCTTCTGCCCCGCTCTCTCTAAAGCTAAACTGTCTCGACCAATCCCATAATTAGCAAAAACGATACCAGTGACAATTACTATCATGGTTACGACCGCCATAAGCTCAATCAGGGTTAGTCCTTTTTGAAAGTCATGCTTCATATTTTTATCTTACACCAAGAGACCAGTACCAATCAATAGTCTGGCTTCCTAATATTAAAGCGAATAATACTCCAGCTATAAGGAAAGGACCAAAAGGAACCTGGGACTTCATCTGTTTGTCGCCGGAAGAAATTAGTACAAGACCCATCGCTGCACCAACAGTAAAGGCGAAAAAAAGTGCTACTATCATATTAGGGACACCTAGAATCAATCCTAAGAAAAATACTAATTTAACATCTCCGAATCCCATGGCCTTGCCTTTTGAAAATAGCCATAAGAAAAAGAAAAAGAGGGAGGAAAAGAGAGCTGCATAAATTGAGCTTAGGACTTGGTCCATGTTGTAAGCTCCAGAATATAAGGAGAAGGAAATCCAGATTAGAGAAATTATAATACCGGCAAATGTTACCTTATCAGGAATGATATAGTGTTTAGCATCATAGATGAAAGCGATTATAAGCAAGGAGAAGACTATCCATAGGTAAATTAAATTCCAGATTTGATAACCAGTGAAGTACTCTAATAAATTAAATCCAAGATGCCAGTAAATAAGAACGAAGACAATACCTGTTCCTAATTCAGCTAGAGGATACTGCCAAGATATCTTCTCAGAACAATACCTACATTTACCCTTAAGCAAGAGATAACTGAAGACTGGTACAAGATCAACTGCATTCAATCTATGATTGCAATTTGGACAATGTGAATTCTTCAGCACAAAATCTTCTTCCAAGAAGATACGACAAGCCACGCAGTTCAAGAAACTTCCAACGAATAATCCGATAATGAGGACGAAAAGAAAATCAATCATACAATCAAAATCTATTATACTTATGCGCAAATTATATCATATAATCATGAAAATAAAAACTCCCCCACTAGGAGGGAGTCCCTTAATCCAAAAGGACTAAGGAAGACATTTAGCGTGCCCTGAAGCACAGTTGTTGGTTGTTCCAGCGTAACCATCTGAATCAACACACCATGAACTACTGCCATTAGAAAGCAGCCTGTGAGCACACCATGCTGAAGCATCTGTAATACTTGCAACTACGGTTGCATTTGACTCAGTACAAAGAGTCTTGAAGTCACCTGTCTCAAGGATGTTATATCCTCCGCCAGCTGTTGTAATATCTACCTCAGTAGTAGCTACTGCAGAAAAAGCACAAGCAGCACTCACTAATTCATCATCATCTGCAGGAGCACTAGGAGCATCTGCATCACCATCCTTCCATACTAAATAATTGTGATTAGTAGCATAGAGGGCAGCAGCAGCTCTCATCTGATCCATAGTAGCCTTTAACTTAGCATCCCTAGCAGAGTCCTGAGCTCCTCCCATAGACACTACGATGATACCAGCCAAGATACCGATAATAGCGATAACTACCAATAGCTCGATCAAAGTAAAACCTTTATTTTGCATTTTTGTTTTATTATTATTATTTATTATTATCTTTTCTAAACTGACTTATTATCTTCAAAATTATGTGTTACGACCTTTGTAATTTTGACAATCATATTTTACCAAATAATAGAAAATTTTGCAAATAGAAAAATAAAAATCCCATCCGTAAGGATGAGATTCTTAAAGAATAATTACCTGCAAGTAGCTCCTGATGAACAAGTATTTTCAGCTGTAGGTTCTCCGGCGAAACCGTTAGAATCTACACACCAGTATTCGTCCTCTCCTGTGTTAAGCTTTGTAGAGAAACACCAATCTGCATAAGTACCACTAGTCTTATGAATTACATCTGACCTACCAGTAATCTCATTAGTTGCAGCTATTAAAGTAGCGACATCATCAGATACACCAGTGTTTTGATAGTTTTCTTCATTATTCTTAATTTTTCTCAATTCTGCTGCTGACCTCATTTGATCCATAGTAGCCTTAACCTTAGCGTCCTTAGCAGAATTCTGAGCTCCCCCCATAGACACTACGATAATACCAGCTAAGATACCGATGATAGCGATAACTACCAATAGCTCGATCAAAGTAAAACCTTTGTTTTGCATTTTGTTTTATTATTATTTATTATTAATTATAATTTACTTTCTCTCAAAATTATATGTTAACGACCTTTGTAATTTTGATATACATATTTTACCAAAGAATGAAAAAATTTGCAAATAAAAAATTCTTCCTCGAGGGAAGAACTTTCTATTATGGATTTGGTTTAACACAGTTATATGTCGTGTCTATGCATCCACCGCCAGTACCAACTACATTCTTTCCGACATAGCCATTTGAATCAACGCACCAGTTCTCGGTGGCTGAATCTTCTGGTGGCAGAAGAGGAACAGCGTAGCACCAAGCATCAGTAGGTGTTGCAGGAAGCACTGCGTCGGGTGCAGCTGACTGAACCGCATTTACTGCATCTAATAGTCTCTTCATTTCAGGAGCCTCAGTGGAATCATTTAAATCCTCATAACTCATACCCCCGTTCTTGCTAATCTTATGAAGTTCAGCAGTGGACCTCATCTGAGACATAGTTGCTTTAATTTTAGCATTATTAGCTGAACCCTGAGCATTACCCATAGATACCACAATAATACCAGCTAAGATACCTATAATAGCGATAACTACCAATAGCTCAATCAAAGTAAAACCTTTGTTTTGCATTTTATTTATTCCTTATTTTTATAACTCATAATATCTTTAAACGACCTTTTGTATTTTCCATTAATATTTTACCAAATATTACCCTATTTTGCAAATAATACCATCACTGCTGAATAGTAGTACTAATCTGATATATCGGTAGTAAAACTGCAGCAACTAGGAATCCGACCATCAAAGCTAATCCAACAATCATGATTGGCTCAATTAAACTAGATATAGAATTTACAAAGTTCTCTGTCTCTCGGTTATAGAATCGGACTACGTTAGTTAAGGAAGAATCAAGCTTACCAGTCCTCTCTCCTACGGCTGCCATCTGAGTGAAAAGTGGAGACACTTCTTTTGGATACTGGGATAAGACATAACTGAAACTATCCCCTTTCATCACCCTATCTTTAGTCTGAAGAATAATTTTTTTATACACATTATTCCCCACGATACTTGCTACAATATCTAGAGCTTCATTGATTTGAATACCAGCAGCAATTAGAGTAGAAAGATTCTCTGCAAATCTTGATAAGTATATGTTCTTAAGGAATTCTCCAAAAAGAGGTGCCTTAAGAATACTCCTGTCAATCAAGTCCTTACCTTCTTTAGTTTGAGGATAGTAGTAGGCGAAGGCGCCAATAGTCGATACAGCTAAAAGAACAATATACCAATAATTAACGAAGAAGTCGGAAGTGTAAATAATAATCTTAGTAGCAAAAGGAAGTTCTTGCCCAGTACCTTCCAGAATTGTAACTAAGTTAGGTATAACGAATATCATAATAACAACAAAAATCAAACTAAAAATGACCAATATCATCACAGGATAAATCATAGCAGAAATAGTCTTCTGCCTCATAGCATACTCACTCTCTAAGTGGTCAGCCACTCTTTCAAGAATCTTCGGTAATTCACCAGAAACTTCTCCAGACTTAAGCATATTAACATAGAATATAGAAAAGAGTTCGGGAAACTTAGAAAAAGCTTTGGACATCAAAGTTCCACTCCTGATATCGCTAGAAATCTTTAATACCTTTTCTCTAAAACTCTTATTTCTCGTCTGCCCAGCTAGTGCATCTAAGGCATCTGAAGGAGATATATTAGACTCAATCATAATAGCGAGCTCTCTAGAAAAGATAACTACCTCTTTAACAGAAACCCTCTCAAAAATCTTAAGAGAAATATCGGCATTCATATTAAGACTAGCATCTTTGGCTTCGAGAGAAAGAAGATAGATATCTCTCCTACTCAATACTTCAAGAGCTTCTTCCCTACTCTTGGCCTCGACGAAGCCTGTCTCCGTCCTTCCTGTCTGATCTTTTGCTTGAAAAACAAATTTCATATTATTACATTGCAATTAATTTCTTAAGTTCCCTGACATTGGTGGAATAATTGACTGCATCGTCTATCCTAACAACCCCTGCTTTGATTTTTTGAGCCAACGATCTATTGAAAGAAAACATCCCCTGCTCGTAAGAAGTGTCTATTACTAAAGGTATCTCATATACCTTATTGTCCCTAATAAGATTAGAAATAGCTTGGTTGTTGAACATCAATTCACAAACAGGAACAACTGATCCGTCAACAGAAGGAACAAGTCTTTGAGAAACAATAGCCAATAGTGATCCTGCGAGCTGGGTCCTAATTTGATTCTGCTGATCACCCGAAAATGCATCTACTATTCTGTTAATTGTTTGCCCCGCAGAATTAGTATGCAAGGTGGCAAAAACTAGATGCCCAGTCTCAGCAGCAGTAATAGCTGTAGCGATAGTCTCTTGATCCCTCATCTCTCCAACCATAATGACATCAGGATCCTCCCTAAACGTTGCCTTGAGTGCTTTCGCAAAGGAAAAGGTGTCGCTATTCAACTCTCTCTGACTAATGATTGACTTATCATCTTCAAAGATATATTCAATGGGGTCTTCAATAGTAATAATATTGCAATATCTATTAGCATTAATCTCGTTAATCATGGCAGCTAGAGTAGTACTCTTGCCATGACTAGAGGGACCTACGATAAGTACGAATCCTTGCATGGCGGTGGTTAGTTTATGTAATTCAGGAGGAAGATTGAGCTGATCAATCGATCTGATTTTACTTGGAACTACCCTAAGGGCTCCGGCTACACTACCTAGTTCGTAATAAATGTTAATCCTAAATCTAGAGATGCCTTGAAAATCAAAAGAAAAATCAATCTCTTTCTCTTTCTCAAAAAGCTGTTGTTGTTCTTCAGACATTAAGGAAAAACAAAGAGACTTCACTTCTTCGCTAGTGAGCTTCTTCTCTTTATCCAAAGGAACTAGCTTACGATTTATCCTCAGGACTGGAGGGTGACCATTAAGCAAATGTAAATCAGACGCACCAAGCTTAATAGTAAACAGTAATAGCTGTTTCAAGTATTGAAAGTAATTCATTTTTTAAAAACAAAGATCATCTGATATTCTAAACACTTCTTCAATGGAAACTTCTCCAATAAGAGCCTTAAGGATTCCGTCTTGTCTCATACTAATCATGCCCTGTCTCTTGGCCTCTTCAATGAGATTATTCTCACTAGGATTCTCAATAATAATATTCTCTAGTTGAGGAGTCATCTTAAGCACTTCAAATATGCCGACTCTCCCCCTTTCCCCCTTCATATTACATTTAGCACAGCCTTTTGGCTTATATACATATATTTGATCAGGAGAAGCTGGTACATTAAATTGCTTCTTCTCTGACTCTGGGAGATGACTAATTGATTTCCATATTTCTTTCTCAATCTCTTTATTAGGTTTAACTTTCTCCTTACAGAAAGGACATAAGCGGTGAGCCAACCTCTGTCCAACTGAAATATTCAAAGTAGAAGGCAAAAGAAATGGTTTAATTTTCATATCTATAAGACGGGCAATAACTCCAATAGCATTGTTAGTGTGAAGTGTTGAAAGGACGACGTGACCAGTCAAAGCGGCATGAGATACTAAAGACGCTGACTCTTCATCTCTGACCTCTCCAACCATAATAATGTCTGGGTCTTGCCTAACCACATGCCTCAATCCTTGTCCGAAATCGTACCCAATATCTTCTCTCACTTGAGACTGATTAACGCCATCAATAAAATACTCGATAGGATCTTCTAAGGTAATAATATTCACCTCAGGCTGATTTAGTTCTCTCAAGACAGAATAAAGAGTAGTGGTCTTACCAGACCCAGTAGGTCCAGTAACAAGAATCAGTCCATATGGCTTTTGAGCAGCTTCCTGAATGATTTTTAGATTTCTACCCATTAATCCGATTTCCTCATAATTCCTCAATCCTTCATTGGAATCAAGTACCCTGATAACAACCTTCTCGCCTAGCTTGGTCGGAAGGGTTGAAACTCTGAAGTCAACATTTCTCGAGTCTATCTTTGCAGAAAATCTGCCATCCTGAGGAACCCTAGTTTCATCTAACCTAAGATTAGATAATATCTTAATTCTGGCAATAATTGAAGGGTGAGCCTGAACTGGAAGGAATAAAGAAGAATAAAGAACCCCATCCATCCTGAAACGAACTCTTGTCTGTCTCTCTTCTGGTTCAATATGAATATCAGAGGCACTACCCTCAACAGCATGCCTAAGGATAACTGCAACCATCTTGATAATAGGAGCTTCTTCAGTAAGTCTTTCTGTACTAAGCTTCTCATTAGCTCCATACAATTCAATATCATCTTCAGCTTTTATCTCTGTCTCCCAAGCAGTAAGAGCCTTCCCTACCTCTTCGGTAAGATTTCTGTACTGCTTGGACATGTCCTCGAAATACCTCTTACTAACTAAATAAAGTTTAAACTCAATCTTATTTTGACGGCTTAGAAACTTCAATGCCTCCTTTGCTTTCAGGTTATCAGGATCTACTATACCAATCTTGACAATATTGCCATCCCTCTCCAGAGGAAGTATTTTATAGAACTTGGATGACTCCTCGGGAACTAAAGTAAGAGCCTCTCCAGGAATTTGAAGAGAGGTATCTTCTTCAAAGACATCAATATTATAAATCTCTCCCTTGACTTGGTTAAGGGTTTTTGAATCGACTGCTTTTTCGATAAGCAGGAAATCTTCTTCGCTGTCAGTACCTCCTTTTTCCTGATATTTCCTCTTTAGAGCTTCAGCCTGCTCAAGAGTTATCAACTTCTTCTCTAATAATTTTGGAATCAATAATAACATTGACTATGAATATTAATTTCTTATTGGACAGTTTCGGGTTCAGATGGAGCGGGATTAGGTTCCTGTACCTCTTGAACCTGCTCAATAGCTGGACTATACCCTGGAAAAGGTAAAAATGGATTCTCTCTTCCAACAACTACTGCTGCTTCTATGTCTTGGGTAGCCTGAAAGGATGGGTATTCAGGAAATGATTCTAAGCCACCGAACTCCTCTCCTTTAAGAAATTCAAAATCAATCTTCGGCTCTGGAGGCATCTCAAAAGTGATATCAGAACTACTTAGAAGAGAAGATATGGAATCTTTTATAGATTGGTTAAAATAATAAAAACAAGCGCCAGCTATAGCTATTATAAGTATCATCACTATAATAGGCTGACTAGAAGATGGACCTACCTCTTTTGTTTCATTTTCGAAATTCATATTTTTGTTTTAATAAGAATAAATATCTCCCACAATAGTGAAATTGAACTGATTACCCTTCCCTTCTCCAAAGTTAACAGTCCTAATAGAAATAAGATAAGCCTGCTTTTCAAGGATAAGAAGTAAATTCTTCATATCCTCGTACCTACCAGAAACTGAGAGATTAAAAGAATTCTTCTTAACGGGGCCCTTAATACCAATTACACCTGACTGATTCTTAGGTACATCAAGCGATGCATCCTCTACTGGAGCAATTTTACCGTCTGCTGTTGTTGACGGAGTTAAAGCACTGCCAGTCTCAATGCTTATGGAAACAAGTGCCATGTTACTTCTGGCTACTAAATCCTTGAAAAATACTTCCATCTTGGGAATGAAGAATGGAGTAGAAATGAAGTTTGGATCAATCTTCTTTCTCTTCTCTTCCCAGTCAAGGTCCTTTAGATTAATACCTATCTGAGCAATTCTCTTGGTATATTCCTCTCTGAGTCTCTTTTGCTCAGAAAAAGAAGCAATCTTATCATTCTGAACCTTATCCTTATCAAATAAAGGAATATCTAGAAAATAGATAATTCCCACCCCTAAAACAAGTAGGATAGTAGTTGCGATTAGATTTGGCTGTTTAGCATCCATATTATTTTATTGTCTCAGACTTAGATGTTATTGATAAGGAAAAACTGACACCACCTTTCTCTGCAAGTTTAATATCAGAAACCTGATACCTCTCAATCATTGGCTGCTTCTTAATTATTTCTAGCTGATCAATTAATGGCTTGAAGTCGGATGAATAACCTTTTAAGTCAGCAGTTCTGGTATTAGCATCAATGGAAAAACTAGAGAAATATACTTGTGGATGTATCCATTTCTCGAAATGAGTGAAATACTTAGAAAGCTTAGCCCTGTTTCTGTATAAAACCTTAAAATCATCAACCTTATTCTGAATAGCTAAAGCTTCTACCTCTGTCTTCTTCTCTTGTTCAGGCTTCTGAAGAATAAGGAATTGATGTAATTTAGAAAGCTCTTCGGTATTCTTAGGAATTTGAAAAAACTGATAATAGACTAGTACTGTAGAAGAGATGAGAAAGACGGCGACGGAGATGATGAAAATAATCTGCACCACTATACCGACTATGGAGAAGTTCTTTTCTTGTTTTAGTTCGATTGACATAAATAGCCAATAAAATTATTAATTATTATAGATATTATAAAGCAGAATTCCTTATTTTTCAAATCTTCTCAACCCTTCTCCTATAGCGATAGAAAAGTACGCATTTATATCTCTGATATTTGCCTCAAGCTTTGGATGATAAGCTGTCTTATAAAAAGCGTCTCCAATCAATATCTGAGTCCCTTGGAAATATTCGTCTTCACCGAAGATGACTCTGAAGAAATTAAGTACCCCTCCAAGCCTAGAACCTCCGCCACTTAAAAGAACTTTTTCTACTCTCTTTCCCTCCTTAGCCTCGAATTCCTTGATAATCTTCTTAATCTTGTCACAAATAATAGCTAGTACAGGAACAAGAGCGTCAGCAACTTCAGGGTTTTTATTAGAATCAAGACCATTCTCTCTCTTCAAATCTTCTGCTTGAGATACATCAATCCCTAAAGCCTCAGAGATGGCAAACGTCAAATCTTTTCCAGCTACGTCGTAACTAATACTACTCTTAACATAACCATTATCAACCATACTTATATTTGTACTCTGATACCCTATCTCCACTAAACAACTAACAGGATCTCCTGGCTTCATAAGAGCCCTCTTAAGTCCAATAACCTCTGCTTCAAGAGCGGTAAGCTCTAAACCGCAAGATTCGGCTATAGTTTGATACTGACCAATAACAATCTTAGGGATAGCCATAACAAGCACGCTATTATTACCTTTGGTTGTATCTTTATCGCTCATTAGCTCTGAGTCGATGACTATCTCATTCATCGGTATCGGAATATATTTCCTAGCTTCGAACTCAACGGCACTATCCAAATCCTTCCTATTCATAGGGGGTAGCTCAAAAGTAATAAAGAAAGTAGAGAAATCGGGCAAAGAGAAAACTGCCTTTTCCGCTATGATTCCTGCCTCCTCGAGAATAACAGATATAGCTGCTGAAATATTCTTGATGTCAGGATTAAGAGTATTCTGATCAAACCATCTGAATGTCTTAGCTCCTGCTATATCCAGATTCATCTCTCCATAATTCTCCAAGTAGTTTTTCTCATTCCTCCTAGAAAACTCAGTCACCCTAATCGACTTAGTTCCTATATCAATACCTAGACTGTTAGGATTTTTTTTATTAATATTAATAAAAGAAAACATTTTTTTAATTCGTATTTTTGTTTAGAAGGAAGCAATATTAACCTCAAGGAAGATTATACCACTAATTCAAATAAAATGGAAATGATTCGAAAAATATCAGATTACCTATTGGATATTATTTTACCAAAAAAGTGCATCGGGTGCAATAGGACTGGATCCTTCCTATGTGAGGACTGCTACTCCCTAGTAGAGATTAATCCATATCGATACTGCTTATGCGATAAACCAAGGATATTGTCAGGAAATATAAAGTGCAAATTGTGTCAAAAAAAATATCTGGACAGCATCTATTCTGCAACGAGCCATAACGATTTTATTGAAAAGAAAATAATTAATGAAATGAAAGAGCACTTCCAATTAAAGAGTCTTTGCCTACCTATAAGTGCTCTTATCCTAACCCACCTTCAAGAAGTAGGTTTTGAATTTAAACAAGGTATGTTAATCATCCCTGTTCCTATGTATAAAAATGAAGAAAGGCAAAGGGGGTTTAATCAGGCAAAGGAGATTACTAAAATA
>Ga0265297_10009906_pt1 | contig 12145 bp, 15 predicted proteins | sample Munlanlwell13791_FD_192502 | JGI IMG/M metagenome (GOLD analysis project Ga0265297, IMG submission 192502) | Leachate microbial communities from a municipal landfill in Southern Ontario, Canada - Leachate well 137-91 | ecosystem: Engineered > Solid waste > Landfill > Unclassified | place...
TCCTGGACGAAGAATGAAACTAAGCGCAAAGCGGTGATTGTCTATGAAACCATGTGGGGCGCGACGGAAAAAATGAGCCGGCTGATTGCACAAGGGCTGATGGATAAGGGTGTTGAGGCGAGGTTATTTGATATAGCTGTCAGTGACCGCAGTAATGTGATTAAAGAAATGCTTGATGCCAAGGGGTTTATTATCGGTTCTTCTACGCATGATAATGATATGTTAACTTCTATCGCAGGATTTTTGGAATTCCTGAAAGGTTTAAGCCCTAAAAACAGGCTGGGAGCTGCTTTCGGTTCTTTTGGCTGGGCAGGCGGTGCGGTAAAAAATATTGAAGCAATTATTAAAGCAACGGGCATAGAGTTAGCCGCTTCCGGCTTATCAGTAAAATATACACCTGATGAGAATGAGGTAAAAAATTGTTATGAGTTCGGGCGCAGTTTTGCCGATAAGCTCTAAAAAGTTTAAAAAGGAGGTGCGTATGGGTTGTGGAAAATGCGGGCCGAAAAAGCCCAAGAAAAAAGCAAAGAAGAAAAAATAAGAGGTTTTTAGCGGGCAGGTATGTTATCATATACGTGCCCGTTCACTTAACAAGGAGCTGAAAATATGCAAAAATACCGTTGTACAGTCTGTGGTTATATTTATGATCCAGCGGTCGGAGATCCTGCTAATGGAATACAGCCGAATACAACTTTTGAAGCTTTACCGAATACCTGGGTCTGTCCTGAATGCGGCGTCGGCAAAGAGATGTTTGAAAAAGTTTAGTTTCATAAAATGAGAAAATTACCTGAGGAAATAATCCAGTTTTTACATAATCAGAGCTTTGTCATTGTTTTAACTATTGATAGCATGGGAATGCCGCATGCTTCCTGCAAGGGGATAGTAAAAGTGGAGCCGGGCGGCAGGGTATATTTATTAGACCTTTATAAAAAAATTACTTTTAAAAATTTAAAAAAAAATCCTAATATCAGCATTGTGGCAGTAAATGAGCATAAATTTACGGGTTATTGCCTTAAAGGCAGGGCGAAGATAGTGCCTGTTGAAGAAATGGATGTTGGCCTGGTTGATGCCTGGGAAGCAAGGATTGCAACGCGGATTACGCAAAGAGTGGTGAAAAATATTGTGGGAGAAAAGGGCCATCAGCATCATCCGGAAGCGCTTTTACCGAAACCTCAGTATCTCATTGCGCTGGATGTGGAAAATATCGTGGATCTTACTCCCGGGCACATAGGAAAAGGAGCTTTGTAATGGGAAATATTTTCGCGGGCAGTGAAATCGTTGAAATCGGTATTCAGATTGAAAAAAACGGGTTTGATTTTTATACAATACTTACCGGGCAAACAAAAAATCCAAAAGCTAAAGAGATTTTTCAATTTTTAGCTGTTGAGGAAGAAAAACACATCGCGGTTTTTAAAGGCATTTTAAGTGCCGTACAGACTTATGAACCTGCAGAGTCGTATCCCGGGGAATATTTTGCCTATATGAATGCTTTGGCAGGCGAATATGTGTTTACGCAAAAAGATAAAGGAAAAGATATCGCCCAAAAAGTCAAAAGCGATGAAGAAGCAATTGACCTGGGTATCGGTTTTGAGAAGGATTCGATTGTTTTTTATGAGGGAATGAAAAAAGTCATCCCGGAATATGACCTGAGCCTGATTGATCAGTTAATCGCGCAGGAGCAAAAGCATTTGCAGATTTTAAGCGATTTAGAACACGGGCTTAATTAATAAGAAAGGAGACGTTCATGGCGCAAAGAATCAAGGTTTACAGCACTCCAACTTGTCCTTTCTGTATCCGTCTGAAACAGTTTTTAAACGAACATAATATTATTTTTGAAAATATTGATGTCTCAAGCAATCAGCAGGCTGCCGAGGAAATGGTAGAGAAGTCCGGGCAAATGGGTGTGCCGGTATTAGACGTTGACGGCCAGATCATCGTCGGGTTTGATCAAGCGAAAATTAAAAGTGCACTAGGCTTATAGTTTCGCGTCTGCCTTGTCTGAGTTTCTCGCTCATTTATATTGAGCGGGTCCTGTCTGCCGATCCACCTCGCCGTCCTCGCTATTCGCTGCGGGCGGCAAGGTCTTCGTCTCGGCAGCCACCCGCAAAACATGAATTCGCTGGAAATCTGGCAGATCAATTTGTAACTTTGATAGCGGTTGGCTTGGCTGTGTTTTCGAAGGACGTGGAGGCGAGGAGCGGGCATGGTTCCCGCAGCCGGCTCCTTGATTGAAAAACGCTTTTATATAGGGCCCTGGCTGCGGGAGAGCGACGAAGCCGACCCCGAGCGAAGCATTTCCTCGCAGGGGAAATGCAAGCGCTCCTGAGAAAACACAGGCAAGACAAACGCGAGAGTGTACTAGAAAAAGATAAATATGTACGATTTGATTATTATAGGTGCTGGTCCGGCGGGGATTACTGCGGCAGTATATGCTGCGCGCAAGAGAATGAAGACGCTTGTATTGACCGGCAATATCGGAGGCCAGGCTGCCTGGAGCGGGGATATTGAGAATTATACCGGGTATCAGTTTATTACCGGGCCTGATTTAGCGGCAAAATTTGAGGAGCATTTGCGTAAATACGGCCTTGAACTGAAAGATAATGAGCAGGCAACTGCAGTTAAAAAATCCGGCGATATTATTCAGGTTCAGAGCGCCAAAGGTTCCTATGAAGCGAGGGTAGTAATTATCGCTTCAGGGAAAAGGACAAAAGACCTGAATGTTCCGGGCGAAAATGAATTTAAAAATAAAGGAGTAACTTATTGCGCCACTTGCGACGGGCCGTTATTCTCCGGTAAGGATGTGGCGGTAATCGGAGGAGGTAATTCAGCTCTTGATGCTGTTTTGCAGCTAATGAATATAGCAAAACATGTATACCTCATAAATATTACTGCTAATTTAGGCGGGGACGCAGTAATGCGCGAGAAAATTGAATCCAGCAAGATGGTAACAATCTTAAATAATTCCCGGGTAAACGCGGTTCTCGGAGAAAAATTTGTCAACGCCATAAAAGTTATTAAGGAAGGCAAGGAAGAAACTCTTGCTGTGCAGGGTGTTTTTGTAGAGATCGGCTTAATCCCGAATTCTGAGTTTGCTCCTGATATTGAAAGAAATCAGCTTGGTGAAATTAAAGTTGATTGCCATAATGAAACCAGTATTTCCGGAATTTTCGCTGCCGGAGATGTTACTGATGTCCCGGAAAAACAGATTATCATTGCCGCGGGAGAAGGTTCTAAAGCCGCTCTGTCAGCTTTTCGTTATTTAAGCCAGCATAAATTCTAGATCCTGATAAAATTTATTTAATTTTTCCTTGACAATTTTATTTTTTCTGGTATACTCTACTAAGATAATAGAGATTATAGAGAATGCACATTACTTATAAAGGCGATTACGCCTTAAAAACCATACTGGACCTCAGCCTGCATTACGGCAATAGCCCGACGACAATCCATGACTTGGCAAGGCGCGCGGATATACCGATTAAATTTTTGGAGCAGATCCTCCTGGATTTAAAGCGCGGCGGGTTCGTAGAGAGCCGTAGAGGCAAAGTCGGCGGTTATCTTTTAAGCAGGCCGCCGCAGCGGATAAAGCTGGGGGAAGTGGTGAGGTTTATCGGCGGCGAAATTGAGCCGATTGCCTGCGTGGATAAAAAGTATAAAGGGTGCAAAGATATCGGAAAATGCGTTTTTCAGGGGATTTGGCAGGATGTTACCCAGGCAACCTCAAGGATTATTGACAATATTACTTTTGAAGATTTAGTGAAACAGGAGAAAAGAAAGTATTCGGCGTTAAATTATCACATATGAAAATAGCTAAAGATATAACTGAACTTATTGGTAATACTCCGTTGGTATACCTTAATAAGGTAACCAGGGGAAGTTTTGCCCAGGTGGCGGCAAAGCTGGAATTTTTTAACCCCTGCTCGTCAGTAAAGGACAGGATCGGCCTTGCGATGATTGAGCAGGCTGAAATTGAAGGCAAAATTAAAAAAGATACAATAATTATAGAGCCGACTTCGGGAAATACCGGTATTGCCCTGGCTTTTGTTTGCGCGGTTAAAGGCTACAAATTAGTTTTAACTATGCCGGAGACGATGAGCCTTGAACGCCGGCAGCTTCTGACGGCATTCGGCGCTGAAATTATCCTTACTCCCGGCAAGGAAGGTATGAGCGGCGCGGTCAAGAAAGCGGAAGAGTTATTAAAAAAAGATAAGCGTTATTTTCTGCCGCAGCAGTTTAATAATCCGGCTAATCCCCAGGCCCATCGCCGCACTACTGCCGTAGAAATCTGGAATGATACTGATGGGAAAATTGATATTTTGGTTGCAGGGGTGGGCACGGGTGGTACAATTACAGGTGTAGCAGAGGCGTTGAAAAAGAAAAAACCGGGTTTAAAAGTAGTTGCTGTTGAGCCGAAAGATTCAGCAGTGTTGTCAGGCAATAAAGCAGGTAGCCATAAAATCCAGGGCATCGGCGCAGGGTTTGTCCCTGAAATATTAAACAGGGAAATTATTGATGAAATAATTCAGGTTTCTAGCGAGGATGCCATAGAAACAGCAAAACACCTGGCGTCTCTTGAGGGAATACTGGCAGGGATTTCTTCGGGGGCGGCAGCCTTTGCAGCGGCGGCATTAGCAAAAAGAAAAGAGAACCAGGGAAAATTAATTGTGGTAATCCTGCCGGATACCGGCGAGCGTTATTTAAGCACAGAATTATTTAATAAATAGGTCAACTATTACACCCCGCGCTAAGAGGAATTGCGCGGGTGTGCCCTTCCCGGGCAAGGAGAGAAAAATGAGAGAAAAAGTTGAACAGGCTTTGGAAAAAATTCGCCCCATGCTTGCTGCTGACGGCGGTAATGTAGAGCTGGTGGATGTGACTGCAGACGGCGTAGTAAAGTTAAAACTTACCGGTGCCTGCGGCTGCTGCCCGATGTCCCAGATGACCCTGAAGATGGGCATTGAAAGAATTTTAAAAAAAGAGATCCCTGAGATTAAAGAGGTTGTATCAATTTAAAAGGATAAAAGTATATGAAGACAATCAAAGAAATTAACGAAAAAATAAAAAAAGGCGAAGCAGTTGTTGTAACTGCCGAAGAAGTAATTGAGCTAGTTGAGAAAAAAGGGCTGAAGAAGGCAGCGCAGGAAGTGGATGTTGTAACAACCGGCACTTTCGGCCCGATGTGTTCTTCAGGCGCCTATTTTAATATCGGCCATTCCAGGCCGCGGATAAAGCTCGGCGGAGGAGTCTGTAAATTTAATGATGTGTCGCTTTATACCGGGCTTGCTGCGGTGGATGCCTACCTTGGCGCGACGGCAGTGCCGGATGATGACCCGCGGAATAAAATTTTTCCCGGTGAATTCAAATATGGCGGAGGCCATGTTATCCATGAATTGGTTGCGGGAAAAGACGTGCGCCTGGAAGCATCTGCCTATGGCACGGATTGCTATCCGCGTAAACGCCTGGAAACTTATATCAATATTAAGGATTTAAACGAGGCAGTATTGTTTAATATTCGTAATTGTTATCAGAATTATAACGTGGCGGTTAATTTATCCGATAAGACAATTTATACCTATATGGGGATGCTTAAGCCTCAGCTAGGCAATGCTAATTATTGTTCTGCAGGGCAGCTTTCTCCATTATTGAAAGACCCGGATTATAAGACAATCGGTATCGGCACTAAGATTTTCTTAGGCGGGGGCGTGGGTTTTGTTGCCTGGCAGGGGACACAGCATAATCCCATAGTGAAAAGAAAAGATAATGGGGTGCCGGCTGCTCCTGCGGGAACAATCGCTGTAATCGGCGATTTAAAACAAATGAAGCCGGAATGGCTGTTAGGGACCAGCATGCTCGGCTATGGCGTAACCCTTACCGTCGGCATAGGCGTGCCTATTCCTGTTTTAAGCGAAGAAATTATTAAATGCGCCGCGGCTAAAGACGAAGAGATATTCACGCAGATTGTGGATTATAGCGAAGCTTATCCGCAAATGGTTTCTAAACCGTTGGGCGAGGTTAATTACGCGCAGTTGAAAACCGGAAAAATTATCGTACAGGGGAAAAAGGTTCCCACGGGAAATCTTTCCAGTTATTCCCGGGCGCGTGAAATCGCCAATGAGCTGAAGTCATGGATTAAAAAAGGCGATTTTCTTCTTACTGAGCCTGTTGCGCCTTTACCGGATGCAGAATCCGGCTATACTTGTAAGCCTTTAAAAGAAAGGCCGATAGATTATAAGGAGATTTAAACTATGATCTGCAAAAAAATAGTCCTGCATTTTCCTCATCGCCTGGTTGATCAACCGATTGTTTATAAGTTGGTCAAGGAATTTGATTTGCAATTTAATATCCTCAAGGCCTCTGTAACGCCGCAGGAAGAAGGATTGATGGTCCTTGAGCTAAGCGGTAAAAAGGAAAACTATGCAAAAGGCATGGAATACCTGCAGTCCTGTGGGGTAAAAGTCCAGCCTTTAAGCCAGGATGTTTCCCGTAACGAGGAGAAATGCACTAATTGCGGAGTATGTGTCCCAATTTGCCCGACGGAAGCTTTATATGTGGATACAAAAAGCAGGAAAATTCTTTTTGATGCTAAAAAATGCATTGCCTGCGAGCTCTGCGTCAAGATTTGCCCGCCGCGCGCCATGGAAGTGCGCTTCTGAATGAGCAAGATAGAAAAATTAAACAAACTGTTAAAGCAGATGGGTTCGGTATTAGTTGCTTATTCTGGAGGAGCAGACAGCACATTACTTTTAAAAACAGCAGCTGATAATCTCGGCCAAAATGTCCTGGCAGTAACAGCAGTTTCTCCGGCGTATCCTCAGGAAGAATTAACTGCGGCAAAAAAAATAGCCAAATCTTTAGGGGTAAGGCACAGGATCATTAGGACTAAAGAACTGCAAAATAAAAAATTTTCTGCTAACCCGCCAAACAGGTGTTATTTCTGTAAAAAAGAATTATTTGGCGAGTTGAATAAGATTGCTCGCAAAGAAAAAATAAATTTTGTCCTGGACGCGAGCAACTTAACGGACAAAAAAGATTTCCGGCCCGGGGATAAGGCAAAAAATGAATGCCAAGTGCGTTCGCCGCTTCAGGAAGCAGGCTTTAGCAAAGGGGATATCCGTCAGTTGAGCAAGAAACTCAAGTTAGTTACCTGGGATAAGCCCAGTCTTGCCTGCCTTGCCTCGCGGATTCCTTATGGCAGAAAAATTTCTCTTCGTTTTTTACAACGTATTGGCCAGGGGGAGAAGTTTTTAAGAAGCTTAGGGTTTAAACAGGTGCGCCTGAGGGATTTTGGTTATTCCTGCCGCATAGAAACGCCGGAAAAAGATTTGCCCGGCCTCTTAAAGCAGCGTAAAGCGATTATAGAAAATTTAAAAAGGTTAGGGTATAATTATGTAACAATAGATTTAGAAGGCTATCGTACAGGCAGTCTCAACGAGGTAATCAGGCGATGAAAAGAATATATTTAGATTATGCTGCCACTACTCCTTGCGATCCGGAAGTGGTAAAAGCGATGGAGCCGTATTTTTTTGAGAAGTTCGGTAATCCCTCCAGTATCCATTCTTTCGGCCAGGAAGCAAAAAAAGCCATTGAAGACAGCCGCCGGGCAACTGCGGATTTCCTGGGGGCCAAAACAGAAGAAATTATTTTTACTTCCGGCGGCACAGAGTCGGATAATTTCGCGCTTTTTGGCGCAGCGCATGCATTGGAGAAAAAAGGCAACCATATTATTACTACTGTTATTGAACATCACGCTGTCAGCGAGCCGGCTAAATTTCTGCAAAAAAATGGGTTTGAAGTTACGTTTGTCAAAGTGGATAAAACCGGCCTTATTGATCCAATAGATATTAAAAAGGCGATTACTGATAAGACGATTCTTATTTCGGTAATGCATGCCAACAATGAAATCGGCACAATCCAGCCAATCAGCGAAATCGGCAAAATTGCCCGGGAAAGAGGAGTGTGTTTTCACAGTGATGCGGTGCAGACTGTCGGGCATATCCCGGTTAAAGTGGATGAATTGAATGTGGATTTATTATCGCTATCAGCGCATAAATTTTACGGCCCGAAAGGCGTAGGCGCTTTATATATCCGTAAAGGCACGCGCCTGGAAAATTTTCTGCGCGGCGGAGACCAGGAAAGAGGCAGAAGGGCTTCTACGCATAATACCAGCGGTATCGTCGGCTTGGGCAAGGCAGTTGAATTATGTAAATTAAAAATGCAGGCAGAAGCTGAATTTCAAACTCGTCTGCGCGATAAATTAATCAGGGAAATTCCCCGCAGGATAGAAGATGTTTATTTAAACGGCGACGCGCGCAAACGCCTGCCCAATAATGTGAATTATTCTATTCAGTACATTGAAGGCGAATCCATGCTCTTAAATTTAGATATGCTGGGGATCGCCGCTTCAACCGGATCAGCCTGTACATCCACGTCTTTAGAGCCCTCGCATGTATTGTTGGCAATCGGCTTAAGCCACGAAATTGCCCATGGATCACTGAGGTTCAGCCTCGGCAGGTGGTCAGAAGAAGAGGATATTGATTATTTGCTGGAGCATTTGCCAAAAATCGTTAAGCGGCTGCGGGCGATGTCGCCTTTATACCGGGGTAAGCCATGATGCAGGATAAAATTCTGGAAATCTTAAGGCGTAAAGATGAATACGCTTCCGGCGAGGAAATCAGCGATTCCTTAAAGATCAGCCGCCAGGCATTATGGAAGCATATCCAGGAATTGAGGGATTCCGGCTATGATATCGTAGCTGTTCCGCATTTAGGCTATCAGCTGGCAGCATCTCCTGATAAATTATTGCCTGCGGAAATAAAGCATAATCTAGGCACAAAGCTTCTCGGCCGGAATGTTATTTTTTTTGATGCCGTTCCTTCAACAAATGACCTTGCTTTTAACTTGGCAATCGAAGGCTCTGCTGAAGGGACAGTTGTTGTAGCGGAAACTCAGACAAAAGGAAAGGGCAGGCTTGGCCGCAGCTGGTCATCGCCGAAACATAAAGGTATTTATCTTTCCTTAATTTTAAGGCCCAAAATATCTCCGGCGCAGTCGCCGGTAATTACGCTGATGGTTTCATCCAGTATCTGCAAAGCAATACAGGAAGTTTGCGGCATAGAGGCGAGAATCAAATGGCCTAATGATATTCTGCTGCAGAATAAGAAACTTGGCGGGATACTTACTGAAATTAACGCAGAAGCGGACAGGGTGCATTTTTTAATCATCGGCATAGGTTTAAATGTAAATAATGATAAAAATTCGCTTCTGCCGGGGGCTGTTTCTTTAAAAGAAGCGCAGGGCTGCCATTTTAGCCGCCTGAACCTGGCGCAGGAAGTACTGCGCAAAATAGAGGAGGATTATTTTGTTTTTCAGAAGCAAGGCAGCCTGGCAATAATTGAAAGCTGGCGCGAGTATAACAGTACTCTTGGCAAGAGAGTGAGGGTATCTTCTGATAGCGGGCAACTGGAAGGCATTGCTGTAGATATTGAGAACGACGGCGGCCTGCTGATCAGGGATGATCTTGGCTTGACCCGTAAGGTTATGGCAGGAGACGTGACACACTGCAGGTAATTGTAAACCAATAATATTATTTTAGTTGACAGTATCCCGATGCCCATCCTATAATATGGAGCAACGGGATATTTTTATGTTCAAAAACAAAGCCAGATTATTTATTTTCTTCTTTTTTCTTTGCTGGCTGAACCATGCTTCGGGCCAGGAAGAACAGGCCCTGGAAAAAATCACTGTCAGGCGCAGCCGTGTCGGTTTTTCGCAGGAAACCTATAATGAGGAAGAGGTCAGCCAACGAGGCCCGGATACGCCGGTAGATATTTTAAACTATTTTTCAGGGCTGGACCTGTGTTCGCGTTCCAGCTTTGGCATCCAAAGCGATATTTCTTTGCGCGGCTCTACTTATGAACAAGTGGTAGTCCTGATTGACGGCATCAGGGCAATGGATGTGCAAACCGGGCATTATAATTTAGATATCCCGTTAACTAATTTTGATATTGAACAGGTGGAGGTAACTAAAAATGCTGCTTCCAGCCTGTATGGCAGCGGTGCTTTTGCCGGCGGGGTAAATTTCGCGGTGAAAAAGCCGGCTGCCGAGTCTCTTAATCTGGAAACCAGCTTTGGCCAGAATGCTTTGTTTGGCCAGGCGTTTTCTTATAGCCTGCCGTTTAAAGACAGCCTCAGCGCGCGTATTTCATTTGACCACAAAATTGCCAAAGCAGCTCAGCCAAATACTGATTTTGAGTATAAAACAGGTTCTTTTTATCTGAATAAAAATTTTTCCTCTTCTTCGCTGAACACCCTATTCGGCTGGCAGGAGAAAGATTACGGTGCGGATAGTTTTTATTCCAACTTGTTCCCCGAAGAAGAAGAACATACCAGAACTTTATTTACCAGTACAAATCTTGATTCGCAATTAGCCGCCGGCAAATTAAAAAACAGTTTATATCTGCGCAGGCACCGTGATAAATTTATTTTAAATCGGAATAATCCGCTTTCTGTAAATTACCACACTACCTATACCTATGGCTTGAATAACCGTTTTGACCTGCCGGTTAAGTTTGGTAATCTTTCTCTCGGCCTGGACGCGGGCAGAGATGAGATTAATTCCACAAACTTAGGCAAACATTCCCGGATTTACGAAGCAGGGCTTTTGGGTTTCAGCTCCCGGATTAACGCTAAGCTGGATGCGGATTTTCGCTTGAGGCTTGATCATTATGAGAAATGGCCGTGGCAGGAATCATTCAATTGCGGTTTAAATTATAATGCTACTGAAAAACTAAGGTTTAAAGGTTCTGTTGCCCGGGCTTTCAGGATTCCTACTTTTACCGAGTTATATTATTCTGATGCCGCGAATAAAGGCGATCCTAACCTGGGAATAGAAAAGTCTGATACTTTTACCCTCGGCTTGAATTTTAAAGAGGCGTTAGTTGACCTGGGTGTAGAGGGTTTTTTACGCCGCGGCCATAACCTGATTGATTGGACCAGGGCTTCCAGTAATCTTCCCTGGCAGGCTACTAACCTGGGCAGAGTAGATTTTTACGGGGCGGCAATTGATGCCAAGTGCAGGCTGGAAACGGGTTTTACGGCCCTAAGATTAAACGGGATGAATTTTTCTTACAATTATACCAGCGCTGATAAAAAAAGTTCTTCCTTTTATTCCAAATATGCCCTGGATATCCTGATGCACCAGGTTATTTTCGGGTTTGATACCCTGATCTGCGGCCTGAAGTGCAGCTGGCAGCTTAGTTATAGCAAGAGGTATTATAATGAGGATTATTTTTTGGGCAGTATTTACTTAAGTAAAAAGATTAAAAATAACAGTTTTATTTTTGAACCTTTCCTGAAGGTAGAAAATTTCACCAATAAAAAATACAGCGAAGTTTCAGGCGTGGCACAGCCAGGGCGTTGGATACAAGGCGGCCTGAAATTAGAGTGGTAAGAATAGGGCGGCTCTGTTATAATAACAGCCAAATGCGCAAATTTATTTTTATCATTTTAGTAGTTATCTGCGGTTTATTCCTTTTGAATTTTACTGATACTGTCAAAGATTCAGCGGGGACTTACAGGCTTCCTTATTCAGCTAAAAGTAAGAAAGAAAAAAACTCTGAATATATAGGCGAGAAAATAACCTATGAAATAAAATTCGGTAATTTCCGCATAGGAGAAGCAACTTTTCAGCATTTAGACAATACTCTGCTTGACGGCAAACCCGTAGCTCTAATGACTTTTGAGACTAATGCCGGAGGTTTTTATGACTTGGAGACAATTTACAGCGATCTTGCGACTTTTCTGCCGGTAAAGGTCACGCGCAAACTAAGAGGCCTGACTTTTAATGAGGATATTACCGAAAATTATGACCAGAAGAATTTTATGCTGACAATGGTAAAATATAAAAATAATAAAAAAATAGCCGAAGAAAAATTTGATAACCAGGGAAAACCTATATATAACGCAGTGTCTTTGCCGTTTTATTTAAGGCGCCTGCCTGATTTGAAGGTGGGCTGGAGTTTTTCAACTCATTTCGGCAGCCTGGAATATAAAATAATATTATCCGGGAAAAATAATTTAGATACTCCCCTCGGAGCATTTGAAACTTACCATTTTGAGAGCCAGCCGCGGAAGTTCGAAATCTGGG
>Ga0265297_10009907_pt1 | contig 12145 bp, 10 predicted proteins | sample Munlanlwell13791_FD_192502 | JGI IMG/M metagenome (GOLD analysis project Ga0265297, IMG submission 192502) | Leachate microbial communities from a municipal landfill in Southern Ontario, Canada - Leachate well 137-91 | ecosystem: Engineered > Solid waste > Landfill > Unclassified | place...
ATGCCGGAAGATCGACCTGCGGCTGGTCAACCGGAAGGTCCTGGAGAGCCTGATAAAATGCGGAGCCCTGGATTCTTTCATGCTGCACCGCGCCCAGATGACCGTGATGCTGGATAATGTCTTAAGCTCCGCTTCCCGCGCCCAGCAGCAAAAGGCCAAAGGGCAGTTATCGTTTTTTGACGGAGATAGCGGTTTTAAGGACGCGGCGGCAAACGAGATCCCGCAGATAAAAGAATGGCCGGAGCCGCAATTGCTGGCTTTTGAAAAGGAGATGCTCGGTTTCTATGTCAGCGGGCATCCCTTGGCGCGCTATGCCAACCAGTTAAGGCGTTTTTCCAAAAACTCGATGTCGGAATTATCCCAGCATAAAGACGGGGACCTGGTGAGCGTTTCCGGGCTTATTTCTAAAGTCAAGCAGCTGCTTACCCGCGCCAAGCAGGAGAAGATGGCCATCATAAAGCTCGAGGACCTGCAGGGGGAGATAGAGGTCTTAATATTCCCTTCGGCATATAAACAGGTGCATAAGGATATTTTGCTCAGCAGCGTGGTGCTGGTCCGGGGGAGGATCAATTTAAGGGAGGAGTCCCCTAAGATCGTCGCCAATGATATCATCCCGATGGACTATATTTATAAATACATTACCGGGATAAATATAAATCTTACCGGCCTGCGCGAGAACCTGTTCAGCAGCCTGAAGGAAAAACTGAGTTCTTCTCCCGGTAAGATCCCGATCTACCTGCACCTGGATTCTCCTTCTAAATCCCGGATCCAATTAGTGGTCGGGGATGAGCTGTATGTGGAACCGACCGAGGACTTGATCCGCGATATCGAAGAGTTGTTGGGGGAAGACAGGGTATCAGTCACCATTTCCCAGTAGCGGAGTTTCTCAAAGACAGGGGAGGAGTATGCAATCTTTCAATGAGATCTTAGCCCGCCTGCATTATTTAAACCACCCTTATATTACCGGGCTGAGCGCGCTTTCTATTATTTCTGCCGGTTTTTTTGTCCTTTTTAAGAATATCAGGTCCGCTTCTTACCGCGCTTTTTTTGTCTGGACGTTAAGTCTTTTTATCTGGTATGTCGGTAATATATTTTCCATGCTTAATTTCAACAGCTGTGAAAAAGCTGTTTTGTGGTTCAGGATCGGATATACCGCCGTTCCGTTCTTAGCCGTAAGTTACTATAATTTTTTCTTGACCGAGTTCAATAAAAAAAAGACGGCGGTTTACTTTCTTCTTGCGATCTGCCTGCTTGAAGTCGCTTATTTATGGTTTTGCGACGACTTAAAAGTCAACGCAGTCGCGCTGGCGAATGTGGGAGTTTATTGGGAGGGATACCCGCGTTTTTCCTACTTTCTATTTTTTGGAATGATCAAGTACGTCATTCTTACCCTGTTTACCGCCTTTTCCTTCTTAAGCGAAAGCAGAAAGGCATCAGTTATCCTCAAGAAAAAACAGTTAGGGTCGCTTGCCGGCGTTTTTTTTATTGCTACCGCGGGTTTTACCGAGTGGCTGGTCGGCTTTGGCGTACCGCTGCATATATCCTGGGCGGCAGTGCCGCTTTTTGTCATTTATTTCGGCTATGCCATAGTCCATTACAGGGCAATGGAGATCGATACGGTCATCCACCGCACGATACTCTGGCTGGTCACGGTACTGCTTTTAGTGGCGCCTGCCGGGGCCGTAAACTATGTTATTGCCAAATTGCTGCCTTCGCTTAATCCGGCAGTCAATATCATAGCCTTGAGCATTTATCTGATATTTTTTGTCGCTTATTACAACCGTTTGCGCCCCTTTGTCGACCAATTCTTCCGCCGCCGTAAATACGATTACCAGACTATCCTGGGCAAGGTCGCCGAGAAGATAGCCACCTGCATCAATATTGAAGACCTGACGCGCAACCTATTGACCGAAGTCTGCGAAGCGATGTATTTACGCAACAGCCTGCTGTATATCGTATCCAAGGATAATTCCAAATTTTTACTTACCGGCCGGCGCGGTTACCGGGACGTCGGAATACTTCATCAGCGCGATGCCCTGGAGCTCTTTGAAGAATCCGAACGGATCAATATGCCGGAATTCCACCGTGAGATCATTGCGTCCAGCGCTTTCTGCCGGTGGCTCCTTAGCCGCCAGAATGTGGTGGAAAGAGAACAGGTGGAAGTCGATCCCCAATATGAAGGTATAAGAGAGGAAGCTTTATCCTGGTTTAAGGATAACGAAACGGAATTGATCGTGCCCCTGGTCCTGGAAAACAAAGTTTGCGCGCTTCTTGGGCTGGGTAAGAAAGAGAACCTCCAGGCCTACACCGCAAAAGATATTGATCTCCTGCGTAAATTGGGCCTTGAGGCCGGTGTTACCGTCTTTAACGCCCTGCATTATGAAGACCTGGCAGAGAAGGAGCGCCTGGATGAAGAGATGCGCATGGGCCGGCAGATACAGATGACGCTCCTGCCTCAGAGCAGCCCGCATATACAAGGGCTGGATATCCAGGGGCTGATGCAGCCGGCCAGGGAAATAGGCGGGGATTACTATGATTTTATAACCCTGGCTGATAAAGACGATCTTTCCATAGTCATCGGCGACGTATCCGGCAAGGGCGTGGCGGCAGGCCTTTTTATGGCTATGGCTAAGACCGCCATCCACACCTTATCCCAGGAAGAGGTCTCTCCCAGGCAAATACTCCTGCGGGCCAATCAGATACTGCATCAGCATATCTCAGGCCAGAAATTCATGACTATGCTTTATCTAATGTGGCAGTCTAAGACTAAGACCATGACTTATTCATCCGCCGGGCATGAGCATATCCTTATCTACCATGATCAGGCTCAAGAATTGGAATCTGTCCAGTCAGGCGGCATCATGCTGGGCATGCTGCCGGATATCGGTATCTACCTTGAGGAGAGAAAGTTCAAGCTGGAGCTCAGTGATAAGATATTGTTATATACCGACGGAGTAACCGAGGCTCTTAATAAGGAAGGGGAGCGTTTTACCCTTGAACGGCTTAAAGATTCTTTTATCAAGAACCATCAAAAGCCGCCTGAGGAATTGATGCATGCCGTGCAGGATGAAGTGCATGAATTTATCGGGATGACCCCGCAATACGACGATATAACACTGGTTGTCATGGAGGCGCGGTGAGGCTGCTGGAGAGGGGCGATCTATATTTAATTGAGGACTTTTTTCCGGAAAATGTGACCGCGGGCTTTACTAAAACATCGCTTGAGGGAAGGGATGTGAACAAGGATATGGGTGAAGCCCTGGGCAGTTTGTTGGGCCGGGATATCGCCGTTTCTTTTATGGAACAGGCGCACTCTTGCACCGTCCATTCTATAGATCAGGCCGGTATCTATGAGGGCGATGCTTTGTTTACTAAAGAATCCGGCCTAGCCCTGGTAGTCAAGACCGCCGACTGCCTGCCGTTATTTGTTTACGATGAGAAGAGCGGCTCGGCGGGGGCGGTGCATATGGGCTGGCGTTCGGCAAAAGAGGGGATATTGGATAATATCGGCGTTGATCTTGCGTCGGCTAAAGTCCTGGCCGGGGTGGCAATGCGCCAGTGCTGTTTTGAAGTCACCGGTGAGTTCCTGGGATACCGGGATCTATTCCCTTTTGTGAATGAACGCGGGGGTAATCTTTATTTTGACCCGGTCGGTTTTGCCAGGTCCAGTCTTGCTGCCAGGGGGATGGATAAAAACAGATTTGCCGATCTGGATATATGCACCCTGTGCGATGAGCGGGATTTTTTTTCTTTCAGGAGAGATAAGACCCAAAACAGAATGCTGTCATTTATTATTAAAAGATGAGATCCTTTAAAATTCCGGTCCTTATCGTTCTAAGCGCGGCCTTTTTCCTGCTGGGCAGCGCCGTTGCGTTAAAGGCGCAAGAGAAATATTCAGGTGCCCCGAAGCTGGTCATCTTTTACTCGCCGGCCTGTAACCATTGTTTGAAGGTCAGGTCTGAATTTATGCCCCGCATTGAAGCTAAATATAATGGGGTGGTCGAGTTCGAGTATCTGGACCTGGATAATATCGATAATTATAAATACCTCCTCAGCCTCCAGGAAAAATATGTCTGCCCCCGTAAGAGCCTGCCGATAATTTATATGCAGGGCCGTTTCCTGGACGTGGAGGCCCGCGATCCGGCGCAGATAGAGTATTTTATCGAAGGATCCCTGGGACGGGCTCCGTCCAGGGAAGGATCGCCTGATGAGATAGACTTGATCGCGCGTTTTAAGTCATTGCCTTTGCTGGCAGTCGTTATCGCCGGAGTTGTAGACGGTATTAACCCTTGCGCTTTTACGGTCATTGTTTTTTTTATCGCCTTCCTGATGGCTCAGAAATACCGCAAGAGAGAGGTGGCGGCAGTAGGCTTATCTTTTATCCTGGCGGTATTCGCTTCTTATCTCTTTTTGGGTTTAGGGCTTTTTCGCGTTCTTTACGCGTTCAAAGGGATCTACCTGGTCAAAAATGTAGTTTACGGCGCCTCGGCGCTGATGTGTTTTGTCCTTTTTGCTTTCACGCTGTATGATATTTTTATATTTAAAAAAACCGGCAGCGCCGGAGATGTGACATTGCGTTTGCCGGATAAAGTCCGGAGCCTGATCCACCGGGTGATCGGTAAATATTACCGCAGGGCAGGCGAAGACGCAGATAAAGGCAGGGGGATGCCTATGCTTATCCTGAGCGCCTCTGCCTGCGGTTTTCTCGTCTCCATGCTTGAAGCGGTCTGTACCGGCCAATTGTACCTTCCCATCATCGTGTTCGTCTTAAAATCGTCGCCGCTTAAGGGCCAGGCTTTATTTTACCTGATCATGTATAATATCATGTTCACGGTGCCGCTTTTGCTCATATTCTTATTGGCTTTGCTGGGAGTCGGTTCAGGGCAATTCGCGCAGGCCTTGCGCAGACATCTTGTCGCGGTCAAAGTCCTTTTAGCGGCCGTTTTCCTGGGTTTAGGAATAGCTCTGCTTGCCGGAATATAAGATGAAGAATATACTGCTGGCTTTGTTCGTAATAATAATACTGGGCTCATTCAACGCCGGATGCGCCTCGCAGGAAAGCCCTTATGACCGGGATTTCGGGGGGGTAGAAGAAGGCGATATCCTGGCGCACAGTTTTATTATCAGGAATGATTCTCAAAAACTCCTGATTATAAACGACTTGCAGACATCATGCAGCTGTACTGTTACCGAGATCTCAAGCCGTCATATCCCTTCCGGAGGATCCGTTGAAATAAAAGTTACCGTAGATACCACGGGTTACCGGGGCGTAATGACCCAGTATGTCTATGTCCGGACAGACGATCCTTTCCGGCCCATAATCAAGCTTACCATTAAAGCCGATGTCGCCTTAAAGTAAGCTTTTTTATTCAAGATCCGCCGCGCTTTAAGCGATTGACAACGCCGTATTTCTGCTATATAATCATAAAACTATGGAAATAAGCGAACTTCTTCAACAAAGAAAAGATAAGCTTAACTCCTTTAAAGATAGGGGCATAGATACTTATGGCCGTATTTCTTTTAAGGAGCGCAAGCCGATTAAGGAAGCTCTGGATGACTTCCAGGAAGGCGCAGCCTGCCTTTTTGCCGGAAGGATAATTGCCAAGCGCGAGCATGGCAAGGCAATGTTCCTGGACTTGAAAGATGCTACGGCAAAGATACAGGTTTATATAAAAAAGGACGTCGTTGGAGATGATAAGTTTTTGCTATGTCAGGAATTGGATATCGCGGATATCGTAGCCATAAAGGGAGAGTTATTCAAGACTCATACCGGCCAGCCGACCATTAAATTACTCGAGATCACCGTCCTTTCCAAATCGCTGCGGCCGCTGCCTGAGAAATGGCACGGATTAAAGGACGTGCAGACACGTTACCGCCAGCGCTACCTCGATCTGGCCTCCAATGAAGAAGTAGGGAAGGTTTTTGTCATGCGCGGGCGGATCATAAAAGCGATCCGGGATTTTTTTGACAGCAGGGGTTACCTGGAAGTGGAGACGCCGGCCATGCACTCTATCCCCGGAGGGGCGGCAGGCAGGCCTTTTAAGACCTATCATAACGAATACAGCATGGAGTTATTTTTAAGGATCGCCCCGGAATTATACCTTAAGCGCCTTCTCGTCGGCGGATTTGAAAAAGTCTATGAAATAAACAAGAGCTTCCGTAATGAGGGGGTATCCACCAGGCACAACCCGGAATTTACCATGCTTGAGGCATATACCGCTTACGCGGATTACCGGGATGTGATGGACCTGACCAAAGAGCTTCTTACGCATATTGCTAAAGTCGTCCTGGGCAAAGAATCTATCACTTACCAGGGTAAGACCGTTGATCTTACCCGGTTTGAAGAAGCTTCATTCGCGGAGATGGTCAAAGGATTATACGATATCAACCCGGAAGATGAACTTTCAGCCTGGATCAGCAAACTCAGGGCAAAGGGCGTACAGATCGATAACCGCGTATCGCGCACGTTTGTGGTCAACCTTATGGCTGACCTGTTGGAGGAAAAGTGGCAGCATCCGGTATTCGTTACGGATATGTTCGCCGAATTGTGCCCTCTGGCGAAAAATAAGAAAGATAATCCCCTGATCAGCGAAAGGTTCGAGCTTTTTATAGCGGGTATGGAAGTGGCAAACGCTTATTCGGAGCTTAACGACCCGGTTGAGCAGAAGAAACGTTTCGAGGAAGAATTAAAGGATCTGCCGCCTGAAGAAGCGAAAAATGTCGATGAAGATTATGTGACGGCGTTAGAGCACGGTATGCCTCCGGCCGGGGGGCTGGGCATCGGGATCGACAGGCTGGTGATGCTGTTTACCGATCAGCCTTCGATAAGGGATGTTATCCTGTTCCCTCTCCTGAGGCTTGAGGAAGGCCAGGGATAAAGTATGCGTTATGAATGGCTGATAAGCTGGCGCTATCTTCTTACCCGGCGCAAAGAAAAGTTTATTTCTCTTATCAGCGTTATTTCCGTGCTCGGCATCGCCGTCGGGGTCATGGCTCTGATTGTGGTCATCGCGGTGATGAGCGGATTTGATAAAGACCTGCGCGAAAAGATAATCGGCAATTATTCTCACATTACCGTTTCCGCCCCTCAGGGGCTGAAAGATTACGCGCAGTTAGCCGCGAAATTAAAGGATTTTGAGCATGTGGCGGCGGTATCGCCGTATATCTCCGGCCAGGCCCTGGTCGATACGGGCAAGCCTTTTGCTTTAGGAATAAAAGGGATCGATCCGAAAAGCGAAGGCAGCGTGACCAAGATCAAAGAGTATCTTGTAAAAGGCGACCTGAACAGCCTTACGCAGGGCACGATTATAATAGGCAAGGAGATGGCTTCATACCTGGCTTTGGACGTGGGGATGAGCCTGAAGATGTATTTTTCCGTGGGCAAACCCACGACTTTGAAAATTGTCGGGATATTCAATTCCGGAATGTATGATTACGACGTCAATTTGGCATTCGTGAGCCTTGATACCGCCCAGGCCCTTTTCGGGATGGAAAATATGGCCAGCGCCATCAGCGTAAAGCTTGACGATCCGGCGCGGGCTGAGGCGGTAAAAAACCTGATCGACAGCCAGCTAAGGTTTGAATACAGGGTGATGACCTGGGGCCAGGCAAACAAGAATTTCTTTTCGGCGCTGGCCCTGGAGAAGCTGACCATGTTCGTTATCTTGAGCCTGATCGTCCTGGTGGCGGCGTTCAATATCATCAGTACCCTGATCGTCATGGTAGTGCAGAAGACCAAGGATATAGGCATATTAAAGGCGATCGGGGTAAGCCAGGCGGGGATCCGCAGGATATTCACCTTTGAAGGATTGATCATCGGATTTACCGGCATAATCCTGGGGGCGGGCGCGGGGCTGGGGCTGTGCTTTCTTTTGAAAAAGTACCAGTTCATCAAGCTGCCTTCGGATATATATTACATCGATAAGCTTCCGGTATCGGTGCAGATGTGGCCGGACGTGGCCCTGATCGTGATAGCGGCAGCGTTCATCACAATGGTTTCTACTATTTATCCGGCGGCAAAAGCCGCGAGGCTCAAGACTACCGAGGCCCTCAGGTATGAATAATATTTTACGGGCCCAGAACCTGCATAAATTTTACGGCAGCGGTAATAAAAAGTTAACGGTTTTAAACGGCATAGATATAGGCATTGACCGGGGCAGGATGGTCTCTATTGTCGGCCCGTCGGGAGCGGGAAAGTCCACGCTTTTGCATCTTCTCGCCGGTCTGGATAAGCCTTCCCGGGGCGAGGTGCATTTTAACGGGGCTAATATCAACCGTCTTTCCGACGCGGAGTCGTCAAGGATAAGAAATCAAAGTATCGGTTTCGTATTCCAGTTTTATCATCTCCTGCCCGAGTTTACGGTCCTTGAGAACGTGATGATGCCCTCCCTGATCAACGGAGCGAATGTTACGAGCGGCGAATCCCGGGCTAAGGCCCTGGATATTTTAGGAAAGATGGGACTTAAGGAACGGATGGGCCATTTTCCATCCCAGCTTTCCGGGGGCGAACAGCAAAGGGTGGCTATCGGACGGGCGCTTATTAACGGCCCTGAACTTTTGTTTTGCGATGAGCCTACGGGAAATCTGGACTCTAAGACCGGGAAAGAAATAATGGCCCTGATAAAGGATTTAAATACTGAGGATAAGATGACGGTAGTAATGGTGACGCATAATGAAGAACTGGCAGGCAAGGCGGACAGCGTCTTTCATTTACAGGACGGCCTGATAGCGGAGGATAAGCGATGAAGATCTATATCAATGGTAAGTTTTATGATAAACAGGATGCCAAGATCTCCGTGTTTGACCACGGCCTTCTTTACGGCGACGGCGTCTTTGAGGGTATCCGGGCCTATGACCGCCTGGTATTTAAATTAAGCGAGCATATTGACAGGCTGTATGAGTCCGCTCATTCGATAATGCTGAAGATACCCATGACCAAAGATCAGTTATCCAGGGCGGTAGTCCAGACGTTGAAGTTAAATAACCTTAACGACGGCTATATCAGGCTTATCATCACGCGCGGAGAGGGAGACCTCGGACTTGACCCGCGTAAATGCGAGGGTAATGTTACGACTATCATCATCACGGATAAAATTAAGCTTTATCCGGAAGCGCTATATAAAAACGGAATGGCGATCATTACCGTGGCGACCACGCGTAATTCGCATGAGGCGCTTAATCCTCAGATGAAGTGCCTGAATTATCTGAATAATATTATGGCTAAGATCGAAGCGACCCAGCTTGGTTATGAAGAGGCGCTTATGTTGAATGACCAGGGTTATGTGGCCGAGTGCACCGGGGATAATATTTTTATCGTCAGTAAAGGCGAGCTTTACACCCCGCCTGAGATCATGGGTGTTTTAAGGGGCGTGACCCGCGATTCCGTGCTGGACCTGGCCAAAAAGAATAAGGTCCCCACGCACGAACACGTTTTTACCCGTCACGAGCTTTATATCGCGGATGAGTGTTTCCTGACCGGAACAGCCGCCGAGATCATCCCCGTGGTCAAGGTCGACGGCAGGGCCATCGGTGAAGGTAAACCGGGCAAGATGACGCTTAAGCTGATCAAGGAATTCAAGAAACTGACTAAGTCGCAGGGCGTCAGATACTAGGAGCTAAGAATATGTTGTGCGATTTGTGCGGAAAAAACCAGGCAACGGTACATTTGACCGAAATAGTGGATGAGCAGATGACTGAACTGCATCTTTGCGAAGAATGCGCGCGCCAGAAGAGCGTCCAGATGGAGCAGCAGTTCGGCCTGGCCGACCTTTTAGCGGGGCTCGCCGAATTGGGCGGCAAGACCGCCGAGGAAAAAGAGGTCAGCGATAAAATAAAATGCCCCAGTTGCGGCCTTACTTACGATGATTTTAAGAAGATCGGCAGGCTCGGCTGCAGTGAGTGTTACACTTCTTTCAAGAAGTACCTTTTACCGCTGTTGAAAAAGATACACGGTTCGGCCAGGCATTTAGGCAAGATCCCCAGGGTCAAAGCGGCAGCGATAAACAGCGCGCCCGGGGCATCGGAATTGGAGGAACTGCGGCATAAGCTGCAAGTTGCCATCGGGCGTGAAGAATTTGAAGAAGCCGCTTTTATCCGCGACCAGATAAAGGAAATGGAGAAACGGGGGAAGAATAAATAATGAAGATAGACGACCTGTTGAATCATACCAGCGAATGGCTTAAGGGCACCGGGCCGAATTCGGATATCGTCATCTCCAGCCGCATCCGCCTGGCGAGGAATTTATCAGGCATTCCTTTTCCGCACCGGGCAAATAAGGCCCAAAGCCAGGGAGTGTTAAGCGCGGTAAAAGAGGCGGTCGGCAAGGTTGACGCGCTTAAAAAAGCGGCGGTCCTGGAAATGCAGGATATGGATAACGTTGATAAGCTGCTTCTGGTTGAGAGGCACCTGATGTCTTATGAACACGCCAAGGTGACTGACAGTAAGGCCGTGGTGGTGGATCCCGATGAGGTAGTCTCGATCATGATCAACGAAGAAGACCATCTAAGGATCCAGGTTATGCAGTCGGGATTTAACCTGTTTGAGACTTTTAACATTGTTAACAAACTGGATGACGCCTTGTCCGAACACCTGGACTTCGCGTTCTTGAGCGACCTGGGCTATCTTACCGCCTGCCCCACAAATACGGGCACAGGGATGCGCGGTTCGGTGATGCTGCATCTGCCGGCGTTAGTGATGACGCGTCAGATCAACCGTATCCTGGCCGCTATTACCAAGCTTAGCTTTACCACCCGGGGGCTTTACGGCGAGGGCACTGAAGCCAGCGGGAATTTTTTTCAGATCTCCAATCAAATGGCGCTTGGCCATCCTGAAGAGGAGATCATGAATAATATCAACGGGCTGATCCGCCAGATAATCGAGCAGGAAGAGCAGGGCAGGCAGGCGCTTATCGCGCAGGCCCGTTCAATGCTTGAGGACAAGATACACCGCAGCTTGGGGACTCTGGAGAGCGCGCATATCATAACCAGCCAGGAGACGATCGACCTGCTGTCGATGCTCAGGCTCGGCTGTGACCTGGGCATAATCAAAGATATTACCAGGCGGACCATAAATGAGCTTTTTATCCTGACCCAGCCGGCGCATTTGCAGAAGATCAAGAATAAGAAACTTACCCCTCAGGAACGGGATGCCGAAAGGGCGCAGATCGTTAGAGACAAATTAAAGTCAAGATAGGCCATAATGTTTAAGGAGGTTATCCCTCCTATGATTAATGAAAGCAAGGAGGAGGGATTAATTCGACCAAACAACTTATGTTCGCTATCGCTCCATAAGTTGTGGTCTCATTAAGGAGGATTAATGTTCAACAGGTTTACTGAAAGAGCGCGTAAAGTGATAATACTGGCTAAAGAGGAAGCCAGGAGGTTCAACCATGATTATATCGGGACGGAACATATTCTTCTGGGTTTGATCCGCGAAGGTGAAGGGGTCGCCGCCGCGGTATTGCAGAAGATGGGCTTAAGCCTTGAGAATATCCGCCTTGAAATAGAGAAGCTGGTACAGCCGGGGCCGGCCACGCAGATAATCGGGGATATACCTTTTACTCCCCGCGCGAAAAAGGCCCTTGAACTCGCCGCGGAAGAGGCGCGCTCTCTCGGCCATAATTATATCGGGACGGAACATATCCTTCTGGGTTTGATCCGTGAGGGTGAAGGGGTTGCCAGCCAGGTGCTGCTTAATTCCGGCCTGGACCTCAACGGCGTGAGAAATGAAGTGATGGAGCTTCTGGGTTCTGCGCTCCCGGGCTTTAGCCAGGGAGGGGGACAAGCGCAGAAAAGCAAGACTCCTGCCCTGGATGCGTTTGGCAGGGATCTGACTACCCTGGCGCGGGAAGGCAAGCTTGACCCTGTGATCAACCGCCGCAATGAAATTGACAGGGTCATTCAGGTCTTAAGCCGCCGCACCAAGAATAATCCTGTCCTCCTGGGTGAAGCGGGGGTAGGTAAGACCGCTATTGTGGAAGGTCTGGCGCAAGCTATAATAGCCGGAAATATCCCCGAATTGCTGAAGAATAAACGCCTCATCGTCCTGGACCTGGCGCTGATGATCGCCGGGACTAAATACCGCGGCCAGTTCGAAGAGAGGATCAAGGCGGTGATGGAGGAAATAAAACGCTCGCAGGACGTGATAA
>Ga0265297_10009908_pt1 | contig 12144 bp, 16 predicted proteins | sample Munlanlwell13791_FD_192502 | JGI IMG/M metagenome (GOLD analysis project Ga0265297, IMG submission 192502) | Leachate microbial communities from a municipal landfill in Southern Ontario, Canada - Leachate well 137-91 | ecosystem: Engineered > Solid waste > Landfill > Unclassified | place...
ACTGCAAAAGTTGGAAAAGGAAGCGAGCATTCAAGATTCTCTCCAGGATTTATCTTCTATAGAAATTCAATGAAGGTAAAGGTTGACAAAGATTGTCCTAAGGAAATTGTTAATGTTTGTCCTCAAGGAGTATTCAAAAATGAAAATGGGAAAGTTGTTGCAGTTGATGAAGTTAAATGCGACATGTGCGAGGTTTGTACAGACTGGTGCAGAAAAAATAAAAAAAATTCTATTGAATTAATTCCGGGAGAAGATTTAATAGTTACTGTTGAGACTTTCGGACAAATCAGCGAAGAGGAAATATTCAAAAGAGCAATTGAAGTATTGAAAGATGATTTGAAAGAGATTGCGAAGAAGATTTCTAAATAAAGTTTAATGCGGATAAAAGGATTCGAACCTTTGTAGGCACTAAGCCAACAGATTTTGAGTCTGTCCCGTTTGACCACTCCGGCATATCCGCATAAAGACAACCCACTGGTTTTCTTTATCAAACTTTCCCCTTGAATTTGGGTCACGCCTGATAAGAATATCATAAAATTAGGATATAAAAACTTTTATAAACCCATTTTATCTCACACTTTTATCTGCGAGCGCAAGCGATAGTAGAATAATATTCTTCTATAGCAGTTAAGATAATATGAAAAGCAAAAATACAATAGAATTTCAGTTAAGAAAAAAAACAAATCCAGAATTAGTTGAGACTATAATCAAAGCAAAGAAAAAGGCTAAATGGCTTGAAGTTGCAGGAATTCTTTCAAGTCCAAGAATAAATAAGATTAGTATTAATTTAGACAAGATAAACAAAGAAGCAAAAGAAGGAGAAATTATTATTGTTCCGGGTAAAGTATTATCACAGGGAGAATTAGACAAGAAAATCAAAATCGCTGCATTTAATTTTTCTGAAAAAGCAAAGGAAAAGATATTAAAGGCAAAAGGAGAAATTTTAAGTATAGCTGAAGAAATTAAAAAAAATCCAGAAGCTAAGGGAGTTAAAATATTAAGATGATAACAATAGACGGAAAAGGTGCAATTTTAGGAAGACTTGCAAGCTACGCAGCTAAAGAATTGTTAAAAGGAGAAGAAATTTCTGTAGTAAATTGCGAACAAATAGTTATCACAGGAGACAAACTGAATATAAAAGAAAATCTTGAAGCAAAAAGAAAAAGAGTTGGAAGCACTCAAAAAGGACCGAAAGTTTCCAGACTATCAGAAAAAATTGTCAAGAGGGTTATAAGAGGAATGCTTCCAAATTATCGTGTTGGTAGAGGAAGAGTTGCATTCAAAAAATTAAGATGTTATATTGGAATTCCAAAAGAGTTGGAAGCATCAAAGAAAATTTCAGTTGGTAAAGATATGTCAAAATTCGGCGGTAAAATGGTAACTGTTAAGGAGGTTTCAAAATGGGTAGAATAATTAGTTCAGGAAAAAGAAAAAGAGCAGTAGCAAGAGCATTCATCAAAGAAGGAGAAGGAAAAATTGTAATAAATGGAAGAGATTACAAAACACTTCATATTTTTGACAAATTAAAAATAGAGGAACCATTAAGAATTACACAAAATGTTTTGGGAAAAATAAATTTTGATGTAGAGATTGGTGTAAAAGGCGGTGGAGAAAAAGGACAAGTTGAAGCTGCAAGAGTTGCATTATCAAAAGCTATTGTAGCATTTACAAAATCAACAGAATTAGAAGACGCATTCTTTGATTATGACAGAAATCTTCTTGTCGCAGATGTTAGAAGAAAAGAAACAAGAAAGCCAGGAGCAGGTAAGGCTAGAACTAGAAGACAGAAGAGTTATAGATAGTTTATTAGATTATCATTAGAGAAAAAAAATTTTTTCTTAGATTATAACTATTTCCCCATTTTGCATAAGCATTCCAACCTTGAAAGATTTCATCAAATTTTTCTTTTGGGATATTCTCTTCTCTAAAATCTTGAAGTTTTGATTTAATTTTATTTATGTTTCTTCTTCTTAATAATCTATAATGATAAAAATTTCTGAATCCGACAAAATCAATTCCTCTTGAAAGATTAATAATCTTGGACTTATCAGGATGAAGTTGGAGTCTTAATTTTTCAATTAGGAAGTTATCAATTTCATTTTTCCACAGTTCTAATTGGATTTTGGATTTATGCAAAATTACAAAATCATCAACATAACGGATATAATATTTTGCCCGCAAAGTATTTTTTACAAAATAATCTAATTCATTGAGGTAAATATTTGCAAAGAATTGGCTCGTTAAATTTCCAAGAGGAATACCTTTGTGAATAAGATTCCCTCGCGTCTCTCTCTCTCTCTCTCTCTCTCGAGTTTGAACCTTTAGGATTTGTTTTATTAGCCAGATTGTCTGTTCATCACTAATTTTTCTTTGTATAATTTCTAAAAGAATATCCTTATCAATTTCATCAAAATAATGCCTGATATCTGCCTGGAGGCAATAACCTCCAGAAGTTAAATTACAAGTAACTTTTCTTTGAAATCTTTCAAATCTTTTCAATGCAAACAAAGTTCCCTTACCTATTCGGTTCGCGCAATTATCATAGATAAAAGTTTTATCAAAAATGGGTTCAATAATTCTTACAAGCGCATGATGAACTATTCTGTCTCTGAAAAAAGATTTAGATATTTTTCTTGTTTTTGGGTCTCGGAGAATAAATGTTTTTAACGGCAAAGGAAAATAAATTTTATTCTTTAATTCGTAATGAAGAAGTCTTAGATTGTAACCAAGATTTTTTTCAAAAATTTTTACATAGTCTTTTTTAGTTTTCCCTTTTCTTGCTTTTTTCCATGCAAGAATTAAATTTTTTAGGGAGATAATCTTTTCATAAATATTATTATAACTTTTCATGGGGAAAATGTCCTGATTTTGAACTATTCCGAGATTGGAATTCCTGTTAGACGGATTCCTGTTGCAATTCAAGTTAGCCCTATCTGAATTAGCATTGAACCTAGCGACTGAATTAGCCAATTTGCTAATTGCCACCTTTTCTCCAAGTTTCGTTTTTAGCTACTAGTTGTTGAAAATGAATTTTATGATTTAAAATAAATCTAAATAATATACTGGCAAATTGACGTGTAGTCCATTCTCCAAATCTCTTGTTCAAGGAGATAAAGAATTTTCAGGACAAATAAATTAAGAACGAATTATTTAAAAATTTTCGCGTCGCTTCGCGAAATCCAATGTTCTTTTAGAATATCCAGCGAACCAAACCTTACTCGTGCCTAACGGCACGTACCCCGAGATTGGAATACCAGTAAGACGGAAACCTGCTGCATCCAAGATAGCCCTATCTGAATTAGCAATGAACCTAGCGACTGAATCGTTATCACTTCTTGGATACCAGTAATATAAATCTCCTGATTGAGCATTTTTAGAAGGAAAACCTTGTGAAGTAGGATTATTTAATAAATAATCTAATGAAATTCCAGGAGTTTTATCTTTCATCAAAGTATTTTTGTCAAGAAGTTTTGACTTTTGAATAATCTTTCCGCTTGAATCAAAAACATGATAATTGACATACAAATCTTTTCCTTTTGTCTTGAAATCAGCATCAAGCCATTCTGCTCTCCATGGGCTTCTGACTTGAGTTATTTCATTGTAAATATCTGAATTATTTTCTTTAGTATATTTTAAGAATTCTATAAACTCAAAAGGAGTAGGCATTCTTTCATTATTATTATGCAAAAGTTCTTGGCATTCATGGAAATCTTTTCCCAAGAGAGTTCTTTCTTTTGCAACATAAAGTTTTATTGAAGGGATATAGATAAAGTCAGAATTATCATGTTCTTTGTTAGGTAAGGTGTATTTTACTTTACTCAAAGTTAAAAGCTGTTTTGCTCTTTCAAAATCATTGCTACTAATATCAATTAATGGTGCCATGATTTTAGGATAAAATGAGTATATTTAAATATTTCTATTGAAAAGAATTGTAAAAGATAACTACTTTATCCCCAACTTCTCCAGCTTATTCTGAACATGATTGAACAGAGTTGATGAGACAATAGGCTGATGTGTTCCCTCATGAATTTGATTGTTAAATTTTATTTTACCTATGTAAGTAAAATTTTTCAGAATTTTCTTTAATCCATTAACAGAAAGATTATGTTTTTCTGCAATCTGTCTCAAACTGAAATTATTGTTCAGAAATGTTTCAAAAATTTCTTCAATCTCCCGAAAATTTTCAGCAGGAACTAATTTTCCTTCAAGAATATTATAACCAAAAGGCGCACGTGACATTAAATTTCCATGCATTGCTTTTTCAGACATGGATTTTTTTCTTGTGACATGAATTGATTTAAGTTTCTCGATTTCTTTTCTTAACTCTTCATTTTCTCTTTTTAGGATTTCCAATTCGTCCATAAAATTTGAAAGCAAGAAGAATATTTAAAATGAACGACACTCAAAATTTGTAATTGAAAAATTATACACAATATTTATAAACAAGAACCTTGTATAAAAATAAAATAATAAAACGATGAGCTATAATACTTCTCAAACAGTAGAAAAATCAGATGACGAACCACCCAATCCGCCGCCGAATCTGGACGGAATTGTTTCTATAAAAGAAATTTCAAAAAAATATAATCTCTCAAAAGAAGAGTTAGACAAAATATGTGAAAAATATCCTGCAAGAATTCCTAAATATTATCTTTCCTTAATCAAAGAAAAAGATGACGGGGTTTACAAGCAATGTGTGCCGGATTCAAAAGAGCTTTCTGATTGCTGTGGGGAAGAAGATCCGCTAAATGAAGAGCCAGAACACCAAGCCAGAAAAAATGTTCCTTCTCTTTTAACACATAGATATCCAGACAGAGTTCTTTTTAGAATTTCAAATTCCTGTGCAATGTATTGTAGATTCTGCACAAGAAAAAGAAAAGTAGGAGATATAAACAAACAGCCAACATGGGAAGAAGTAAAGAAAGCTATTATTTATATAAAAGAACATGAAGAGATAAGAGATGTTATTCTTTCAGGAGGAGATCCATTAATGCTTCCAGATAATTTATTAGACAAAATATTAGGAGCAGTTCATTTAATAATCTCTAATCGTGAAAATGGAATTATAAGAATTGGAACAAGAATTCCCTGCGTCTTGCCTCAAAGAATTACTCAAGAACTCTGCAATGTTCTAAAGAAGTATCATCCTCTTTACATAAACACACATTTTAATCATCCAAATGAAATCACTTCAGAAAGCAAGAGAGCCTGTGGAATGCTTGCAGATGCAGGAATTCCTGTTGGTAATCAAACTGTTTTGCTTAAAGGAGTAAATGACAATCCAGAAACTATGAAAAAGTTGATGCAAGGACTGGTTAGTATAAGAGTGCGTCCGTATTACATTTATCAGTGCGATCCTGTAAAGGGAGCAAATCATTTTAGAACAAGAGTTGAAAAAGGATTAGAAATAATCAAATCAATTAGAGGATATACTTCTGGACTTTGTGTCCCACATTTTGTGATAGATGCTCCTGGTGGAGGCGGAAAGATTCCCTTGCTTCCAGAATATCTTCAAAGTATAGATAATAACAAGGTAGTTCTAAAGAACTATGAGGATAAGATGTTTGAATATATTCAGGCTGATTAAACAGGTGTTTTAAACAGGGCGTTTACATTAATTCATCTATAGGAGAGGGTATTTTCTTTAATTCTTCTGTTGAGATATGAGTATATATTTGAGTTGTTGATAAGTCTGCGTGTCCTAGAAGCTCTTGAATCTTCCTTATATCAATCCCATTTTCTAAAAGATGTGTAGCAAAACTGTGTCTTAATGTATGTGGATGAACTTCTTTTTCAATCCCTGCTTTTTTTGAACTAGCTCTTACTATCTTTTGGATATTCCTTTCTGTCAATCTACCATTTGGACCAGTAAATAAATAATCTTGGTTAGACTCTTGTTGGATTATTGCTTGTTTTTTTAAGGTTTTTAATAAGAATTGGGGAAGATTTACAATCCTATCTTTTTTTCCTTTAGCCTGTCTAACTTGACAAATCATCTCATCAAAGTTCAAATCATTCAATTTAAGATTAAGCAGTTCTGAAACTCGAAACCCACATGCATAAATTAAGCTGATCATTAATTTGCTTTTCTTATTGGGGAGTGCAGCAAACAGCCGTTTAATTTCTTCTTTAGTTAAAACAGCTGGGATTCTCTTTTCTCTTTTTGGGCGTTTTATCCCCAAAGTCACATCTTTTTTCAAAATATTAGAATAGGCGAACCTTAGTGCAGATAGAAAAACAATTATGGAAGAAGATGAACTTTCTGACAACTTCTTAGCCATGAACATCTTAACATCATCTTCTGTTACATCTGAGGGTTCTTTTTTACAAAATTCAAGAAGTTCAGAATTTGAATTAATATAATTCCTTAAGGTATATTTTGAATTTTTAGAGATAGTTAATTCTACATTTAATTTTTCAAGGAACTCCTCCTTTTTCATAAAGAGAATTGTACGAACTTATTTATAAAAATGTGTTGTAATTATGGGGTTCGCACAATATAGGTTGTACGAAGTTTTCCCTCATAAATGTTGTTTTGGGGGAAAGATGAAGAAAAATTCAATAATTTGAGCTAATTTAGCATATGAGAAGCTCTCTCGACTCTGTCTGTGCACTAAGGTTTGCTTTGTGCAAGAAGCTTTTTTAGATTCTTTTTTTCGCTTGGGAAGTGAGATAAAAATTCTTGAATAATTATTTCTTTTTTGTAATAATGATCTTTATTAGAATTATGTTCTAAAAAATAATTTATTGATTCTAAGGGATTTTGAAAACGATTAACCCATTTTGAATCCCAAAGTTCTGGAGGATACATTTGGCCTTCACAATATTGAATCTCACAACAATTGCTATGTTTTTCTTCCACAACTTTTCCTATCCCCCATGAACCCAAATACCAGCCATAAACAGCCCAGGGCTTTTCTATCTTTTTTGAGTTTTGTTTTGTCATGTTATGTGCACTGATGTAAACGCTTCGCGTTCACTAAGGTAAGGTTAATTATTAATTAATAATCCCATCTTTTCTGCATGTTTTATTCTGGCTTCTAAATCTTTTTGTTTCTTTTTTAATTTGATTTGGTGTTCTTTATTTTGAATAAGATCTTTTTTGTATTTTTGAACATTTTCAACTGCTTCTTGGTTAGTGGACTCTTGAGTTCTACTGAGATAATTATAGCAGTCATATTCTCCATGACAATTTGGACAGAATAGGGTTTTGTCATTTTCATGCCCACGAGATACGACTAAAGGGGTATTGTCAAAAGGGCAGGTAAAATTCGTCTTTTCCTCAATATTATAAGTATAATTGTTTAATAAATATTTTTTCTTTTTTCCAGTTTTCCAATGGATATAATCAATTTTTTCTGTGCTCATGTTGATTTAATTGTATCATATTTTTTAAATATTATTGTGATATTTTGCCCCTAAAATTTCCGGCATTAATTTTAGTGCTTGGCGCAGGTTGTGCACTAAGGTTAGGTTAGTTATTGTGGGATTATTAGAGTTTTAAACAGCTGTTTATAGAAGAATAAGGGTGTTTAAAGAAATAAACAACTGTTTAAGGCTGTTTAAAACAGGTGTTTGCCTATGTTTTTGGTGTTTAAACAGGTGTTTATCGAGGATAAAACAGGTTAGTAAAAATTGAGGTATAAAAGAGGCATTATCGACGGAAAAAACAAAACATTTTTAAAGTATATTTTGCAAAATATATTATGTTTGGATGGTTTAGCGGAAAAAGAGAGGTGGAGAAGGTTAGAGGAGAAATAAAAAACAGCTTTGATTCTGTAAAAAAAGATATTAGTTCTGTAAGCGGATGGATTAAACACCTTGATTCTGAGAAAAATTTGCAAAAAAAAGAGATTGATGAGATAAAGGATGTTTTATCGACGATTAAAAATGAGGTTGAAGGAATGAAAAATGTTCTGTCAATTATGAATGAGCTAAAAACAAACAGGGTGTTTAAAACACCCAGACAGTCGTTTGACAAACAGACAGCTGTTTATGCTGTTCAAACAGGTGTTCAAACAGGTGTTCAAACACCAAATTTAAGCCAATTTTCAGTAACTGAAAGAGCAATACTTTGGATTCTCCTAAATAGCGACATAAAGTTAAGCTATGATGATTTAGCAGCTATGCTGGGAAAAGAGAGATCTACAATAAGAGGGCAAATTAATACCATAAAACAGAAAAGTGAGGGTTTGATAGAAGAGGATATTGAAAAGAATGGTAAGAAAAGAGTGTTTATACCTGAAGAAATGAAGGAAAAGATGATCAAAAAGACAAAAGTGAGAGTTAGTGGAAAGAAAAACAAAGAAAAAGATTGAGAAAAATGATGAATTTAGATTAGCTAATTCAATAAAGTGAGAGTTCAAAAAGAAAAAATAAGAAAACTTTGTTAAATTGATAGGAAAAATCTAACAAAGTGAGAATTAAATAGGAGGAAAATAATAGGGTAAATCAAGAAAAAGAGAGAAATAAAAAACAAAAAAGAATAAAAAAGGTGCAAGAGAAAATTATATAGGGTAGTCAGAAATAGAGAGTTTAAGTTATTCGGTTAGCGGTTAAAGTATAATTCAGATCTCTCTAAGCTGAAAAATAACAGGTAATGGTGCAACTTTCTTTAATTTTTCAGAAACAGAAAGTTGAATTATTTTGTTATTAATTCTGTTTTTCTCGACGGGAATTCCTTTTTTTATCAGCCTTCCAACATAATCTCTTATAGAGCTTTCAGTAAGATTGAGCTTCTGTGAGAGAATCTTGTAATCTACATATTGAGTTTCAGAAAGCTGGTAAATTGTGGAAAAGACTAAAAATTCCTGTTCAGTTATTCTCTTAAACTTATTACGAATCTCTTTTTTTAAGTTGTCAAGAGAGTTCAAAACCTCTAAAGCATCATGAAAAGAAGCTTTTTCTGTCTGTTGGTTTGTCTGTTGGTTTGTCTGTCTGTCTGTTGGAACCCCTTCATTTCCAGTGGAAAAGGCTAAATTTTGGGGGTTTAAAGCGTTAAAAGGTAGGTTATGTGTTGGATTATCTGTTGGATATGTTGGATTTTTTAAGGTATCTGCTGGAGTCAAATCCTGTTCTTTAATGTTTAATTTAGACAATTGAACTGATAATTCTTCCAAATTTGAATCTATCTTAGAAAGTTTTTCTTTATTCTCTGACAAAAATTGTTTTAATAGATTAAGCTCATTGGATAAAAAGTCTATATCTTGTTTTACTTTGCTAAAAGCGGCTTTGATTGGCTCATCCATAAAAAATAAAAGAGTGATTGCTACTTAAAGATTTTTATCCTGCAGAACTTGATTTTGATGTTTTTTATAAGCCTGGTAAACAGCATCAGATAGTTTCCATCGAGATCTTCTAAGGTAAGGCAACCCTTTTGGATTCTTTTTAATTTCAATAATAAATTCTTTCTTTTTCAGTTGTAAAAGAAGGGCTTTTACAAATTCTTCATCTCGAGCTATTTCTTTGGCTATGTTTAATGTGAATAAAGGTTTTGGAGAAATTGAATAAAGCAAGGCAAGGATTTGTTCGGAAATTTTCTCTTTTTTTTGTTCGGAAATTTTCATAAGAAAAATAATGAATCTATTTTTTTAAAGTTTAGCTATGAAGAATTATTCTTTTTTCTCGTCTTTCTGCTCTTTTATATTTCCTTTGTTCAATGAAGGGAAAGGTAAATGTAGAGGAAGGCCTAGCTCTTCTTCTAACTGTAATGCTTTTATGTTTGATTTTCTTAAAATAACATTAAAAAGAAATATTCTAAAGTCTTCTGTGGTTTCTTTGTCTTTCCAACCCTTTAAAACTTCTTTGGCTATCTTAGCTTCGACAGATAGAATAATTGTTCCTGCAAGTTCTATTTTAGCAAAATCAGGCTCATAAATAATAGAATAGGTAAAATCTACCTTTAGAAGTTCGTCTTTTGTCTTTAAAACTTCTGTTTTTAATGGTTCTATAGAAGATATGTCTATTTTAGTGTTAAATTTTATTTTATCAGCTTTATTATTCAGTTTTTCTATACTTATCTTGTTAAAATTAAATCCTATAACTCTCATTTTATTTTAAATTAAAACTATGTTTTTAAATATTTATATTAGTAATTCTATATAATATATGGATTTGAAAGAATAAAGAGAATTTGGTAGAGAATAATTAAATTAAGTCTTCTTCTGAAACAATAACAAAATCACCTATAGCAATAATTGCATTATAAGGGATTAACAAATCATGAGTATTTGTTCTTTCTAAGTTAAGGTTATTTGTATAAGGAGTAGCATTCTTCACAACAAGATTGATTAATTCTCCAGATTTAGTCTCAAAAGTTATATCTTGAACAAAACCAAGTCTTTTACCTTCTTTTGTAACTATCATTTTACCTATAAGAGAATTATATGTGTTTTTATTTCCCTGCATATGGATTTGAGATAGAAATTATTTATAAACTTTTCTGTAAAATTAAATAGATTTAGCAGTATATAATGAGAAGAGAAGAATCTAATAAAAAAACTAAAAAAGAAGATAAAAAGAAGATATGCCCTCTCACTCCTTGGTTTCGTATGGAAATATTTAAAAAGAAATTTTAAAGTTTTTTTTATTTTATTTTTATTATAAAATTTTATATTATATAGTATATAGATTAGTAATAATAATAATAATAATAATAATAATAATAATAATAATAATAATATGCTAAGAGTAGTTAATAATAAATCAAAAAAGGATATACTGAAATAAAAGATTAAATTGAAAAAATTAATTTAAAAATAGATTAAGTTAAAAAAAGAAAAAAGAAAAATCTTTTATTCATTTTCCATAAGAAATAAAGGTGTATTTCTTTTCCAGTAGTCATAACTCTTTATATAATAAATTCAAATGATTATCGTTGGTTAATTTACTATCACTCTATTTTTCCAGTGGAAATAAGAGTGTGGGGGTGTAAGATGAATAATGAACTTGATAAAATATTTGAGGCATTTGATAGGAATGGGATATTCAAAAATAAATCCATGCTCCAAAATAATTACCAACCAGAAGATATTCCTCATAGAAATAAACAAATAAATCAGGTTGCATCTATACTTGCTCCTGTTTTAAGAGGAGAGAGGGCAAGCAATCTTTTTCTTTATGGAAAAACTGGGACCGGAAAAACCCTTTCGATACAGTATGTTAAAAATGAATTATTAAATCGAGTAAAGAAAGATGCAGATTTTACTTTGAAAATAGAATATCTTAATTGTAAATTGAAAAAGGTTTCTGATACAGAATATAGAATTTTAGCAGAATTAGTAAAAAAATTTGGGGGAGAAGTTCCTGCAACAGGACTTCCTACACAATCTGTTTATACTAAATTTATTGAAACAATTGATTCTGATAAACAAACTATTGTTCTTATTCTGGATGAAATTGACCAGACAGTCAAGAAAATTTCTGATGATTTTTTATATAATCTTACAAGATTAAATTCTGAACTAACAAAATCCCAAATATGTCTTGTTGGTATAAGTAACAATCTTACTTTTTTAGATGGATTAGACCCTAGAGTTAAAAGTTCTCTTTCTGAAGAGGAAATTGTTTTTGATCCTTATAATGCTCTACAATTACAAGATATTTTAACAAAAAGAGCTAAAGATGTATTTAAGGAAGGAGTTATGCAGGAGGGGGTAATTGCTAAGTGTGCTGCATTAGCTGCAAGAGAACATGGGGACGCAAGAAGAGCATTAGATTTATTGAGAATTGCAGGAGAATTAGCAGAAAGAGACAATTCAAGAAAAATTTATTTAAAATATATCGATGAAGCAAATGATAAAATTGAAAGAGATAAAATTTTAGATGTTATCCGCTCTGAACCAAAACAATTTCAGTTGGTTCTTAATTCTATTATTCAGCTTTCTGAAAAACAGCCAAATCATCATCTTTTTACAGGAGAAGTTTATAATTTTTATAGAGATTTATGCATAAAAAATAAATTAGAAATTCTAACTCAAAGAAGAGTAAGTGATATAATCCAGGAATTTGACATGTTGGGGATTATTACTGTGAATGTTATTTCATTAGGAAGAGGCGGAAGAATGAGGGAAATTAAACTTGCAATAACAAAAGACATAACTGAAAAAGCTAAAGAAATTATTTCAGACTCCCTCACTTATAGTT
>Ga0265297_10009909_pt1 | contig 12143 bp, 12 predicted proteins | sample Munlanlwell13791_FD_192502 | JGI IMG/M metagenome (GOLD analysis project Ga0265297, IMG submission 192502) | Leachate microbial communities from a municipal landfill in Southern Ontario, Canada - Leachate well 137-91 | ecosystem: Engineered > Solid waste > Landfill > Unclassified | place...
CTCAAGCCGATTTATTCAATCCTGGCTTTGTTTCCGATTATTTTTTTGATAAATCTTTACTTTTTGCAAAAAACAACCTGACGGCAGACCAGTTCTCTGTTTTTTTAGGCCTCTTTAATGCATTTCACGAACAAGTGCCCAAACCGGATTTGCTCCTGTATTTACACCGCCCTGTAGATGTACTTATGAAGAATATCGAAAACAGAGGGCGACTGTTCGAACAAAAGATTGATGCCTGTTATCTGGACGCCCTCCAGTCACTGTACATGGGATATCTTAAAACAATGACAGGAACGACTGTTCGTATCCTTAAACTGGACGACAAAGATTTTGTGGATGACGAGGTGCTTTTTAATGATATTCTCCGGATGTGTAAAGATGAGAGAGAATCAGCTTTTGCTATTGTCGAATTTTAACACTTTTTGTTTGAATGGTAAATTATTAAAATCGTTTTCTTTTACGCATGAGTGTTTTGATTGCCGGATATTTTAAAGGTATATTTAGAATTTTCTGCATCTTTCACTTACCTTTGCAAAACGATAAATAATAGTGGAATTATAATTTATTAAATAAAATGCACTTAGTACCATTAAGAAAGCAGCATATTTTATTGGGATTAATATTGGCCTTTACATTCTCAATGACGCTCATTTCCTGTATCCCCCAGAAAAAACTGATTTATTTGCAGGATAAAAGCGGGCAAAAAGCCAGTTCAGGGGAATTCAATAATGTGATGCACCAGTATAAAATACGGCCCGGAGATGAGTTGTATGTGAGGGTTGAAGGACTGGATGAAAAAACATCCAAATACTTTGAATCAGGAACAGGTCAGATAGGTGGACAGATGCTTGGGAATATGTACTTAATAAGTTCAACCGTTACAGACAAAGGAATGCTGACCTACCCCAGTTTTGGAGATGTTCCTGTATCCGGAAAAACATTGTTTGAAATCCAGCATATTTTACAGGATAGCCTGCGAAATTACGTGAACTTTGGAACCATCACGGTAAAAATGGCCAATTACAGAGTAGGTGTATTAGGGGAAGTAAAAGCACCCGGAACCATAAATGTTATGGACGAATATGCCACCATTTTCGATGTAATTGCCATGGCCGGAGACCTTACTTCATACGGCAACCGTAACAAGGTTTCCATCATCCGCATTAGTGACAATGGTACCACCTATCAGGAAATTGACCTGACCGACCGTAATATATTAAGCTCTCCGTATTATTATATTTACCCGGGAGATGTCATTTATGTGCCTCAGGTGGCAGGGAAAGCATTTGGATTGGCCAATTTTCAGTTGGGAAGCTGGTTGTCGCTTTTAACTTCCATACTTTCCACGGTCTCCTTTATTATTATTCTGGGAAAATAAACCTATATGTCCATGGAAAATAACGAACAACAGAACTATTACATGCTGCAGGATGAGCAGAAGATGGATGTCAGGCTCTATCTTTATAAAGTATTGCGATTCTGGTATTTGTTTCCGATCTCTCTTTTTGTTTCTTTGGTGATCGCCAATTTTATCAATAAATATACTGAGCCCAGTTATATTGTGACAGCCACTTTGCTCATCAACGACAATTCCTGGAATAACCGCAATGCACGCGATAATTTCTGGCCGGGATTCGAACTCTTTTCCGGTTATAAGAATTTTCAGAACGAAATGCTCATTGTGACCTCCGAATCCATGCGCAGAAAAGCTTTAGCCAATCTGAACCTTGAAGTCCTTTATTACCGGGTGGATCGCTTTTTGACCACAGAATTGTATCGGGAAGCTCCCTTTAAAATCGTATTTGACCCGGAATATCCTCAACCTTTGGATCTTGAGTTTTTTCTGGTTTTCAATAAAGACAACACCATTTCGCTGAAAGCAGAAGGTGAAAATATCACGCTTCACCGTTTTTCAGACAATACGGTTCGGGGTACGGCACCTAAAATTAAGCTGGATTATAAAGTGAATCCTTCTACCTTACTTAGTTCTGATTATTTTAAGTTCTCTATCGTTCCGGCTGATGAGGGAGGTGTGATGCCCGCGAATGGCAATACTTACAAATTCGTCTTCAATGATGTCAGAACAAAACCTGCTCCTGCCGTGGATTACAAACAAGTCATTGAAGGTGCTTCCGTGGTTGATTTTACCACTACCATGAATCATGTGCAAAAAGCCAAGGATTATCTGGTGGAAGTGGCCAATGTTTATATCAGAAGGGAAATTGAAAATAAAAACCGGACTTCCATCAACACTATTAATTTTATTGATGAACAATTGAAGATCATTGCCGATTCATTGAATAATACCGAGAAACAGATTCTTGACTTTAAAAGGAGTAATAATGTTCTTGATTTTGCTATTCAAACCGAAGATGTTTTAGACGATGTGGTAAATTTCGATAATCAGAAAATGACACTGTATGCGAAGCTGAAGTATTATGATTATCTGCAGGATTACGTGGAACAGAGTAGAGATCTTAAGGGAATTATTGCACCCGCTACTATGGGAATTGATGACCCGCTTTTAAACAGCCTGGTGATGCAATTAATGGCTTTGTTAAACGAAAAGGATGATCTTTCATTTATCTCAAACATGAAAAGTCCTGCTCTTGATGAAGTCAATAAAAAGATTGAAAAGCAAAAAAAGCTGATTCTTGAAAGTATTGATAATGTAGTTCATGCGGCTCGAATTACGCTTAAAGACATTGATGCACGGATGACTTCCAAAACTTCCCAGATCATCAATTTGCCGGAGACACAGCAGCAGCTGGTCAATATGGAAAGGAAATATAGAATTGATGAAAGTTTATTGACCGATTTTCTTGAAAAGCAATCGGAAGCCCAGATCGCAAAAGCAGCGACAGTTTCCGAAAATGAATTGCTGGATGAACCCCGCCTTGTATCCCAAAACAAACCCAAAACAAAACGGAACATTTCCACCGCTTTGCTGATCGGGATACTTCTCCCCATCGGTTTTGTATTTTTAAAGGAAATGATGAATGACAAGATCATTGATAAAGGTGAAGTGGAAAGAGCAACCAAAATATCCATCATTGGGCACATTATTCACAATAATAAAAGGTCGAACCTGGTGGTTAAGGATTTTCCCAAGTCTGCCATAGCGGAGTCGTTCCGTTCTATCCGTACGAATTTGCAATACTATACGACTGGCTCCGATAAGCAATCCATTTTGGTGACTTCTTCTGTAGTGAGTGAAGGAAAAACATTCATTGCCATGAATTTGGCATCCATTTTTGCGCTGAACGGACGCAAAACCCTGATCATGGGTTTTGACCTTCGAAAGCCGAAGATCTTTCAGGATTTTGGCCTGACCAATATCAACGGAATCAGTACTTTCCTGTCCAATAAATGCGAAATAAAAGATATTATTCAACGCACTTCACTCGAATATCTTGATCTTATTGCCGCAGGACCGGTACCTCCCAACCCATCTGAGTTAATTGCCGGTGACCGTGCAGACTTGCTTTTCGACTCCTTGCGTGAGATGTACGATTATATCATAATTGACTCCCCTCCCATAGGTATTGTTACCGATGCCTATCTGTTAATGAAATATGCAGATGCCAAATTGTTTATTTGCCGTCAGAATCATACCTATAAAAAGGTGTTCGGGTCATTGACAAAAGAATTGGAACGTTTGCAGATTAAAAATATCAGCATACTGATCAATGACATCCGCGTGGAAGAAAGCTATTACGGATACAGTTACGGTTACGGTTATGGCTATGGTTATGGTTACGGTTACGGTTATGGTTATGGCTATGGCCACGGATACTATGACGAAACCCACAACAAAAAGAAAAAGAAACAAAGCTTTGCCGGTTTATTTAAATTCTAAGTCATCCTATGAAAGCAATACAGATGGTTGACCTGAAAGGTCAGTACCTTCATATAAAAGCGGAAGTTGATCGTTCCATTCAAGAGGTTCTTGACACGACTTCCTTCATCAACGGAGCGATTGTAAAGGAATTTGCCTCTAATTTAGCTTCTTATCTTGGTGTAAAGCATGTCATTCCCTGTGCCAATGGAACGGATGCCCTTCAGATTGCCATGATGGCACTGGATTTACAGGCGGGCGATGAAGTGATTACTACTCCATTCACTTTCATTGCTACGGCAGAGGTCATTGCATTACTTAAGTTGAAACCCGTATTTGTGGATGTGGATCCGGATACCTTTAACCTCAATGCAGATCAACTGGAGAAAGTAATTACATCCAAAACAAAAGCCATTGTGCCCGTGCATCTTTTCGGACAATGTGCAGATATGGAAAAAGTGATAAAAATAGCCTCAAAATACGGGGTATATGTGATTGAAGACAATGCTCAGGCCATAGGAGCAGAATTCACTTTTTCAAATGGAGCCAAACAAAAGGCAGGGACAATAGGGCATATCGGTTGCACTTCCTTTTTTCCATCAAAAAATTTGGGTGGATACGGGGATGGAGGTGCCATTTTTACCAATGATGATGTTCTCGCAGAAAAAATTTCCATCATTGTCAATCATGGGATGAAAAGACGTTATTACCATGATGTGATTGGCGTCAACTCGAGGCTTGACAGTATTCAGGCGGCTATTCTCAATATTAAACTGAAACACCTGGATTCGTACATACTGAGAAGGCAAAAAGTAGCTTCTTTTTACAACGATGCTTTTAAAAATTGCCAATACCTGGATATTCCGCTTACAGCACCATTTACTAACCATGTTTATCACCAATATACACTTAAAACAAGAAATCTGGATAGGGATGGACTTCATCAATACCTGCTTAAAAAAAACATCCCTAATGCGATTTATTATCCTGTTTCTTTGCACCTTCAAAAAGCATTTGGTGATTATGGATTTAAAAAAGGCGATTTTCCTGTTTCTGAAATGCTATGTGAGGTGGTGATCTCATTGCCCATGCATACGGAATTGGATGAAGAACAATTAAACTTTATTTGCAGAAATATACTTGATTTTATTGCGCTGAATAGCTGATTAACGGAACTGAGAATGGAAAAAGAATATTTTGCTCACGAAACAGCTGTTGTTGATGAAGGTTGCCGGATTGGTAAGGGGACAAAAATTTGGCATTTTTCACATATTATGACAAACTGCACTATTGGTGAAAACTGCAATATTGGTCAAAATGTGGTTGTTTCTCCTGAGGTGATACTGGGGAATAATGTGAAAATTCAGAATAACGTATCCATCTATACCGGAGTAATATGCGAAGATGATGTTTTTTTAGGTCCTTCCATGGTATTTACCAATGTGGTGAATCCCAGAAGTAATGTAAACAGAAGGGGACAATATGTTCGTACGATCGTTAAAAAAGGCGCATCCATTGGTGCTAATGCCACAATAGTTTGTGGCCACGATATTGGGGAATATGCTTTTGTTGGAGCAGGAGCGGTGGTCACTAAAGAAGTACCGGCATACGCACTGGTGATCGGAAATCCTTCCCGGCAGGCAGGTTGGATGTCGGAATACGGACATAAGCTGATGTTTGATAATTCAGGAAATGCCATTTGTCCGGAGAGTGGAGAAAAATATCTGCTGATCAATGGGCGTGTGAAAAAAGTTGAATAACACCGAAAGGGATAGCATGAATATGAGGCATTGGAAATTTTTCTAATTTTGCAGCAAAAAAAATTGAATACATATAATTTCGGATTGATAGGGGCAGCAGGCTATATAGCTCCTCGCCACATGAAAGCCATTAAAGATACAGGCAACCAGTTAATAGCTGCGCTTGATCCCAATGATAGTGTGGGCATTATTGATTCTTATTTTCCTGATGCAGATTTTTTTACCGAGGCGGAGCGTTTCGACAGACATCTCGACAAATTAAGACGTTCGGGAAACCATAAAATTGATTATGTGTCCATCTGTTCTCCCAATTATTTACATGATGCTCATATCAGGATGTCCCTTCGGAATGGTTCACATGCCATTTGTGAAAAACCTATTGTTCTGAATCCATGGAATATAGATGCCTTATGTCAGCTGGAGCAGGAAAGCGGATTGCATATTTATACCATTCTTCAGTTACGTCTCCATCCCGCAATAATTGAGTTGAGAAATAAAGTCAAAAAACAAAATCGGCCGGAAAAATATGATGTAATTTTAAAATATATTACCAGCCGCGGAAAATGGTACCATTTCTCATGGAAAGGCAACGTGCAGAAAAGCGGAGGGGTGGCCACCAATATTGGCATACATTTTTTTGATATGCTGACATGGATATTTGGCAATGTGCAGGAGAATAAAGTGCATTTGAATGCCCCGGACAAAGCTTCCGGTTACCTTGAACTTGAGAATGCACGGGTACAATGGTTCCTCAGTTTGGATATCAATGATGTCCCTGAAGAGGAGCGACAGAAAGGAAAGCGAACCTTCCGGATGTTGCAAATAAATAATGATCTTTTTGAGTTCAGTGAAGGATTTACCGATTTGCATACCTTGTCCTATGAAGAAATATTAAAAGGAAATGGTTTCCGTGTGGCTGAAGCCATGAAAAGTGTTGAAGTGGTGCAGCATATACGCAATAAAAAGTAAATTTTTTTTGATGCATTTATAAAATTGAGTAATTTTGTTACTCAATCTTAGCCATGATTGGAACGCTGATAACATCAAAGACCAGGATAAAGCTTTTATTGAAATTCTTTTTAAATCCTAAAGCAAGCAGTTATTTGCGTGCACTCGAAGAAGAATTCGGAGAAAGCAGTAATTCCATCAGGGTTGAGTTGAACCGTTTCGAAGAAGCAGGATTATTGACATCCAGTCTGACCTCCAACAGGAAGCTATTCAGAGCTAACTTGCAGCACCCTTTATACAGGGATATTCACAATATTTTAAGAAAATATGTCGGAATTGACAAAATTATTGATCAAGTCATTGAAAGAATCGGTGATGTGAAAGAAGTGCATTTGTTGGGCAATTTCGCAAGAGGGTTGGATAGCCTGAAAATTGAGTTACTGATCACCAGTGAAGGACTGGATGAGGAATACCTGAAACGTCTGGTTGAAAAAGTAGAGAAAATGATAGACCGCGATATCAGTTATTTGATAAGGATTCCTGATGAAGCAGCTGTTTATTTGGGAAATATTGGTAACTCAGATCATCTGTTGATTTGGAGAAATGAGGGGGAGGAAATACCTTAATTATGGGAAAATGAGGTGATTTCTTTCATCTCTGTAAGGTATTGAAAAACAAATATATAAACTCAGAACATGGGACTGAGGGGGCGGAGCTGCAGGAAGAGGGAGGGTGTGGAATTAAGAATTTAGAATTTTGAAGTTAGAATTGTGTCTCTGTTCTGCTGTCAATAGCATTCGAAAATTTCGTTGACTTTATAATGTTTTATACAACAAGTCATAATCCCCGAGTTGCCACTAATAAAAAAATCCACTAATTACACTAATTAACACGAATGAAGAGCTCTTTCGTAGGTTTTAGTATGCCCCTGTCCCCTAAAGGGGAATCAGGGATCAGGTTTTAGCATAGAAAACGAATTTTCAAAAAATTTGCGTTGGGGTTCTCCCTTTAGGGAGTCAGAGGGCAGCGATGGGGAAATTCTCTTAAAAGCAGTGCCTAAAGATTCACTCATCTGATTAGTAATCATGACTGATACTGACAAGACAATGTTTCGAGGTGCAAGAGCACCAGTATTCAAAAATGCCTTTAAATTGCGAAAGAACTTAACCTATCCGGAGAAACTCCTTTGGGAAAGATTGAGAAGAAAACAACTTGGAGTGAGATTTAAAACTCAACATCCAATTAGTAATTACATAGCTGACTTTTATTGCCATCAATTCAAGTTAGTAATTGAGATTGACGGATTATCTCATAAGAATCAGCTAGAATATGACGAAAACAGAACATTTAAATTTGAAAGCTTAGGTCTTACAGTAGTCCGGTATAAAAATGAAGAAGTTTTATCGGATATAGAGAAAGTTATAAATGATATTAAAGGGAGATTAGTCAGGTTTTAGTATGCCCCTGTCCCCTAAAGGGGAATCAGGGATCAGGTTTTAGCATAGAAAACGAGTTTTCAAATAATTTACGTTTGGATTCTTCCTTTAGGGAGTCAGAGGGCAGCGATGGGAACTTTCACATTGAAACCGTAAAAGTATAGAACACACACTCCTGACCAAGAAATAGACGGTGAAAATAATATAGGGTAATGTTTACAATAAACAGAAAACCTTTTCCCGTAGGCTAAACAACCTGAATCACCCATGACAAAAAGTATTGAAAAAGCAGGCAGTCCCCAATTTAGCAGAGAAAAAAAACTGGAGCTGATGCGTTCGCTGATGTGGGATTATAACATTCCTCCGGAACATTGCCTTGAGGTGCTGGAGGGGAAAAGAAAAAATGCCGGACATTATGATGAAGATACGCTTTTCAGAAAACTGATTGAGTCGTTTTCATGGTTTACCGTATTAGGAATACTTTCACCTGAAAGGATTCTTGAATTATTAAGTCTTGAAAAAATACAAAAGTTAAGATTTAAATCGTTAACAAAGCATTATGAGTTTATCTACAGCAGACTACATCATTCTATATCAGCTTCAAGATAAGTTCTTTAAAAAAATGGCAGGTAGAATGAAAGCTTTCTATCTGACCGGAGGAACTGCTTTAAGCCGGTTTTATCTAAATCATCGATTTAGTGATGATCTGGATTTTTTCATCAATAATTCAACAGAATTCTTAGCTGAGGCAAAATCTATTCATCGTGAGATAAGTGAGTATTTTACCATTGACCAAACCAAAGTATTTGAAGCTGAAGGATTTTACAGAATCTGGATAGAAGGTATAGTTCCATTGAAAATTGAATTCGTAAATGATATTGCTTATCATGAAGGTTCTGTTAATGTCTTTAATGGAATAAAAATAGATAATCCTTTGAATATACTTTCAAATAAGCTTACTGCTGTATTGAGCAGGGATGAACCAAAAGATGTATTTGACGTTGTTTCATTAGCAAATGCATATTCATTTAATTGGAGAGAGGTTTATTATCAGGCACTTCAAAAGCAGTTGACGAATGAAACTGATATTTGCATGAGACTATCCACTTTTCCTGTCAGATTACTGGAAGAAGTGAAATGGAAAAAGGAAACTATTGATACTACTACCTTTCAGGATAATCTGAATACCCTTGTTGATGATTTCCTTTTTGCCAAAGACAACTCGCTGGGTTACGACAAAACGCCCATCGAAGAGGCAAAGCCTTACGACTTTTGGGTAGCGGGGAAATAAACTCTAACATTTGAGATATTGATGATTCCATTTAACAAGCCATACCTGACGGGGAATGAATTTCCCTATATGAATCAAGCTGTGGCGAGCGGTAAGTTATCCGGCAATGGAATATTTACGCAAGAATGCCATAACTTTTTTAAAGAAAATTACGGATTCAAACATTGCCTGCTTACCTCTTCCTGCACGGATGCTTTGGAAATGTCGGCTTTATTGCTGGATATTCAACCCGGGGATGAGGTGATTGTGCCTTCCTATACTTTCGTTTCTACTGCAAATGCCTTCGTTTTGTATGGAGCAAAAATTGTTTTTGCCGACAGCCGTCCTGATCATCCCGGGATGGATGAAGATCTGATTGAATCTTTGATCACCGAAAAAAGCAAAGCCATTGTGGTAATGCATTATGCCGGAGTAGCTTGCGATATGGAAAAGATCATGGAAATTGCAGAAAAATATCATCTCTATGTTGTGGAAGATAGCGCTTTGGCTTTTGATTCCTTTTACTTGTCAAAACCCTTGGGAGGAATTGGCCATTTCGGATGTTTTTCCTTTCATGAAACGAAAAATGTGCAGTGCGGAGAAGGGGGTATGCTTGTCGTGAATGATGAGAATTTTGCCAAACGTGCTGAGGTCATTTGGGAAAAGGGAACCAACAGGGCTGCCTTTCAGCGCGGTGAAGTGAATCACTACAATTGGGTGGACGTTGGGAGTTCCTTTTTACCATCGGAGCTAACTGCTTCTTTTCTGTTTGCACAGCTTGAAAAAAAGAATGATATTCAAAATCGCAGAAAGGAAATATGGGAAATCTATTACAAATCATTAAAACCCCTGGAGAAGAAAGCTTATTTTACCTTGCCGGTCATTCCGGATTATGCCGTTAATAATGCCCATGAGTTTTATCTGATTTGTAAAAGCAAAGAAGATCGTGAACGCCTGTTAGCTTCCCTGAATGCAAAAGGTATCAATGCGATTTTTCATTATCTGGGTCTGCATAAAAGCTTCTATTATCAAAATAAGCATGACGGCAGAGCACTTCCTGAAGCTGACCGCTATTCAGAATGTTTGCTGCGACTGCCTATGTTTTATGAGCTGACAGATGAACAGCTTGGGCTAATTTGTGATGTGATCAGGGGATTATAGCATTTGTGCGATTCCCGCCTTCGCGGGAATGACGCTTACGCGGGAAGACGAAAAATTTGCCAAGAGTTAACCTAAGAGGATTGGGTTTTAGCGAGCACTTAAAAGATTTCACAGAACCTAAATAAGAGGATTGCGCTATTCCCGAGTAGTCGGGAATCTCAATACATCCCAACATGAAAACGGGTAAAGGTGGTTATGTTTATATCATGACAAATACTTATCGTACTGTTTTTTATATAGGTGTAACCTCAAACCTTGCCTTACGGTCTTTTCAGCACAAAAACCTTGAAGGATCAAAATTTACAACACGATATCAGTGTACCGATCTTGTTTATTATGAGTTTCATGATTTTATTGAGGAGGCAATCTTAAGGGAAAAACAGATGAAGAAGTGGAACAGGGAATGGAAAAGCAATCTGGTTCGTTCATATAATCCGGAGATGAGGGATCTTTATGATGAGGTTAGGCATCTCGATTAAAATTGGGAATTTGTGCGATTCCCGCCTACGCGGGAATGACGCCTACGAGGGGAATGACGCTTTCGCGGGACTGATGCTATGAGTTTACAATGTTAAATGAAAAAATATATAATATAAATGACAGATAATCAATTTCTTTTTTCTATAAAACCACGAGACAAGCTCCTTGATCTGCGCTTGCGTGAAATATGGCAGTACCGTGATCTGCTTATGTTATTCGTCCGAAGGGACTTTGTAGCTTACTATAAGCAAACTATTCTCGGTCCGGCTTGGTTCTTCATACAACCACTACTCACGACAATAGTTTTTACCATTATCTTTGGAAACATCGCCAAACTAAGTACTGACGGTCTTCCCCCAATGTTGTTTTACCTTGCCGGTGTCACGGCATGGCATTATTTTTCACAATGTTTAGTGAAAACATCCGATACTTTTACAGCTAATGCAAATATCTTTGGTAAAGTATATTTCCCTCGTTCAGTTGTGCCCCTTTCTATTACTGTTTCTAACCTGATATCATTCGGTATTCAATTCCTGCTTTTTCTGGGATTTCTGTTCTATTACATGATCATTGGAGCAGATGTCACTCCTAACTGGCACATCCTCACTTTTCCCCTCCTCATCATAACCATGGGTGTTATGGGTTTGAGCTTCGGACTTTGGTTAAGCGCCATGACCACCAAATACCGAGACTTTAAATTTCTGGTGGGTTTTGGTGTCCAACTGCTGATGTACGCTACTCCGGTTATTTACCCGATTTCTCAAATTCCTGAAAAGTATCAATGGGTTATGATCGCCAATCCAATGACGAGCATCATCGAAACATTTCGTTTTTCTTTCCTTGGTGCCGGTAATATGTCATGGACAGGACTTACGTACTCTGTAGTTTTCACCCTCATACTTTTTCTTTCTGGTCTGTTGATTTTTAACAGGACAGAGAAGAACTTTATGGATACGGTATAAAGAAATGAATAATTAAAAACTAAAATTTAAAAGCTGAAAGAGAAAGCTTTGTTGAATGCATAAGTTTTGACTGAGAAACTGTTACATATCAAGACCTATTCACTTGCTTTAGCAATTATTTGTGTTTACAAAGAGATTATTTCAAAACATAAAGAGTTCGTTTTAAGCAAGCAATTGTTACGTGCTGCAACTGCACCCGGTGCTTTAGTTCGTGAAGCAGAATTTGCCCAATCAAAAGCTGATTTCATTTCAAAACTGAGCATTGCTTTAAAAGAATTCTTTTAAAGC
>Ga0265297_10009910_pt1 | contig 12143 bp, 13 predicted proteins | sample Munlanlwell13791_FD_192502 | JGI IMG/M metagenome (GOLD analysis project Ga0265297, IMG submission 192502) | Leachate microbial communities from a municipal landfill in Southern Ontario, Canada - Leachate well 137-91 | ecosystem: Engineered > Solid waste > Landfill > Unclassified | place...
TTGGAAACGACGTTGATACTATTCTTACTACCGACAGTAACGGCATCGCTCGACTTAATGACATTGAAACAGGTTCCTATACCGTGACCGAAATCCTAACTGAAGGCTGGACAAACACAACCGGACTTTCCCTGCAAAGAATTGTCCCAGATAATACCGTATCTGTCTTCACCTATGGTAACCGAAGAACTGTTCCAAATGACGAACCGGGCGGAGACATTACAGAGCTCCCAACATCTGGCCCAGTTGAGACCGCTGCTGCCGCATTCGGCACTATGTCTTTCTCTGGAGTCGCAGTTGCTTGGGCTCGTTCTAAGAAAAAGCTGTTAAACGCTTTCCGTAAGTAAGCAAACACAGCTGTAATAGGATTACCCCAAAAGAGGCCCTCTCGGGCCTCTTTTGGGTTTACAAAATAGTTACACGCAGCTGCCCAATATTATTTCTCAGTAACCCAATGCCCACCTCCTTGCTCCTTAGTCCTATCTTTTCACCTTTCACTTATTGCTTATTGCTTTATTATCCCACTTATCCACAGGTGCCCCTGCTCCAGCACTTTGCTAAAGTGAAGTAGCAAAGTGCTTAGACGAGCGGGGTGGGGTGGCGATAAGAGGTTGGGATGATACTGGGATGATGCTAGAATATAGGTTATGAATAAGAAACAGCTGGAGGATTTGGGCCTGGATTTACGGAATCGCATTCTCGATGCAATTCGAGTTTTAAAATTGGACGAAAAAGAAAACGAGCTAGATCTATTAGAAGAGGAATCAAAACGAGAAACATTCTGGGAAGACAGAGAAAATTCTCAGAATATCTTGCAAAAAATTAACGCTATAAAAACATTATCGCAACCTTGGCGAAAGCTAGAGAAGGATATTCAGGATCTTTTAGAGCTCTTGGCTCCGTTAGAGGATAACGATGAGCTACTAGGAACTATCGAGAAAGACCTAAAAATTATTGATGAAGAACTGGCCGCACACGAGGTGGACACTTATTTTTCTGGTAAATACGACCACAACAATGCCTTACTCTCTGTCTATGCAGGAGCGGGAGGAGTTGACGCCCAAGACTGGGCCGAGATGTTGATGACAATGTTTCTAAAATACGCTGAATCCAAGAAATTATTAGCCAAGATAATCTCACTCTCTGAGGGTGGTGAAGCCGGGATAAAAAGCGTCACTATCGAAATAGAAGGGGAGAATGCTTACGGGCTCCTGAAGTCAGAGGGTGGGGTGCATCGTCTGGTGCGTATTTCGCCATACGATGCAGACAAGGCGCGCCACACCTCATTTGCCTTAGTAGAGGTTATTCCGGAGATTGATAGCACAAGCGAAAATATTCCCGAAACAGAACTTAAAATAGACACCTATCGCGCTTCCGGGCATGGAGGACAAAGCGTAAACACTACTGATAGCGCTGTTCGAATTACCCATGTCCCGACCGGCACCGTCGTGACCTGTCAGAACGAACGCTCTCAGTTGCAAAACAAAGAGAGAGCGATGAAAATCCTAAAGTCTCGCCTAATCGCAATCCTGGAGGCGGAACGCGAAGCTGAACTAAAAGTAATTAGGGGGGATAATTTGAGCGCAGAATGGGGATCCCAAATACGTTCTTACGTCCTACATCCATATCAGATGGTAAAGGACCATCGTACTAACTATGAGACCTCTGACACAAAGGGTGTCCTAGCCGGAAAACTAGATGATTTTGTCGCGGCCTATCTAAAATCTAAATAAATTTACTAAAAAAGAACGGACGGACTTCCCTGATGATGGAAAGTCCGTCCTTGGTGCAGTGTAGCCGATTGGCCAAGGAGCCAAGGCTCCGCAGGTGGGAGGCAGGTCGGGCGTGGGCCAATTACAGTGGGACAGGTTCGGCCCACGGGACCCTTGCTCCAAAGGCCGGCTTCGAACTCTTCCGGTCACGACCCATACCGTCCCTAGACGATGTTCTGCGCCCTAGGCATAACGGCTACACTACGCCACACATCCTGTCGTTTGGAGCATCGGGCTCCGTCGTGTCCGACACAACTTATCGTTTTACCGGTGAGTTGCGACAGGAGAGGTGTGGTTAGAACGAGGTGCAGGCATCCTTTGCAAGTGAGCACTATAATACTACTTTTAAAAAATTGCGCAACCCCAGGGAGAAGTTTAATTGTTTATTTGTAGAATCGTTTAATAGTTGGGACTTTAAACGGTATATTGGTTAACTTGTCCGGCTTTTGACAGATTGGTAATTGAAATTTGCTCCATTGTTTGATATTTGTTATTTGAGGCTTGTGATTTACAGATTCAATTGGTAGAATTGAATCTGTTAAAGGGGGTTCATTGATCACTCTAAAGGACGTTTCTAAATACTACACAAAGGACAACCCTGTCTTAAAAGATATTGATATCGAAATCGCGCCGCGAGAGTTCGTTTGCATAGTGGGGCAATCAGGGGCCGGCAAGTCTACTATCGTTAAGCTAATCAATAAAGAAATTGAGCCCAACTCCGGTGACATCATCGTCGGTAAAATTAACTATGCCAAGTTCCCTAAAAGGCAAATCCCTTTTCTTAGGCGCAAAATTGGTGTTGTTTATCAGGACTTTAAGCTACTACCCAAGAAAAATGTTTATGAAAACGTAGCCTACGCCTTAGAGGTGGCTGGGGTCAGTAATAAAGAAATCAAAGAACGAGTACCGAAAATTTTAAAACTTGTTGGCTTGGCAGATAAGGGCACTTGTTACCCTAACAACATCTCGGGGGGTGAACGACAACGTGTTGCGATTGCCCGGGCTCTAGTTCATCAGCCCCAAATCTTGATTGCCGACGAACCAACCGGGAACCTAGATCCGAAAAATGCCTGGGAAATTATTGACTTGCTATTAAAAATTAATACCTTTGGCACAACCGTTATTTTAACTACTCACAATAAAGATATTGTAGACAGGCTACAGAAACGAGTTATCACTATTAAGGATGGGAAAGTAGTAAAAGACGAAAAAGTAGGAAAGTACGAATTATGATTACAATCTGGCGGATAATTAAGAACGGCTTTTCGACCTTCGTTCGAAACGGAGTTCTTTCGTTTGCCTCTACCACAGTGATGGTTCTTACTCTGCTCTCCTTATCTTTGTTCTTTATAGTAAACGTTGCCCTTAACGCCGGGATCGAAGCAGTTCAAGAAAAGATTGACCTCTCGGCCTATCTTAAAGACGAAGCTCCTGAGGCTCAGGTTTTAGAACTACAAACAGACTTAGCTGCCTTTACCGAGGTTGAGACTGTTAAATATGTTTCTAAGGAAGAAGCTCTTGAAAGATATAAGGAGCAGAACAAAAATAATCAAAAACTTTTAGAGTCCCTGGAAGGGCTCGAGAATCCTCTCCCGGCCTCCATCGAAGTTAAGGTTACGGACCCGCAATATATAGAAAAAGTAGCGGCCACCTTTGATAAAGAAGATTACAAGGAGTATGTCAGCAAGGTCAGCTATAAAGAAAATAAGATTGTGATTGACCGTCTCGTAAGTGCTACTAAATATATTCAGAATATCGGTATTTCGGCCACCACCGCTTTTGGTATTGTTTCTTTAATTATTATTTACAACACAATTAGAATAGCTGTCTTTTCGCAGAAAAATGATATTGAAATAATGAAGTTGGTAGGCGCTACAAACTGGTTTATTCGGGGACCTTTTGTACTTGAGGGAGCTCTCTATGGCGTTATCGGCACCATGATTTCAATGGTCGGGTTAGCGGCCCTACTTTATTACGCTTCACCATCTATCTCAAACTATTTCGGGGAGTCGGGAAGTGGAGTCACTAGCTATTTATACGATAATGTTTGGCTAATCTTTAGCATCCAGTTGGCTATCGGTATTGCTATCGGAGTTATCTCATCCACAATGGCGCTGAATAGATACCTGAAGACTACGGAGTAGTCTTCAATTTTAAATTCTAAGTTTTAAATTTTAATTCAATTTTAAATTTTTTAATTTTAAATATTGAGATTTGTTTGTTACTTGGTACTTGGAACTTGTTATTTCCCTGCCTGCGGCAGGGCTTGACAAGCTAAGTTCAAAAGTCCATAATAGTTGTCGCAGGGGAATATGACAAAAAACCTACAACGTTCGAACAAAAACAAAAATATCTTAATAGGCGCAAAAAAAGCATTTGCTTTGTTTGCGCTATTTTTGATGACTTTTCTGGCCGTTCCCTCAACCACACACGCTACCCTTCAGGATGACCTAAATGAAGTCAATGAGCAGATTAATGACGCTAAAGACGAGTTGAGTGGCATCAAAGCAGAAAAGAACACATTACAGGGTCAAGTTAACGCCTTCAATAAAGAGATTTCGAATATAGAATACCAAATTTCGCTTACTAATCGGAAGATTAGCCTTCTTAATACCCAAATAACCCAAACTGAGAAAGAAATTAAACAAGCCGAGCTTGATCTAGAAAAAGCTCGACTGCAGCTCTCAGAAATAATTAAAGCCATGTACGAGGATGGGCAACTCTCCACCCTAGAGGTTGTTGCAAAGTCCAACAGCTTTTCCGAATATGTTAACCGGAGTGAATACATGGAGCAGATGCAGGTAAAGGTTAAAGAAAACGCTGATAAGGTAGTTGCGCTAAAAAATCAGCTCGAGACAAAAAAGAGCCAGCTTGAATCCGGTAAGCAGGAGGCAGTCAGTCTCAAATCAGAGCAACTAGGCCAAAGAGCAGAGATTTCTGCCAGCAAGTCAGCCAAGGACAACTTACTGGCAATCACCAAAGGGAATGAGGCTGAATACCTAGCCCTAGTCAAAAACCTCCAACAGGAAAGAGAGAGAATTGAGGCTGAGATATGGAGTAACAGCGGCGGCTGGGTAAGCATGGGCAAGGTAGAGCAAGGTGATTTGATTGGATACCAGGGTAATTCGGGATGGTCAACCGGCCCTCATTTGCATTTCGAAATTAGGCCAACAACCAGGACCTTCGTAAACCCAATGAGCTATATTGGGAATGGTACATGGGGGCACCCCATACCTGGGGCACGAATTACTTGTGTATATGGGAACTCTTGTTATAGTGGCCATACGGGCACGGACTTCTCGAGATATCTTGGAGCCCCAATTTACGCTAGCGCCGCGGGAGAAATAGTAAAAAGGGTTACCGGAAGACCGAATACATATCTTAGTTCCTATGAGTACGGTAACTACGTAATTATTAGGCATTATAACGGCTGGTACACCTGGTACGCTCACCTACAATAGGGGGAATTCATTTACCGATATTTTATTAAAGGGGGAATATTTAAAAAAGCCATAATTGGTCTGGTTTTTGTAATGGCTGCCTTTGTATTTCTGCCACAAACTGGGCTTGGTGAAAGCATCCAGGAGGCAGCCGATAAGGTAAAATTACTAGGCGAAGAAAAAGAAAAGCTCCAGGCAGAGATTGGCTATTTCGATGAACAGATTAAATTTCTTACCGAAGAAATCGCGAAAAAAGACGAAGAGATCAAGAATAACGAAGCTCGGTTAATAGAAATACAGCTCGAATTAGAGAAACAACAAGATTTTCTTTCCGAAAATTTAAGAATCCTATGGGAGGAAGACCAGGTTAGCTTCTTTGAGAGGATTCTCACTGCGGGTACCCTTACAGAGATATTCTCCAAGGATGTGTATTTAGAATCTGTAAGAGAGAAATTGGTGGAGGCCACAAACAGTATCACCAATCTCAAGAAGGAAGCCGAGGAACGAAAAGTTCAGCTTGATAACGACCGCCGCATACAAGAAACGATGCGGGTCAGCTTAGCACTTGAAAAAGCTGAAAGCGAATCGACCCTAGAGACAGTAGAAAAGGAAGAGCGAATTGTCAGAGAGAAATTTGCCAGAATGCTTACTAGGGACGGGATAAAAAAATATTGCGCTGGAGAGGGCGCGGTCATCAGTGCCAAATACCCAGTTTTCCGGTTCCCGGTAACTTGCGGCTATATTTCTCAAGGTTATGGAAATACGGTTTTTGCCGCAATTGACAAAGCCTACAAAGGTAGCATTCACAATGGATTTGATGTTGGCGTAGGTCTTGGTACTCCTATTTATGCCATTGGAAATGGCACCGTTTACGCTAAGGGCAGGACACCTTCTGGTGGCTGGGGAAACTGGGTAATGATGAAACATGATCCTGTTAAAATTGACTCCGGACAAAAAGACAAGGACGGTAATATTGTCTACAACGAAATGGTCTTTTTTTCACTAACGGCCCACATGGTCTCAGAAAGTCATCTGGCCGTAGGTGAAAAAGTGGACTCGAATACTATCATTGGTTTTGTTGGCGGCACACCTTACTGGGCCCCTCATTTACACTTTAGCCTATACCTCTCCGAATCCGGCTGGGCTGATGGAAAAGTGGGGGAATACCCTGGCAATACCATTGATCCACTAAACTATATGGATATACCAATTTCGACCCAGGGAACTGACTGGGACATACGGTATGTACACTATTAGGCTCCGCCTAATTAATTTCGAGTTTTGAATTTCGAATTTCGAATCAATTTTGAATTATAATTTCTGAATTTTCGCAAAGGACGGGCCTTTGTAGGCTTTGCAGTGCTTGTCGCTTTTTTTAAATTTAAAATTAAGATTTGATTAAAAATTTTGAATTTTAAATTAAAAATTCAACCTTATTTCTTGTTCAACGATGGGTTGTGGGTTAAAATAACAGGGCATATGAAAAACAGTCAAAAAGAACTTGAAGACATAAAGCTGAAGAGAAATAAGGTGCTGGTTGGCGCCTTAATCTTATTATCTTTTGTGATGGGTTGGGTTTGGGGTCATCAAGATGCTCAAATGTCAAAGATTGGGAGCACACCCGACGCCATCGAACGAAACCTCCAGAACAAAAATGCTGACTTCTCAATATTTTGGCGCGCCTGGGACCTCCTGGTAGAAAAATTTGATGGTGAAGTAGATTACCAGGCCATGATTTATGGCGCCATTAAGGGCATGTCAGAGGCTCTCGGAGACCCCTATACGTCTTTCTTGACCCCCGATGAAGCTAAGCAACTAGAGAATGACCTTTCGGGCGTTATCTATGGCATAGGAGCAGAAATTGGCCTCAAAAATGATCAAATTACCATCATAGCTCCACTAGCTGGTGGCCCAGCAGAACGAGCCGGGATTCAAAAGGGTGATACTATTATTGGTATAAATGATGAATCTACCGCCGAAATGGACCTTAATGTGGCAATTAGTAAAATCAGAGGAGATGAAGGGACAAAAGTAAAAATACAGATACTAAGAAACGGCGAGACAAAGGATTTTGAGATTATCAGGGAGAGAATAGAGGTTGAAAGCGTTAAGGGGGAGATCAAGGAAGGAAATATCGGCTACGTCCAGATTTCACGTTTCGATGATAACACTACTGATCTGCTACGAACCCAACTAGACAAATTTTTGGCTAGTAATGTCAAAAAGGTTATTTTGGATTTAAGAGGTAATCCCGGTGGATATTTAGACGAGTCTATCACGGTTACTTCGGAATTCATTGAGGACGGCGTGGTGGTTACCGAGAAGAAAGATGTCAATGGTGGCAGCGATCGGTACGACTATAAGGCAACGGGAAATGGAAAAATGACGGGCGATGATATTAAAATTATTGTTTTGATAGACGAGGGCTCGGCTTCAGCCGCTGAGATTGTCGCTGGTGCCCTACAGGATCATAATCGTGCGACCTTAGTAGGAGCGACCACCTTCGGAAAGGGATCCGTCCAAGAGATAGAAAACCTTTCGGGGGGCGCCCAAATGAGGATTACTATTGCACACTGGTACACTCCGGATGGCAAAAATATCGGCAAAGAAGGAGTAGCTCCAGACATTGAAGTCAAAATGTCCGACGAAGATTACCTGGCCGACAGAGATCCGCAGATGGATAAAGCATTAGAACTGTTGAATAGTTAAGCGGTTTAATGGTTTAATTGTCTATAGATGGAAAACATTTTTAGGCATAATAAATTTGAGGTTTATGGCGAATCTATTTTATATTCCAAGAATATAAGACTATTTGCAAAGTTACTCCCCAAAACAGAAGAGTACTCATTGAAGCCCCAGCTAACCCGAGCAGCTGATTCCGTCGTACTTAACATAGCTGAAGGAGTAGACCGTTATACAAACAAAGATTTTGCAAAATTTCTAAATCAATCAATAGCGTCACTTTCCGAGACAGTTGCCTGTCTTGATATTTGCCTGGCAAACGATTATATTAGGGAAGCGCCTTATCATGAGCTTATAGGACAGGCCGAGGTTCTGTACAAAAGATTAAATGCGCTACATTCAAGGATTTCCAAGTCTATTAAACAAATAAACTAATTAACTATTAAACTAAAACGGAGTTTTACATGAAAGTTATCTTTATAGAAAATCACGAAGATCGCAAAGTAGGAGATGTGCACGAGGTCGCTGACGGTTATGCTAGAAATTTTCTTCTACCCCGCGGCATCGTTAAAGTAGCTACTGAAGAAGAGATTAAGAATCTTGAGGGCAAAATCAAGAAACTGCAGGCCGAAGAAGAGAAGCACGTTGCAGAATCTCAAAAAATAGCGGATAAAATAGCCGCAGAAACCCTGGTGATTGTAGAAGAGGTTAATGAGGAAGGCCATCTTTATGGATCAGTTACCCCTAAAGAGGTTGCCGAAGTCTTAGCCGAAAAGGGTTACGAGATCGATGGAGCTGACATTGTGATGGAGGAGTCTATCCATGAGCTTGGCGAGTTCCCTGTGATTGTTAGGACAGGGCATGGAGTAGAAACGGAAATTAAGGTAAAGGTAGAACGGAATAAGTAGCCAGGATAAATAGTTTAATTGTTGAATAGTTGAATGGTCCAGCAGTTGGATTGTTTAATAGGTAAGTAGTTCAATAGTGAGAAAAGAAAACAAACAGATACAAAAAAATCTCCCTAGTAGGGAGATTTTTTTAGCTTTTGGGATTATTTCTCTGGGACAACACTTACGATGGTTTTTTCGGCTTTTTTGCCGGTGAATTTTCTTTGAGCTTTTTTCTGAAATTTTACGTGTCCTGAAGTGGTAGCATAAATCGTATCATCACCACCAACCTTGGTATTTTCGCCCGCAGCCCACTTGGAACCACGCTGTCTAATTAAAATATTACCGGCCTTAACCAGCTGGTCGCCAAATTTCTTTACTCCGAGTCTCTTGGATTGTGATTCGCGGCCAAGTCTTGTGGACCCGCCGGCCTTTGTATGTGCCATGGATTCCTTAATTAACCTGAATATTTTAACACAAATTAGCCCCGCCTTCAACCCTGAAAATTGTTTATTGGTTGAATGGTTCATTGGTTTATTGGTGGTGGCCACCTTTTGAGATTGTCGCCAACCGACTCCAAGATGGTGTAATTGCCGGAGGTCCTGAGCGCAGTCGAAGGATAAATTGGTATATTGGTGTAATTGAAAATTGAATTATAATGATAACATGATTGTCATATTAGATAATTTAAGAAGCTCTTACAACGTGGGCTCGATTTTAAGAACCTGCGATGCTCTAGGAATCGATGAGGTATATATTTGTGGAATAACGCCTGGACCAGACGATAAAAAGGTGCAAAAAACAGCCCTAGGGGCCGAAAAAAATATCAAATCCATCGAGGCTAATGATACATACGATACTGTTACGAGGTTACGCGCCGATGGTTATCAGATTATTGGTCTGGAATTATCTAGTACGGCCATCGATTTAGATAAAATCCATCCCAGTACTAAGTGTGCCCTGATTGTGGGCAACGAAGTTAGCGGCATCTCTGAAGAGATTATGGAACTTTGTGACAGTGTTGCCCAAATACCCATGAAAGGCATCAAGGAGTCCCTAAACGTCTCTGTGGCCTTCGGGATTGCTGCCTACACACTCACCCGCTGACCGGCTCAAACTTTAGCGACCGCGAATAATTGAGCCAAGGAAAGTGACTTGCAACGAGCTTTGTAAGTAGTAAAATATAAGCATCATTTAATTTAGTCGCGCTTGCGCGGCAGGGCAGTTGCCCAGGAGGAATTATATGGCTGAAGAAGTAAAGAAAGAGGCCCCTAAGGCTACCGGTGGCACCGGCTTGGAGCCAAATGTAGCTGCGTTATTGGCTTATCTTTTTCTAGGTGTAGGTGGTTTGGTTATCTACCTGATTGAGAAGGACAATAAATTCGTAAGGTTTGCCGCAATGCAGTCTATAGTATTGGCAGTGGCTGTTGTTGCATTCCAGATTATTTTCGGCTTAATCTTTATACCGCTCCTATTCTCGGGACTTGGCACAATCATGAGCCTAGTGTCTACGATTGTTTATGTCGGATTCGTAGTAGTTTGGATCATGCTAATGGTCAAGGCATACCAGAACCAAGAATGGGAACTACCAGTTTTGGGTAAAATCGCCCGAAACGCCATTAAATAGTTACTAATTCTTTGTAACAATCCAATAACCTAAAAACCCCCTATAGGGGGTTTTTAGGTTATTGTCGCAGTAACTAGTCACAAGAGACTACTACAGTTTATGATGTATAATTAAAATATGATACTCGGAGCTCACATTGGAGTCGGTGGGGGATTGCCCAAGGCGGCAGAAATGGCGCATCTTGTTGGCTGTGAAGCAATGCAGATATTCACATCTAATCCTCAGGCCTGGAAGTTTACCGTAAGGAGTGAGGAGGAGCTAGAGGAGTTTAAAAATAAAAGAAAAGAATTTGGTATTCAGTATGCCGTGGGGCACTCCATCTATCTGATAAATATCGCCTCATCTAACCCTTATATTTACACTAACTCTATCAACTCACTCATCTCGGGCCTTGTTATGGCCGAACGGGCGGGGTTGGACGGTGTAGTCATTCACGTTGGCTCCCACACCGGCTCTGGCTTTGAGAACGGCATTGAACAGATAGTAAACGCCCTGAGCCAAGCTCTAACGACGACTGAGGGAAGGGTTCCGATACTGTTAGAAACAGACGCGGGAAGCGGTAACCGTATCGGGTGCAGATTTTCAGATATAGGTTTAATTCTAAAAAAAATGAGAAAACACCCCCACTTTAATTCGCTGCGTGTCTGCCTAGACACCTGCCACATCTTTGCTTCCGGTTATGATATCCGTACTAAGAAAGGGCTGGAGAAGGTTCTTGCAGAATTTGATAAGGAGATCGGTCTCCAGAAATTATCTCTGCTACACCTAAACGACTCTATGGGGGTGCTGGGGTCTAACAAAGATCGCCATGAGGTAATCGGCGAGGGGCAGATTGGACTTGAAGCTTTTGACCTAATCGTCAATCATCCCAGGCTGAAGGATATCCCGGGGATTATCGAGACCCCCGATACAAAAACCATGGCGGATGAAGACATAAGCCTTAAGCGATTAAAAAATCTTCGAAGGAATTGAAAATTGTAAATTGGCATTTTGGAAAATTGAAAATTGATTAATAAAATCTATCAAGCCAAGCTCCTTTATCCCGAAATCCTTTGGGAGCGTCCAGTCCACTACTACAAGGCCCGGAGCGGTCGTATCCTTGTTGTTGCCGGCTCTCGTGGGATGCAAGGAGCGGCCCTTCTGACCTGTGAAGCTGTTTTCCGCTGTGGTACGGGCGTCTTGACCTTGGCCTTTCCGGAAGAACTAAAAAATTCCTACACCGGAATTTTGCCCGAAGCAATGACCCTAGCCCTGCCTCAAACACATTCTGGCAGTCTCGCTAGACAGGCAAAGGGCCTGATAATAGAACAACTAAGGGCCGTGGACCTAGTAATAATTGGACCGGGATTATCTACGAACACCGAGACGGTTCAGCTAATCTGGGAACTGCTTCCTGATATTGATAAACCCCTAGTGATAGACGCGGATGGCCTTAAGGCCTTAGCCTATGGTATTGATGCCATTCGAGGAAAAGATGGTGTTGGAAAAGTACGTGAATATTTCAAGAATTTAAAAAATAAAATCATCATTACCCCACATCCCGGAGAGGCCGGTCACATTTTGGCAGCCCTTGGTGTTGAAAACAAAAAATGTAAATCTGAATATGTCGAACACCACAAGGAGGAATGCGCCCAATTAATTCATGACCACCTGGGCACTATAGTTGTTCTAAAAGGATCTGGGACCGTAATTTACAATGGTAAAAATTTAATTGTAGATCGGGTGGGTGGACCAG
>Ga0265297_10009911_pt1 | contig 12142 bp, 5 predicted proteins | sample Munlanlwell13791_FD_192502 | JGI IMG/M metagenome (GOLD analysis project Ga0265297, IMG submission 192502) | Leachate microbial communities from a municipal landfill in Southern Ontario, Canada - Leachate well 137-91 | ecosystem: Engineered > Solid waste > Landfill > Unclassified | place...
CGCTGAAAATTTTGCTAAAAAGTACAGGGTTTTAACAGCTGAAAATGGTGTGGAAGCGCTGGAGATTGTAAATGATAATGAGATAGATTTGATCATCAGCGATATGATGATGCCTGAAATGGATGGCCTCACATTTTGTAAAATTATAAAAAATGATGTTCAGACAAGCCATATCAATGTATTGATGCTAACAGCCAAGAATTCTGCCGAGGACCGGATTGATTGTTATAATGCAGGGGCTGATTCCTATATTGCAAAACCATTTGAATTAGCCGTTCTAAACGCACGTGCAAAAAATCTGATTAGTAAACGAAAGCATTCAAAAGAGAATTTTCAACAAAACAAGGAAATCAATATCTCATCGATGGAATATGGTTCAATTGATGAGCTGTTTTTAAAACAAGCGGTAGAAAAAGTTGAAAAAAATCTGGCTGACGATACATTTGATTTTGATCAGTTTGCTTTAGAATTGTCATTATCAAAGTCTACTCTACATCGTAAACTCAAATCATTAACGGGTCTTTCACCGGGTGAATTTATCAGAAATATCCGTTTGAAACATGCCGTTCAGATGTTGACGGTAAATTCGGGAAATATCTCTGAAATTGCTTTTGCTGTTGGTTTTAATGATCCTAAATATTTTAGCCGTTGCTTTAAAATTGAGTTTGGCCTTACACCCAGAGAATATCAGGAGTCAAAGAAACCTGTGGACACTAACTAAAGGCTGTTTACGGGGAGTTTAATTAATCATTGTAACATCAACAGTTCAAACCATAATAAAGCTTTTAGACCAATTTATGAATGTTTCAGGAGCTAATTCCGAACCACAATAATACATCTATCTTTGAACGGTTTACTGGTACTAACCAAAGAGAGACTATTCGTTTGCGAATAGTCTCTCTTTGGTTAGGGGATTTTTGTTCTGTAAGTTAATGTTAGCTTGCAGAGGTTCTTATTTTTTCAAATACCAATTGGATGTTTGCATCAATTTAGTTCTGATAGCTTCCTTATTATCCTGATATTTGGCAGCAACCCGGTTGGCCAGATAAGCGGGATCATTTCTTCTGAGTGCCACACGCATTAAATCCTGAAAACGGTTTCCTTCAAAGGCTGTCTCCAGAGCAAGTTCCTTAACAATTAAATTTTCAACATATTCAACCGAATCTGTTATGGTAGGCTCGTTAGGAATTTTATAATAAGTTGTATCAACATTTACATTTCCACTACCGAGCATATGAATTCCGATATTAAGCGTAAAACGCTCGTCACTAAAGTTCATATAAGCGGCAGAATCAGCCATTTCTTTTTGAGGAATTAGTTTTCTGTTTTGTAATGTCGTTTGATTCATGCCGTTTTTTAGGACTGCCAGCGCCAGATTCGGTTTATTTAAACGATTGACAGCTTCAGCATAGCGTAAATACAACAAAGATGTACGGTAAATTATTACTTGTTTACTTGTTTCTTTCTTATCAACTAAAGGATTAATCAGCTGATATTTCATTATGTAATAATTTTTTGACAGTTTATCTGGAAATGTAAGTTCTTTATTTGAAAGTGAAACAGAACCGTAACTTCTCAAATCACCCAGTGTATCAAGTGTATTGGAATAATAATATTGTTGATATTTCCAATTGTTTATAGCGGTATCCGAAGGCGTGACATAATTATTATAAGTCAAACTATCCAGCTCAAAGTTCGGTGAATATTGATTTGTACTGGCAATGGAAGTGATAAGTTGATTTGAATAAGATGAATTAAATGAGAATACCCAATTGACAGTTGCATTTCCCGTGAATGCATAATTTGTTACCTGCCAGGTAGATCTAAGTCCTGAACTGATTATATAACTGTTTTTTAACATTAAATCATGGTATTCAGTTGCAGCATTTTCATACTGTCCCGTCCAAAGATATAAATCTCCCAACAAGAAACGTATGGGAAAAAATGAATAAGCAGTATTATAAGTGAATATAGATCCAAAGACCGGTTTCTCAATATCTTTTAAAGGAATTAAATCCTGAATCAGAATTGGAGCCAGCTCATTCATTGTATAAACGGGGTATTCTTTATTCGCATCTTCCAGACTAAGAATAGGTTGGTCATAATAAGTGACAGATCCGTAATTCAGTGCAATTTGCATATAAGTCCATGCGCGAATTGCTTTGCAGGCAGCATATTCTCTATACATAACTTTTTTGCCACCCGCTACTACAGATGTATCGATATTATGTATCACGTAATTACAATTATTGATTACAGAATAATAGTCGCGGATATTATTAGTGTACGGATTCTTATCCGATATGTTGTAATTGTTTATTTCTTTCAGATATAAACTTGATTTATCAGTAACAGTCATTAAATCACCCCGTAACTCTCCCAACAAAACATAACTGTCGGAGAGCTTTTCCAACTGGAAAAAAATGCCGAACATCGAATATAGCGTATCATTAGCTGCCTTAAACTGATACTCATCTGTAAAAACCAGTCTGTTTGAATCCACATCCAACAGATCGTTACAGCCCACCAATGTAAAAGCGGAAAGTAAAAGGAATAAAGATATTTTGTTAATTTTTTTCATATCATTTTTTTTATCATTTTCATAACTAACAACAAGTTCTACAAGCTGAATTTAATTCCAATATAATAACTTTTTGTCTGAGGGATCAATCCATTATCAATTCCCTGGTAATAGACCGAATTTCCGGCAGAAAATTCCGGATCTGTTCCCAGATACTTTGTCAGGGTAAGTAAATTATTAGCAGATACCCAAATGTTGAATCCTTCAATAAAATCACTTTTGATTGGGAGTTCATAAGAAAGTGTGATATTTTTCAATTTGATATATGAACCATCTTCAATCCAACGGTCCGAAAAACGTGAATTTCCCATTGGGTCATTAAAAACAGCTTTCGGTTGATCGGTAAGCTGTCCGTCGGCTGTCCAACGCCTGAGCATAGCCGAAGTCTGATTGCTGAAGTCTTTACCGGCTTCCAATTGACTGCGTTGATAATTATAGATGTCATTACCATACGAGTATGTAAATACCGTACTTAAAGAAATCCGGTTATAGGATATTTTACTGGTTATTGTACCGTATAAATCCGGATTCGGATTACCGATTACCTGTTTATCTTTTTCATCAATGACTCCATCTCCGTTTTTATCATCAAAAATCATATCACCTGCTCCAAATTTAGTAAACGATCCATCCGGGTTTTGAATTTTCAGGTAATCTTTTGCGCCTGTTGTTGGATTTGTATATGCTGTAGAAGCCAATGCATCGGAAGCAAATACTCCTTTGGTTTTGTAGCCGTAAAAAACGCCGACCGATTGTCCTACAGCAGTATAAACTTCGCCATCGTAAACTGAAGTTGTGTAATTTCCCTCTGGTAACGAAGTGATTTTGTTCAGGTAGTGTCCGACACTAAAGCCTAATTCCCATTTTAATTTTGTAAAATTCAGGGCTTTTACATTAGCAGACAATTCGAATCCTTTATTATTCATGGTTCCTGAATTATTCCAGTATTGACCCAGACCCGTATATTCCGGCAAATTCTTTAAAACCAATAAATTTGATGTTACACTTGAGAAATAATCAAAAGACAGGAATAATCTCTCTTTAAATAAACTTAAATCAGCTCCGGCGTGTGCCCGGGAGGTTGTTTCCCATTGCACAGTAGAATTTTTTAAATTTGAGAGTATCAATCCATTCGCTTTATCCATGAATCTTATGGAAGAAAAATAGGCCATCGATTCATAATCTTTAATTCCGTCGTTTCCTGTTAATCCAAATCCGGCACGGATTTTAAATAAATTTACGAAGTCAAGATTTTTCATGAATTTTTCGGAAGATACAATCCAGCCGGCATCAACCGATGGAAATACACCCCAGCTCCGTCCAAATAATGAGAAACCTCCGACAGTTTTATTCCCGAAACGGGAAGAATTATCAACTGAAACTGCTCCTGATACGAAATACCGTTTGTTATAATCATAATCGACATTCAAATAATTCGACAAGGAATTGGTCAGATTATTGATTCCATTAACTTGCAAATATTTATAACCACCGGTAATTGTTGTATTATTATTTGATCCCGAATTGTGTTCTTCAACGTAATCCGATTCATAATAATTACTAATGTATCGCCAACCCAATAACGCTTTCAGGTGATTGTATGTATTGAATTTCTTTTCATAAGTCAAACGGGTATCATCAAAAATGGCGGTATTACGCATCACCTGACTATTAATCTCATTTTCTGAATTTCCATAGCCTTCAATAAATCTGACAGGGGTAAAATGCATGGGAACAAAACGACCTTCAATAGTCTTGAGAACACTATAATCTAATTGTGAACTCAGTGTCAGATCAGGTGTAATTTTCATCGATGGTAAAATCCCGATATTAAAACGAAATTCCTTGAGGTTATTAATAGAACTGTAAATTAATCCCGCCGGGTTGCCGATTGATAACTCATCGGTAAAAGCATAATCAGTGGTAAGCCCTCCTGCATAGGTATAAGAATATGGACTTAAGAATGGAGATTTTATGCGACTCATCCAGGTTGGAGAAGAGTAAGAATTCACACCATCGTCCAACAACATTCTTTCAACACGCGAAAACCCGATATTCAGACCCATCTTCAAATTTTCCACTAAATTGAAATCAGCATTGAATCTGGAATTAATCCGTTGCATATTGGTTGTTTTAACAACACCTTTGTTGTCGGTATATCCTAATGAAAAATAATATAAAGCTTTTTCGTCCCCACCATTGGCATTGATCAGATAATTATTGGTCATACCGCTTTGATAAACCTCATTCGACCAATCCGTATTATTGTGATTTGTATTATACACTTTAATATTCGATGGATCAGTTTCGAGAAATCCAAAACCAGAAATGTCATTCCCGGTGAATCCTTTGGATTTTAACAGGTCATTGGCATAGATTCTGAAATCTTCTCCGTTCATCATTGGGAGAGAACCCGGACGAGTGGTTATTCCACTGAAAATATTTAAGCCGATTTTAGTTACCATCGATTTAGCCCTCTTGGTCTTAATAAGGATAACTCCGTTTGAACCCTTACTTCCATAGATTGATGTTCCATCTTTTACCACAGTAATATCTTCAATATCACTCATGTCTATATTATCTAACGGATTGGAGAAAAATCCCTGATGGATGGACTCTACGTCATATAAATTATTCCAGATAACCCCATCGACCACAAACAAAGGTTGAGCATTAGCATTAATTGAATTAATACCCCTTATAAACAGAGTCGATCCCATTCCGGCAACTCCTGATCTGCTTATTGCTCTTACATCACCGCCCAGGGCTGTTTGCAATACATCATCAGCAGCTATTGCTGTCGATCTGTTTAAATTATCTACACTTTTTACTGAAGATGCCAGCGTAGAGTTGTTTACGGTTCCCGTTAAACTTTCGATGGATTTGAAATAATTGCTAAACTGATTGGAGTAAAGTTCAATTATTACTGTATCTTTCCCTCTTACAGCCACTTCCGAAGAATTATAGTCGTATGCAGAAATAGTCAACACTTCTTTGGGAGAGCTGATTTTCAAAGTAAATTTTCCTTTCTCATCGGAAACAACTGATTCATTTTTTTCCGAAACGGTAATCTGTGCTGCGTTGATGGGTAGTTTTGTGTGTGCATCGCGTACCATTCCTATGACAACTTTATCTTTTCCAGATAAACTATTTTCAGAGTTTACTGCCGTAGTAGGAGACAATGAGATAATCAGGATAAGAACAATGATTTTAAAACAGAAAATGTCCCTGTTCATTTTGTCAAATATGTTCAAATAATTTTTCATTTTCATACTTTTTTATTTTTTACCCAATATTATTGAACAGGTTCAAGAATTATACAATCTATTCGTAAAGTCCTGTTGAATGTTGATTCTGTCGGCTTTACTGCATTTAGTACCTTTAAGGCTACAGTAATTGGTTTCGTAGGATCTTTTACATCCCATGTTAAGTTACTGTAGGGAAATTCAAAATCTTTTGCAACTAATATCTTGTTAATTTTTGTAGGATCTGTTGTAAAAGTTGCACTGGTTCCCGCTGGGGACAGTACTTCATTATTGGCATCAATTGCGGCATTGGTAACCTGGGTTCCGGTGCTGTTGACATATGACAAATAAAATTTCACTTTATTTGGCTTAACATCTGCCGTATCCACTATTCTGGTTGGAAGAATCACACAATAGATATTGTATTTAGCTGACAATGTGTTTGGTAACGGGAAATTGACAAATAATTGCGAAATGCTGCTTGAGGTTGTTGGCACAAGTGTTAAATAGTACTTGGAGGAAACATTGTAACCTGTACCGATGCTGGAAACAACGCTTGTTGCATAATTGGAAGTGATCCGACCATAGTTTGCCCATTCAGCTTCTATGCGGATTTCTTTAAACCAGGATTCCGAAGCAGTATAATTCAATTTACTGCTAACATAACTCAGACCGTTACTCATTTCGTTAACCTGGCCATCGCTAAAAAGTCTGGAGGGATTATGAAAGACAGTTCCAATGGTCGACTCTATGCTGTCTTGTGTTACAGGTGTAGTTATTTTGCCTTTAAAGAATAAATCTTTAATTAAAATCAACTTTGATATCGTTTGTTGGAATAATGATCCCCCATCTTTATTCAACGTTTTATAATAGGGTGTAATCCGGTTATAAGCTTCTGTCCACGCATCGTTGTTTGGTAAAATTGCAGTATAAATACTGTCCTCGGTATTGATAGCAGCAAGATTCGTAAAGATGAAATTTGTTTCCTTTTTTACAGAATCAACAAAAACTCCATCCTGAAAGCTTTTGGCAGAATCCAATACGAGTGTTGTCTGTGAATTGATATATGCTCTCAGGGAATCAAGACCATCTGTTTGTGAGATAAACTCCCAAATGTTTTTTCTGTATAAAACGTATTCTCCTAAAATATGTACAATCCCATTTGCAGTGGCCAGATTTGGTTCTAAAATAGTTTTTCCTCCAAACGTAAAGCCGCTACCACTCTGAGCAAAAGGTATAAATTTATTATTCAACATGAGAATACTCAAAGAACTTAAACCGGCAGTCGTATAGGAAAACCGTGTGATATGAGTTTGTACAATTTTTGTAACCAAATCCATATTATGAATATCTACTCCTTCCAGCGCTGTGTTGTTTGGAGCCCAAACCGTATAGGTATTTGACTGGCTTAGTATTGAATCATAACCTGTGACTTTCAACATTTCTGAGAATTTGCTCAATTCACTTCGTGATTGAATATATTGATACAAATTCAATTCGCTTTTATTGGCTGCGATTGTGTAAAAATGATTATCCCATTCATCTTTGCAGGAAACTACAAATACTGTGATTAGCAGCATTATAATGAAAGGAATTCTTAGATATTTTAATTTCATAATATAAATATTTTAAAGCTAAAAACAATAAACCTTATTAATAGATATCCTCGTTTTCGAGAGCACTTGTCGGTACAAATTCGAGATAATCGAACATGAATTCACCGCCACTTAAACCTTTTGCCGTAAGCACGTGATTCCCTGCTGTTGTAAAAGTGTAAGTACCCATAATTTTTCTCAAAAGTTGATTACTAAAACGGGCATTTTCACCATAGGACCAACCTTCAGTAGGCACTTTAAAGCAAGCAGGTCCTTTCATGTAACCTCTGTTTCGCATCATCTTATCATTTTCGTATCCATCATAATCAGCCGGTACAGAGTGAGGAGTCTCGTAGCCAATTGAGGGATCTGTCGCTCTTGTGTTCAGATTAAGTGGAACACCCGCCGGAACATTATCAAAATAAAGTTGAGTAACACCACGCTTATCATTTGTCAGGTATCCAAATCTCACTTCGTAGGTGCCGGCCGGAACAGGAGGAGTAACGATGGAGAAATCAAATAATTTCCCGGTTGTGGCACCTAAGAAAATTTCATCACCTTCATAATCCTGATATTTATAATATGGAGTCAAATAGCTGACAACAGTTTGTTCGGAACTTGAAATTCTATCAATGTAACCTCTGGGCAAACGGAATTGCAAATTAGGTAAAGTGGTTCCCCTGCCACGCATATTGTTGTTGGTTAACTCAGGGAAAAAACTTGCTGCGTCGAAGCGTAAACGTTTGCTTGATAATTCATTATCAACATCTTTGCTATACGCCAATATTCCATCAATTTCGTGATAAACCCCGTTTGTCGCATCTTTATCCGAATTTGCTTTTACGATCTGAATCACTTTTCCGGTTTCAGGTAAATAATTAATCAAATTTGTTCTGCTGGTCAACCTTTCTTTTTTAATTTCGATTAATGTATTCGGGCACATGGGTTCTAAATACTCATACATATCACGATTTTTAATCATGTGATCTGTGTCGTACGCATCAATAAACTTTGAATAGCTTAATTGTTTATTAATAATGTGATAGGCAATAAACCTGTTTAAACTATTATGCCGGTTTGTAATGTCGGTTATATTGGCATCTTCCGGATAGACCAGATTATATACAGATGCTGCATAGTCTTTTAAACTTTGCAAATTGGTAATACCATTTGCCTTATAAGTATCATCACTTTCCATCAACAAAGTATAACCGTATTTTCTAGCGCTTGGAACTTCCTGATAGTACCATTGCGCTGCATCAAGGGGCACAGTCACCAAATCCTGATAGAGTGCTGCATTGTAGGTTTCATCCCTGTCTTTTAGGAGTGAATCGGCTAGTCCTGTTTTAACCAGGGCGTTATAGAATAACGTAAAAGTTGAATCTGCTGATATGGCATCTACAATTCCAAATCTTGTTGGATTCAGAACTTCATTTATTTCATGTATAACACCATTATGCACAACCATATCTTTTTTCAGGATTTCAGAGGTTTTGTTTACAAAAACAGCACCTGTATCTGAAAAATTGATAGATATATACCTGTCACTCATTGATAGTTCCGGAAGACGACCATCAACAAATTTGGAATACATGATTACACTTCCATTAATGATATGGTCATATGCAATTATTTTCAATGAGTCAAGTGTAAAATCGGCTAATGATTTTTTTCCCTTACTCAAATAAAATTTCCTCATTGCTTCATTGGTTGGAGCAAAACAGGTATATTTACCATATGCGTCCAAAAGTCCGACAACACCGGTTGTGTCCAGTAAGGTGGAAAATTCCGAGAATTCGGCAGGATTACTTTTAAGGTACTCTCCCATCATTTGATCAGTAAAGGTATACAGATTACCTCCCACATCGTCTGAATTACAAGCTGTAATCGCTCCTGATGCTATTATTATCAGAATAAATCCGAATTTTAGCTGCCTGGCGAAAGCAACTTTTGAAAAAAATATATTCATTTGTATAATATTTTTAATCTGTTATCTGTTTGATGAACTACTCGTTTCCTCGTAATAAGGATTTTGTTTTAAATTAGGATTTGCTTCCAGTTCCGAAGTTGGTATAGGCATATACATGGCATCTAAAACCGGTGCCCCAAGTGAAACGGTATTTCCGGAAGATTTATGTTCAACATAATCGTTTAAAGTCGAAGTTGAGTTTTCTCTTCGGGCTATTCTTTCCAGGTCAAACCAACGTTTCCCTTCAAATAACAACTCTCTTTGCCGTTCGCGCAAAACTAATTTTTCCATTTCGAATTTCGTAGTATAATTCTTGATCGACAGGGAATCCTGACCCTCATTCGATCTTAAATATGTTTTATTGACCAATGAAAGAGCATCTTTCATATTAGCTTCTCCATCAAGTTCAACCAGAGCTTCCGCTTTCATCAGCATGAGATCCGATAGCCTGTACACAATCCAGTTTGGTGTACCGGAACGATAGAAATACATGCTTGCTCCGGTTAAGGTTTCTGAACGATTAATACCGGCATATTTGAATATAAAATACTTTCCTCCATACAGTGCATAAGAGTCTTTAGCCCTTATATCATTAGCACTTTCAATAACCGATGATGAGACTTTATAATCGAAGGGACTAAAAGCTCCAACTTCCGTTCCAACCTGATCGTAGGCCAGAGTTGTGGGAAAGCTTACTTCACCAATCGGATTTGCATTCGATCCGTACATACTGATCACCGTATTATTTTTTTGAACATACTCGTTGAATTGCAGTTCAAAAATGCTTTCAGTTGAATTCCCGAAATAAAAGACATGGCTATACGCATATTTGGCTTGTTCGAGTTTCAGGTTTTTATCAGCAAGTACCAGATTAGCCGTTTCCACACATTTTTCGTACTGTTGATTCCAGAGGTATACATCTGCAAGAATTGTATTGACGGCATCGAGGGTTATTTTCCCTTTATTATAGGCAGTTATACCAAAATCGGTTTTTGCATATTTTTGAGCATACAATAAATCCCTTATTATGTGATTAATTATAGTATCTTCGGGAGATTTTGGCAAACTGTAATTTTGAATATCATTTATACTTGCTTCTTCTACCAATGGAACTTCTTTGTAAGTCCGAACCAGATAGAAGTAACACAATGCGCGCAGAGTCATTGCTTCCGCCTGCACCTGATGCAAGTCAGTCAGAGTAAAATTATTATCCCTGTCGACAACCTTTGGGGCATATAACAAGAGTGTATTACAATCGTTAATTACAGAGTAGAAGGAACTCCACGAAGCATAAGCATTTGAAGGCACCAAATCGCCATCCAGAATTTTTTGCATATCGTATCTGGCATTGGGGAATCCATTACCAGTTATCATGTTGTCGGACCGCAATTCACCCCAAACGATCATTCTGCTGATTACGGCATCTTCTGTAAGTCCTCTGTAGCAAGCAGCCAGTACAGATTCGACATCTGATTGTGATTGCCAAAAATCATCCAGAATGATTTCACTTTCAGGTTTTAAATCCAACCATTGTGAACAGCCGGTTATACCTATTAGCAATAGAACTGACAGACCTATTATATAAATATTTCTTTTTATCATGTTGTTTTCTTATTATAATCCTACTGATATTCCTAGTGTAAAATCCTTTGAACGTGGTGTATTAGAACCGTCAACTGCTAATCCTGCATTAGAAGTTAATGCTCCGTAACCAACTTCCGGATCAACACCGGTATATTTAGACCACACATACAAATTGTTCAAGGTAAAATAAAGACTTAATTTATCGATACTATATTTTTTAAGTAATTTAGATGGTACCGAATAATTAAAAGTCAGGTATTTAAAACGTAAAAAGGAACCATCTTCAACATATCGGTCACTACCAAGCCAGTTAAAGCCATATTGATGTAAAGCCCGGGGCATTTGGGTTATATCACCGTCTTTTCTCCAACGCCAGTTCACAGCAGTACTTTGATTATTATCGTAATACATATTTTCGGCATTCATGCGTGCTGCATTAATAATTTTATTTCCGTATCTGAAATTAAAAAACATGTTGCACGATAGGTTTTTATACCTGAAGGTTGGACCAAAACCACCATTTAGTTTCGGATTACTGTTCCCTAAATAAACGATATCGAGTTCATCGATACTTCCATCGTGGTTAATGTCCTCATAGATTGCATCTCCACCTCTGAATTTATAGGGTGCTCCACCATTTTTCCCATAATAATTGAACCACATGGCCCGTGGAGTTCCATCCTGTTGGGTAATTACCTTTCCACCGGCATCATGTGCAACCGGTGCATTTTCATGACTTCCGGCAATATATTTATCATATTGATATACTCCTTTGTAGCGGAATCCATAGATTGAACCGAAGGAGTTTCCTTTCTGCACCCTTGTTAAATATGATCCGTTCTTATAATCATAGTCGCTATTGTAGCTATCTAATAATGTTTGATTTAAATCAATCAAGGTGTTTTTATAATTCGACAAATTAAATCTGAAATCGATACTAAAATCCTTCGTTTTTACAAACCGGTTGGCATAAAAATTCACCTCCCAACCCTGATTGTCCATTGAGCCACCGTTAATGTAAGAAAGCTGAGAAAATCCGGAGATATTCGAAATATTCACTTTAGGGAAGAGCAGGTCTTTGGTGTGTTTGCTATACAGGTTGATATCGAAAACGTATTTATCATCAAACAATCCCAGGTCGAGACCATAATTATAGGAGGTTGTATTT
>Ga0265297_10009913_pt1 | contig 12141 bp, 11 predicted proteins | sample Munlanlwell13791_FD_192502 | JGI IMG/M metagenome (GOLD analysis project Ga0265297, IMG submission 192502) | Leachate microbial communities from a municipal landfill in Southern Ontario, Canada - Leachate well 137-91 | ecosystem: Engineered > Solid waste > Landfill > Unclassified | place...
CCGCGGGGGGCCGCAGCAGCATCGCCATGGCGGCAAAGTAGCCGATGACGAGGCCGATCTGGGCGGAGCTCCCACCCAGGGACGCCACATAGAGCGGCATCACCGGCAGGAGCAGATAGAAGCTCAGGTAGAACAGCGTGGTGGCGAGCGAGAGGAAGAGGAAGGGCCGCGTGAAGAGCGAGACCGCGGGCGGACCCGGCGTCGCCGGGGCCGCCCGCATCCCGAAGAGCCGATTACCCGGCACGGCTCCACCGCCGTGTCGGGATTCGAGACGTGGCGCTCGAAATTGCCGCGGGAATCATTGCGCCGGATCCGCCAGATCGCCCTGCTCGGTGAAGCGGAACGGGTGCGGCCCGTCGAGCAGCTCGAGGTCGCTCCGCTCGCGGACCTCGGCCAGGAGCGCCTCCGAGACGGCGAGATACTCCAGGTCCATCGTGTTCTTGATGCGGGCGACCTTGGCGTCCGGCGGCTCGGTCAGCCCGATGGTCTTCAGCGCCCCCTCGATCGCCAGCCGGTCCGTCTCGAAGACGATGGGGAGCTTGCTCCGCATGGGAGAGAGCCCGGTGAGGGCGTTGGTGTAGGTGTAGTGGAAGTTCACCTTGTTCGCCAGCCGGCGGGTGGTGAAGTCCGCCAGCCCCATGCCGACCGCGTTCCCCGCAGTCTTCTCGGTCAGATCGCGCACCAGGATGCGGATGTAGCGGGGGCTCTTGGGCTCGTCGTTGGGGGCGAAGTAGATCCGGCCCAGGACGTTGGGGTCCATCCCCGTCCCGCTGATCTCCTTGCCCATCTCGTCCACGATCAGGAGGTGCAGGAACTCGAAGGGGATCCGACCGAAGAGCGCCCAGGCCTCCTGCAGCAGCCGGGCCTCGGTCGCCTCCAGCGCCTCCGGCAGCATGGCCTCGATCTTGGCGGTCTGATGGCGCACGTTCTCCACCGTGGCCAGGCCGAAGAGGATCGGGAGCTTCGACAGGGAAAACCGCGCCACCTCGGGAATGGCCCGGGGCAGCCCCACGTCCACCGAAGCCCGATGGGCCAGGATGGCCCCCTGGTGCTTGCCCAGGCCGATGACCATCATCTTCATCAGGCCGCTCTCGACGTGGGCGCGGAAGTTGGTGTGCGGCTTCACGCGGTTGACCAGGACGATGTGGTCCGCCTCCACGGCATGCCGATCCACGTGGACGGGGAAGCCCCAGGGCATCCGTCCGATCTCCACCGTCTCCATCGACGAGAGGATCGGCACCTCCATGCTCTCCGGCGTGATCCCGTAGCGCGCCAGCACCTGGAGCTGCCCCTCGGCCGTCGCCCCCCCGTGGCTCCCCATGGCCGGGACGACGAACGGCTTGGCCCCCAGCTCCTTGAGGCAGTCGCAGGCCGTCCGGATGACGGTGGCGATGTTGGCGACCCCCCGGCTGCCGCCGGTGACGGCCACCCGCCCGCCCGGCTTCAGCCGGCCGGCGAGCTTCAGCTTGGCGATCTCCGCCCGCACGGCGGCGGCGACATCGGCAACCACGGGAGGATCGATCTTCTGGCGGATGCGGTACATCGCTGGCAGGTGCATGGGCGCTCCCCAGGGATGCGGCGGTTGACGGATCGGCCGGGATGCGAGCGGGGGCCGATCCCGAGGGCTGGAGCGGGTCGGCTCTCGGGATCGGCCCGCGGATCTCGATCCCCGGCCCGGCTACTTCTCCAGGGCCGTGACCAGCGCGCGGCAGAATGCCGGAAGATCGGCGGGGGTGCGGGAGGTGATGAGATTCCCGTCCACCACGACCTCCGCGTCCACGTAGGTGGCGCCGGCATGGATCAGGTCGTCCTTGATGGACACGAAGCAGGTGGCCTTCTTCCCCTTCAGGATGCCGGCCGAGGCGGGCACCCAGCCGGCATGGCAGATGGCGGCGACCGGCTTGCCCTGGTCGAAGCAGTCCTTGACCAGCTTCAGGATGGCCGGGTAGCGGCGCAGCATGTCGGGGGCGTAGCCGCCGGGAATCACGACGCCGTCGAAGTCCTTGGCCGCCACGTCGGCCGCCGCCGCGTCGGCGTTGACCGGGTAGCCGTTCTTGCTCTTGTAGGTCTTCTTCTCGGGTGCCACGATCGTGACCGCCGCCCCCTCCTCCTTCAGGCGGTAGTAGGGCACCCAGAGCTCCATCTCCTGGTAGATCTCCTCCGCCAGGACCGCCACCTTCTTCCCCGTGAGCCGCATCGTCATGCCTCCTTGGATGTTTGGATGATCAGGCCGGCCGCCGCCGGGAGAGCATCCGCGCGGTGGCCCGCACCTCGGGATTGACCAGGTACCTGGGAAATTCCCCACGGAGCACCGCCGCCGCGTTCTCCCCCGTCTTGCGCGTCAGCTCCCGGTAGGACTCCTCACTGTACGAGGCATAATGGGGGGTGAAGACCACGTTGTCCAGCTTCAAGATCGGGTCGTCGGGGAGGGGCGGCTCCTTCTCCAGGACGTCCAGCCCCGCCCCGGCGATCCACCCCTCCGTCAGCGCCCGGGTGAGCGCCGGCTGGTCGTGAATCGGTCCCCGCGCCAGGTTGAAGAAGTAGGCGGAGGGCTTCATGCGCCGGAAGGCCGCCTCGTTGAAGACGTGGCGGGTCTCCTCGGTCAGGGGCGCGTGCACGCTGAGAAAATCCGACTCGCGGAGCAGGGTGTCGAAATCCACCAGCGCCACCGGGTAGTCCCGCACCGCCTCGGCGGTGAGGTAGGGATCGGTGGCCAGAATCCGGAGTCCGAAGGCCTCGGCTTTCCGGCAGACGTTCCGGGCGATGTTGCCGAAGGCGAACAGCCCCAGGGTCGCCCCGCGGAAGTTGTGGATCGGCCGGGCCAGATCCTTGTTCCAGATGCCCTGGTGGACCCGGGCGTTCAGCAGATGGACCTTGCGCGGAACCGACAGGAGCAGGCTCATGGCCGTGTCCGCCACCTGGTCGAAGCAGAAGTCGGGCACGTTGGCGACGAGGATCCCCCGGGCGGTGGCGGCGGGGATGTCCACCGTGTCCACCCCCACCCCGTACCGGCAGATGACCAGAGCCTCGGCCAGTTCCGCGATCACCCGCGCGGTGAGCTTGGCCGAGGTGTTCAGGATGACATGGGCGTCCCGGCAGGCCGCGATCGCCTCCGCCTCGCTCTTGCAGACAACCTCAGAAATCTCGCAGCCCACCGCCGCCAGGAGCTCCCGCTCCTCGCGGGGCGGGAAGAGATGCGGATCGGTGCTGACGGCCTTCCATCGCATCGCGTTATCGGCCACGGAGCTTCCTCCCGGAGCGGAGCTCGGCCAGGACCTCGCGGCTCCGCTCGATGAGCATGAAGAAATCGGCGCTGTAGATCAGGAACCGCATGCCGCGCCGTTGCCAGGCCTTTCCGTCGGCCACCGTGGTGACGAAGTTGCCGGCCGTCACCCCGTGCCGCGCGCAGCTTTTGACGAAGCGGTCGATCGCGGCGGTCATGCGCGGATGATTCACCTCGCCGGGCACCCCCAGGGAGGTGGAGAGGTCGAAGGGCCCGATGAGGGCCACATCCAGGCCGGGCACCGAGAGGATCTCGTCCAGGTGCTCCAGGCCCTCCCGGGTCTCGATCTGCATGATGAGCAGCGTCTCGGCGTTGGCCTGCCGCATGAATGCCTTGCCGTCCACCATCCGGTAGTCGGTGTGCGCGTTCCCGAGGATGGCCCCCCGGTCCCCGACCGGCGGATACTTGGCGTACCGGACGATCAGCTCGGCCTGCTCCCGGCTCTCCACCCGGGGAATCATGAGCCCGAGCGCCCCCGCGTCGAGAGGCCGGCTCAGGAACGACCGCTGGGTCTCGGGCACCCGGACCAGGGCGGGGAGTCCCACGGTCGAGGAGACGGCGAGGAGGCTCGAGACCGTCTCGATGCCGAAGCCGGCATGCTCGGTGTCGATCAGGATGTAATCCCAGCCGGCCGCCTGCATGATCCGGGGAACGGCCGCGGACCCGTACTCGTAGACGAAGGTCCCCCAGACCGTCTCCCCGCGCTTCAGCTTGGTCTTCAGTGGATTGCGGATGGCGCACCTCCTTCGAGAAGCAGTGAGTGGTGAGTGGTGAGGGGTGAGGGGGGGAAGGGGAATCAACTCCTGACCACTGACTACTGACTACTGACCACTGATCACTGACTCCTCACCACTCACTCAGACTTGTATTCTTCCCGCGGCGGGGAAAAGATGTCCAGCGCCCGGCAGCCGGACTCGAGCGCGCGGACGGCGTGCTCCACGCCGCCCGGGATCATCCAGCCCTGCCCCGGGCGGATCAGGCGGGTCTCGCCGCCGACGGTAAACTCCATGGCCCCTTCCAGGCAAAGCCCGCCCTGCTCGTGCGGGTGGGTGTGGGGCGGGACCACCCCTCCGGGGGCCAGGTCCACGAAGGAGAGCATGATCCGCTCCCCCCAGGCCATCCGGGCCGCGGCGCCGGGGGCCAATTGCCTGACGGGAAGTCCCTCGGGATCGATGAAGTAGCTCATGGCCCCTCTCCTTCCGCGATGGCGAAGCGTCTTCGGGTCGATGTGCGGGCAGGCGAAGGCGGCTCCCGCCGATCGGCCGTGGGGTTTCGCCAGGTCACGCCGGCCGGCCGATCGATTCCCCTCGTCAGAACGGCCGCAGATCCCCCGCGCCGTCAAAGGTCATCGTGGCCGGGTCGGAGGCCGCGCGCAGCCGGGGGTTGGCCTCGACCTCGGGAAGCATCGCCTCCGAGACGTCGATCTCCGTCAGGTGCAGCGTGTTCTTGATCCGCACGACCCGGGCCTTGTCCGGCGGGGTCAGGCCGATCATCCCCAGGCCGGTCTTGAGGGCCTCCTGGTCCGTCTCGAAGGTCATGGGCACCCGGGCCGCCTCGAAGACCCCCGAGGTGATGGAGTTCATGTACATGGCCGGGTAGTTGATCTTGTTCACCAGGCGGCGGTGGGTCATGTCGGCCATCCCGACGCCGATGGCGTTCCCTTCCGCCTCCGGCGTGATGTCCCGCACGTAGAGGACGCGCACCCGGGGCTTCCCCGCCGGCTTCTGGACCGACGGCCGGCCGATGATGTTGGGATCCATGCCGGCGCCGCTGATGTTCTTGCCCAGCTCGTCCACGATCAGGACGTCGATTTTATCGAACGGGATGCGGGCCATCCAGACCTTGGCCTGCTTGAGCAGGGCCTTCTCCTCGGCCGCGAAATTCTTGGGGAGGATGGCCTTGACGACGGCCGTGTCCTCGTGGCCGTTCTCCACGGTCGCCAGACCGAAGAGGACATGGCCGGAATCCAGGAGCGCCTGCCCCACCAGGGGGAAGATCTCCCCGTAGCTGTACTCGTGGCCGGCCCGGTGGTAGTTCTCGGCCCCGTGCTGCTTCCCCAGCCCGATGGCCATCATCTTGTAGAGGCCGCTCTCGATCTCCGCGTCGAAGTCGGTGTGGGCCTTGACGCGGCCGATCACCGCGATGTGGTCCGCCTCCCAGGCGTTCTTGTCGCAGAAGACCGTGGTGCCCTTGACCTTCCCGATCTCGACCACGGCCATGCTGGACTTGAGCGGGCACCCCATGCTGGATTCGGTGATCCCGTAATGCTCGATCACCTTGAGCTGCCCCTCCGCCGTGGCTCCCCCGTGGCTCCCCATGGTGGGAACGATGAAGGGGGAAAGCCCCATCACCTTCAGCTCGTCCACCACGGCGCGGGTGATCGTGGCGATGTTGGCGACGCCGCGGCTCCCGGCGGTAACGGCGACCGTCTGGCCGGGCTTCACCTTCCCCTGCAGGCCGAGCGTCCGGATCGACTCGCGTACCGATCCGGCGACATCCTGGAGCGCCGGCCCCTCCAGGCGCTGCGTGATCCGAAGCATCCGCGGGAATTGCATCGTCGACCTCCTGTCCGTGATCCAAAACCTCAGGGAGAAACCGCAGCCATCTCGTCGAAGCCGAACGTCCGCATCAGACGCTCCAGCACCCGTCCCTTCGCCTCCCCCACCGCCACCGGGCGGCCGAGCAGCGCCGCCAGGGAGGTCATCACCCCCGCCTCTTCGCCGCAGGGCCGGATGACCTGGAAGCCGGCGAGATCCGTGGAGATGTTCAGCGCAAATCCGTGAAAGGTGACCCAGCGCCGGAGCGAGACCCCCAGCGAGGCGATCTTTTTCCGGTCGACCCAGACCCCGGCCTTGCCGGGCACCGCCGCGGCCTCGACCCCGAACTCGGCCAGGGCCCCGATCAGGCTGTGCTCGAGGCCCCGGCAGAACCGGAGCACGTCCCGCCCGTGGTCCCGGAGGTCGAAGATCGGATAGCCGACCAGCTGGCCGGGCGCATGGTACGTCGCGTCCCCTCCCCGGCTGATCTCGAAGAACTCGATCCCGCGGGCGCGGAGCGCCTCGGGGGAAAGCACCAGGTTCGTCGGCGCCTTGGCCCGCCCCAGGGTGACCACGGGGGGATGCTCCACCAGGATCAGGGTATCCGGGACGCGCCCGACCAGGCGGTCGGCGACCAGCGCCTCCTGGCGGCGCAGGGTCTCGCCGTACGGGGCGAGGCCCAGATCAAGCACGCGGCAGCGGCGGAGAGGGCGGGCAGCGACCCGAGCCCCCTCCGCCCATCCGGTATCCATGCGAGGCTACTCGGCCCAGGTCGGCTGCTCCAGGCAGGCTTTCACCGCAGCCAGGAACTTGGCCGCCGGCGCCCCGTCGATCAGCCGGTGATCGAAGACCAGGCTGAGCGTCAGCATCGAGCAAATATGAATCCCGCCGTCCTTGACCACCGGCTTCTCCTGGATCTTTCCCACTCCCAGGATCCCCGCCTCCGGCGGATTCACGATCGGGGTGAATCCTTCCACCCCGAGCCCGCCCAGGTTGCTCACCGTGAAGGTGGCGCCCGCCATGTCGTCGGGGGAGAGCCGGCCGCTGCGCGCCCGCTCCGCCAGCTCGCGGGCGGTCCGGGCCAGCTCGGGAAGCGACCGCGCGTCGGCATCCCGGATCACCGCGGCCACCAGCCCCTCGCCCAGGTCCACGGCGAAGGCCAGGTTGACCTCGCGGCAGATCCGGACGCTCTGCCCTTCCAGGCGGCAGTTGATCCGCGGCTCCGCCCGCAGGGTGCGCGCCACGGCCATGTGGATCAGGTCGCTGAAGGACGGCTTCAGGCCGAAGCGGCGCTCCCACTCGGCGCCCTTCGCCTGGCGCAGCCGGACGAGCGCCGTGACGTCCGCCTCGGCGAACATCGTCACCCGGGCCACCTCGCGCCACGACTGGCCCATCCGGTCGAAGATCACCTTGCGGATTCCCGTCAGGGGAATCGTCTCCGGGGTCGCCGTCTCACCCCGCGCGGCGCGCGGCCCCCCCTGCCGGGCGGCAATCGCCCGCTCGACATCCTCCCGCACGATCCGGCCCTCGGGGCCGCTCCCCGCCAGGGCGGCAAAGTCGATCCCGTGCTCCTGGGCCAGCTTCTTGGCCACCGGCGAGATCTTGACCCGCTCGCCCGCCGCCCGCACGGGGGCGGGCGCGGGCGCGGCGGGAGCCGGCTGCGCGGCCTGAGGCTGGCTGCTGGGCGCCGGCTGTGTGGCGCCGGCCGATCCGAGGAGCGCCGCCGCATCCTCGCCGGGTTTGCCCAGAACCCCCATCGGCTTTCCTACCGGCAACTCGGCCCCCTCCGCCGCCACGATCTTGAGCAGCGTCCCGGACTCGGGGGACTCGACCTCGTACTCCACCTTGTCGGTCTGGATCAGGACGATCGGCTGTCCCTTCTCCACCGCCTCCCCCTCGGCCTTGAGCCACTTGAGGACCGTCCCCGCCTCCATGGTCAAGCCGAGCTGCGGCATGTCGATGCGCGTGGCCATTTGGACTATTCTCCTTGCAAGCGATCCGTCGTCTTCTACCCGAGGACCTTCTTGACCGCGGCGATGATCTTCTCCTCGCTCACGGTGACATACTTCTCCAGCTGGGGCGCGAACGGGATCGGCGTGTGCATCGAGGTCACCCGCTGGACGGGGGCGTCCAGGAGGTCGAAGCCCTTCTCGGCGACCATCGCCGCCACCTCGGAGGCAAAGCCGCACACCGGGGCCGCCTCGTTCACCACCACCAGCTTGCTGGTCTTCGCCACGGATTCCAGGATCGTCTCCTCGTCCAGGGGGGCCAGCGTCCTCGGGTCGACCACCTCGCACTCGATTCCCTCGGCCGCCAGTCGCTCCGCCGCCGCCAGGGAGAGCTGGACCATCCGCGAGTTGGCCACGATGGTGACGTCCTTCCCCTGGCGCTTCACGTCCGCCTTCCCGAGCGGCAGCACATACTCCCCCTCGGGGACCTCGCCGGTCGTGGCGTAGAGGAGCTTGTGTTCGATGAAAATGACCGGGTTGTCGTCCCGGATCGAGGCCTTGAGCAGCCCCTTCAGGTCATAGGGGGTCGAGGGCATGACGACCTTCAACCCGGGGACGTGCAGGAACCAGGCCTCCAGGCTCTGCGCGTGCTGCGCCGCCGAGGAGCGCCCGGTGCCCCCCTGCGTCCGGATGGTCACCGGCACCTTCGCCTTCCCGCCGAACATGTACTTGACCTTGGCGGTCTGGTTGGCGATCTGATCCATGGCGATGCCGGCGAAATCGACATACATCAGCTCCGCCACCGGCCGCATCCCCAGCAGAGCGGAGCCGAGCGCCGCCCCGATGATGGCCGCCTCGGAGATGGGGGTGTTCCGCACCCGCTCCTTGCCGAACTCCTGCAGCAGGCCGACCGTGGTCTTGTAGCTGCCGCCGAACTCCGCGATGTCCTCGCCCAAGAGGTAGACGCGCTCGTCGCGCTGCATCTCTTCCCGCAGCGCCTCGACCACCGCGTCGCGGTACGTGATCTTTCGCATACGACCCTCCATTCGGATTCGTTGCGGGGACATCGGCGTCCCCGGCAGACGGCATTCAGTCTTCAGGGCAGCCGGCCGCGATCCCGCCCGGGCCGACCGCCGGACGCTGCACGAACCGCACCACTACTCCGTGAAGATATCCTGCAGGGCCACCTCGACGCCGGGCTCCGGGCTCTTCCGGGCGAACTCCAGCGCCGCCTCCATGTCCGTTCTGATCTGGGCCTCGACGGCGTCCAGCTCGGCCGCGGTCAGCGTCTTCTCGGCGGTGACCCTGGCCCGGAACAGCTGGAGGGGATCCCGCTGCTTCCACTTTTCGACCTCGTCCTTGGTCCGGTAGTTCTGAGGGTCGCCCACGAAGTGGCCGAGGAAGCGGTAGGTCAGGGCCTCCAGCAGGATCGGGCCCTGGCCCTTGCGGCAGCGCTCGACGGCCTCGCCGGTCTTCTGGTAGACGTCGAAGACGTCCATCCCGTCCATCATCATGCCGGGGATGTTGAAGGCCGCCGCCCGGTCCGAGACGTTCTTGACCTTCTGGTGGACGGCCCGGGGGGTCGACTCGGCGTACTGGTTGTTCTCGCAGACGAAGAGCACGGGCAGTCCCCAGACCGCCGCCAGGTTCACCCCCTCGTAGAAGGCGCCGGTGTTGGAGGCCCCATCCCCGAAGAAGCAGACGCAGATCCGATCCGTGCCCTTCAGCTTCAGGGCCAGTCCGGCACCCGTGGCGATCGGGATGCCGCCGCCCACGATGCCGTTGGCCCCCAGGATTCCCAGATCCAGGTCGGCGATGTGCATGGAGCCGCCCTTGCCGTGGCAGTAGCCGGTCTTCTTGCCGTGCAGCTCCGCCATCATCATGTCCAGCCGGGCCCCCTTGGCCACGGCGTGGCCATGCCCCCGATGGGTGCTGGAGATGAAGTCCTGGTCGGTCAGGTGCGCCATGACCCCGGCGGCCACCGCCTCCTCGCCGATGTAGACGTGGAGGAAGCCCGGGATCTGCCCCTTGAGGAACAGGTCCGCCGCGGTCTCCTCGAAGACCCGCACGCTCACCATCTTCCGGTAAATTTCAAGCAGCAACGGCTTGTCCAGTGGTTTCATCGGTCACCTCACCCCGTGTGTGGTGTCAGGCTGCCCGGCGGGGCAGCCCCCATTTCCGGCGCAGACGACCCGGGCGCGCCCGCCTCCCGGCACATCTCCTCCACGCGCCGACGTGACATCTCGATATGGTGCAGCATGGCATCCCGCGCCCGATCCGCGGCCCGCGCCCGGATGGCGGCGGCCACGGCCAGGTGCTCTTCCCAGATATCCGAGAGATTCTGCGCCCGGAGGACGGCCAGCCGCAAGCCGTGGGACGACCACATGACGTTCTGGAAGGTGTCGGCCATGTGGCCCAGCATGCTGTGGTGGGCGGCGTCCACGACGGCCAGGTGAAAGGCCACGTCCGCCGTGTCCAGCCGCTCCCGGTCCGCCGCCAGGGCGGCCGCGCGCAGGACGGGAAGCGTCTCCTCGATCCGGCGGACCTCCTCGGCGGTGGCGTGCTGCGCCGCCTCGGCGGCCGTCATGGCCTCCATCCATTTCCGGATGTCGAGGAAGCGCAGGAACTTCCCGGCGTCCCCGTTGAGCAGCCGGCGCAGCGGGAGGGTCAGCACCTCGGCGGAGAGCTGCTTGACGAAGGTCCCCTGCGGGGCCCGGACCTCCAGCAGCCCCATCCCCTGGAGTTGCTGGATGGCCTCGCGAACCGCTTGCCGCCCGACCCCGAATTCCTGCGAAAGAGCCCGCTCCGCGGGCAGGCGGGCCCCCGAGGTCAGCGTCCCGCCGAAGATGGCGGCGACCACCTGGTCCACGATCTCGTCGGAGACACTCTTGGCCTGGATCTTGGTGAACATAGTGTGATGGTCTTACTATCAGACCATGAATCCAGATGTCAAGCCGATCCCGGGAGAGGCGGGCGAGTAGACTGCGATCCCGAACATTCTCCCGGGAAGGCCAGGCGCGCGTCCATCCGGAATTTTCCGACGAAATCGGCATCACGCCGTCGATCCCCTCGGCCCGCGACTCGTCCGCCTGGCCAGCGGCTGCCGCCGGGACGCCGTGTGCAGTGTCTTGCCCCGCGCGCGGCTTCCCTTTTCCGGTCGATCTCTGGGGGGCGCCCCCACAGGCTCCACGGGAGGCTGTTTGGCTGACTTTCGTCCACCGCGCGGGGACCGCTTCGGGGGCGCAGGACTCGCCCCCGCATCGGCCGAAGACTGCCTCGAGGTCGCCTGACCGCAGCCGCCTTCCCCTGCCCTTCCCGCCGGTGAGCGCTGCGGTCTCCACCTGCACCAGTTCCGTGTGGTCCACCCCGCGAAGCGTGAAGAGCAGTTCCGGCATCGCGTCGAACCGGGACCCCGCCCCGTAGAGCACCGCCGCGACGTGCTTGCACATCACCGCCCAGTCCGGACACGAGCACTGCATCGAGATCTCGCCGGGCTGCGGAAAGAGCCCGTGCGCCCGATCGGTGACGATCCCCATCACCCCATCCGAGAGCCTTCCCTGCAAGAGGTCCAGGAGCGAGGCGATCTGGCCGGCGCACCGCCGCTTGAGGCCGGTCCAGGCGTCGCGCTGCAATGTCTTGATCGCGATGGTGACCTGATAGAGCGCCGATCCGCTGACCAAGGCCTCGATCTTCCCCTTGGCGATGCTCAGGTGACACACGGAGCCATTGCGCACGTAGCTGCGGCCGCGCGGCAGACGATTGGCGAAGTCGCCAAACGACTCCAGGTGATCACACCACGCCTTCCCCCAGAACGTCCGGGCGATCTGCCGGCCCTGCAGCGTCACTGGCTCGACTGCGGTGCCTTTCCTGAGGAGCTTTGCCACCTGCCGGGCCGCATTGGCGCGGCGCTGCGCCACCGGCACGTACGGCCGCCACCCCCAACCCCATGGCATCTGTCGTCCTCCCTTGCCCGCGCCGGCATATCGGCGGGCCCGTCGTCACACGTCCGCCTTCTCCACGTCCAGCGCCACCAGGCGCAGGACCTCGGCGTCGCTCATCTCCGTCAAGAGCGTCTCGGCGCCCCCCGCCAGCACCTCCTCCGCCAGCGCCCGTTTCTCCTCGAGCATGGCATCGATCCGCTCCTCGACGGTTCCGCGACAGACGAACTTGTGAACCAGGACGTTCTTGTGCTGCCCGATGCGAAAGGCCCGATCGGTGGCCTGGTTCTCCACGGCGGGATTCCACCAGCGGTCGAAGTGGATGACGTGGGCGGCCTCGGTGAGATTCAGCCCCAGGCCGCCGGCCCGGACCGACAGGACAAAGAAGGGCGGCCCCTCCTCGTGCTGGAACCTCTCCACCAATCCTCGCCGTC
>Ga0265297_10009914_pt1 | contig 12138 bp, 21 predicted proteins | sample Munlanlwell13791_FD_192502 | JGI IMG/M metagenome (GOLD analysis project Ga0265297, IMG submission 192502) | Leachate microbial communities from a municipal landfill in Southern Ontario, Canada - Leachate well 137-91 | ecosystem: Engineered > Solid waste > Landfill > Unclassified | place...
GGAGTAAATTTATTGCCGGAAAATAATTTTAAAAAGATGTATGTATAAATATTACGGAGATTCGCCTAGTTTGATTTATGGCACTCGTTTTGGGGACGAGAATAACATCAGTTTAAATCTGATATCTCCGATTTTTTCTTGACATTTAAAAAATAGGTTTATATAATATAATCTTTAAGAAAGGATTTACTTATGTTTATAAAGCTATATGGTATTGTCAGAGAATTTAATGGAATAATAGGTTCTTATATCTCATATATTTATGAATATTCTGTTGATACTAAAAATGTTTTTCGAGTTACTAGTAATATTGAATTTAATAATCATATTTTTTTAGAAAAGAATGATTTAAAAATTACTTCTGTTATTGTTCATTTTTTAGAAGGAAATGAAATAAAAAAAATAGAGACAATTGGAGAATGTGATGATATTATATGTCTTTTAAATTTAGAGAAACCAGAAATAAATACAGAATATGAAAAATATAAATTTGATAAAAACTATTGTTATTATCTTTCAAAATATATTGATGTTATAAAGTATTTAAAAAAATAGTAAATATTAATGTCCATTATTTAGTAAGTGTACAATTGTTAAATAATGAGGAGTTTTGTAGGATCGGTTTCTCTATTCAAAATTAAAAAATCCATCCATTATTTTGCTGCCGTAGACAAATTGGTAAAGTCATTTTAAATAAAGGAAAAAATATATGACAGAAAAAAAGATGAGCAGAATAGAACAAGCATCGTTTGCTAAAAAAGAAAAAGAATTATCAATTATTCATTTTTTATCTATTTGTAATTTTGATAAAATGGGGCTGCATCAAATTTTGACAAATTATAAAAAAATTGCAAGAACTAGAAGAAAATTTTACAATGATCAAAGTGATAATATTAAGCGATTATTAAATATAAATAATGAAGATGTAAATATATTGGAACATGTTTTTAAGAATGTTATTATGTATACGGAAAGTTTCATTATTTATATAGAATTATTTAAAAAAGAATATATTTCTGGAAATGGACCATTGCTACTAGTTAGCTTCAAAGATAATGTTAATGAAACAAAGATTCAAGAGTATAAAAAGGATATAATACAAACTCCATTAGGGAATAAAGCCTATCTTTTGAGTGAGGTAGGAATGGAGTTATTTAGAATAGAAGTTGGGTCAAATGGAGAAAACATTAAATTTTCTTATAAACAATAACTTATCATTCTAGCAATGTTGGTGCTGTAGACAAAATGGAAACGTCACTTGGCCTTCAACCAAGTAATTTTGCGAGTTCGACTCTCGTCAGCACTATTTTTCAATCTGAATTTTGCTTATTAAATTATCTCGTTATTATTTAATAAATTCATAATTATATTTTTTATATCTTTAAAAGCTTGATTCAGAATTTTTTTATTAGATACTAAATCTGGTATAACTATTAAGTTTATGTTTTTTTGTTGAGCTAATAATATTTTTTTATTATCAGTATTTTTTACTTTATTTAATTTTGTTTGTCCATAGATAGGTTTAAAATGAACTATTCCGTTCCATTCAATAGCTAGTTTAAGTTCTGGAATAGCAATATCTGCTTCTAACCCTTCTAACATAGTTTTATCATTAGGGAGTATTGCTAAATCAGGAAATTCTTTAACAAGTAAATTATAAAATTGTATTTCTATTTTAGATCTGATAGTTCTTTTTCTGATACTATTATTGTAGGATGCTGAATGAGATTTGCAACAAAAGTGTCTTCCAGTTTTTGATTTCTTCAGTTCATGTTGTTTTATTTCTATATCTTTATTACACCATAAACATTTTGTTTTAAACGGTTCTTTTATTTGGTATAAATGAAAACATTCTAACGAACAAAATAAATGTTTATAAATTTTACCTTTTCTTCTGATATCTGCAATTGTTCTTTCTACTAGTTTATGGCAATTTTCACATTCTATTATAGGCATAATATAACTCCTTTTTTATAAAAAATACTATTATATAATTTTATAAATACTGCGGAAATCCTTTATTATTTTTCGAAATCCTTGTACAGTTGTAACTGTATCTCGTCTAAAAGAGTTATAAAATTATAGTTTTATTTTTTAATTAAGGAATATATTTATGCGAGAAGTTAAAGTAAAAGATTTGTTACCTGGTCAATGGTTTTTTTGGGATAATGAATATTATATGGCTACTGATGAGACAGATAGTATTCATAAGACTATGTATATTTGTTCTAGAAATGGGAATATGAAATATATTGATTTAAATACATTAGTTAATTTTCGTCCTCATGCAAAAGTAGTAGATTATAATAATTTCATAGATGTAGATTTAAATAATGAAGAATATGAAGAAGAAAGTTAGTAACCATAACTCAGTTGGTAGAGTGCTTGACTGAAGATCAAGTTGCACTAGTTCGATTCTAGTTGGTTACATTTTTAGTCCAGTAAAATGTACTTCGTCCAGGATCAATTTTTTCTGTTTCTTGATAGAAAGGTATAAAAAATGAATTTGATTAAAAAAACTTTAGTGCTAGATAGATACGATTTATCTATCAAGAATAGAAATAAAGATATAGTAGATATAAAATTATCTGATTTTTCCAAACATATTACTAATGAAATTATTATTAATTCTACTAAAATTGTTTTTCATGATACAAAGAGTTATGAAATTAAAATTTTAAAGAATACAAATATTAATATTTTTTCTGGGGAAAAATTATCTGATGAATTTATTTTTGATATTTATATTCCTGAATTAAAAGAAGAAAATCATTGCGTTGATTGTTGTTGTGCTAAGTCTTGGGAAGCTTTAGGAGTAACTACTTACACTGGAAAAAGTATTCCTGAACATATTGAAGAGTTAGTTAAAGAAAATAAGAATCTTAAAGAAAAAATAAGAAAAATTGAAAAAAATAGACGACAAAAAATAAGAAAAATATAATCAGTCATCAAAAAGAGTGTCAAAAACGTTTAAAATATGACTAGATAGGACAATAGTATAGTGATAGTACATATTACTCCAAATAATAAAGCGAGAGTTTGATTCTTTCTTGTCCTGATAGTATAATATTTTTTCCAGGATACAAAAACATGGGAGATACTAAAGAAGTATACATTGTTTTTCTTTTTGAAGAACAAAGAATTTGGGCTTGTTTTAGCTTAATAAAAGCTTTGAATCTAGTTCATGAAGAATTAAAAAATATAAGTTGTAAAACATGTTACAGGGATCCTGAAGGTAATTTTGTAAAATATTCTCTTGTAGAAACAGATAATAGAGATAAGCAAGTTGGAGTTCTACATAGATTAAATGTAAGATAATTTATTATGCGTAAATTCAACAAATTAAAACAAGAATTAAAAGATTATTGGGGATTTCAATTATTAGATAAAGGTGAATATTTTAAAACAAGATATTGTGTCCGAGTTAATCTTTATTATAATTGTCCAAGATGGATAGGATATACTAGTTTAAAAGAAATAGAAAAAATATATTTTAAAGAAAGATTAGAAAAATGATTAAATTAATTTATAAAAATTCAATTGGAAACAATATTCTATCTATCCCAGATTATGTGGCAGAAGATTTTATTTTAAATTTATATAATAAAAATAAAGATTTTAGAATAAATATTCTCACTGGAGAACAATATCATCATAGAAATGAAAATAGAAGTATTTATTTTAACTCTTCTATCGTTATTAATGCTTTAACTTGTTTAATTGCAGAGGATAAGATTCCTTTATATGAATTTGAATTATGGTTCTATGATGTTCAAAATAATATTAAAAAAAAGATTGACATTAATAAATATGGGGCTATATTAGATTATGCTAAAACAATGGGAGATCAAAGTTTAGATTTATCTGAAAGAAAAATAAAAGCAGCAATGGAAAAGAGAAAAGAAAATGTTTAATACTTTAAATAACTTTTTTAAGGGAATTTATTTTATGTCTGACTTATTTTATACTTATTTAAAGCAGGCACAAGATGAAAGTTTATCTCCTAAAGAAAAAGATTATAAAGCTTTAAAGTCTGATTGGGATAAAATAAGAGAAGATTTTATAATTTAAGAAAGGTTTCTAATGAGAGGCTATAAAGGAACATTTGATTTTCAGGCACGAGGGGATATTACCTATGAAGTAGGTAAAAAATATAATTTCGTTGGAGAAACAAAAATGTGTGAACAAGGTTTCCATTTTTGTGAAAATCCAGATAATATTTTTAACCATATTTTTCCTTATGCTCAATTTGATAGAAAAATAGTCTTTTTAGAAATTGAGGCAGAAAATATTTCTACAGAGGGATATTATCAAGATAGAATATTAGATAAAAAAGTGTGTAGAACTATTAAAGTATTAAGAGTAATTCCTACTAAAGATTATAATAAAATATTTAAATCTCTATTTTATGATGATAAACCTATACAAGTAAAGAAAAATAATGAAGAAATTATTTATTCTTATGATTCAGACGGGAAATTATTAAAAAGAATATTTTGGCACGATTCTTATGAAGATTTTAAATATAATAAAAAAGGACAATTAATTAAAATAGATTTTATTTCCTCTGATATAATTATGTTTGATGGAAAATCATCTTATCCTGCTATTTATTATTATAAAAAAGATAAAATATCAAAAATTTCTTTTAATGATGGTCGAGAATTTACATGGGAATATGATTCCGATGGAAGAGTCATAAAAACAAAAGAATTCAGAAAAAAGGAAGTTATAAATAAAAAATATTTTTATAATAAAGATGGAAAAATAGACCATATTATGTTTGGAAAAGGAAAAAGAAAGAATTTTTATTATAAAAATAATGAACTAGTAATGATAGAACAAACTATTAATAGGAAATCAGATTGGTATATAGAAATAACTCCTATTTAAATAAGCTCGTTGTTCAAACCGGGACGCTGTAAACGTCTTGCCCGTATCAATAATTGGTTTGCGGTTGGGCGGAGGATTCGACTTCTTCAGCGAGCATTTTTCTTAAGCCCTTGTAGTGTAATGGTTCAGCGCGGGAGAATTTGGATCTCCAAGAAGAGGTTCGATTCCTTTCAAGGGTGTTTTAGTTGAAAGGACTTTGTCCAGGATCAATTTTTTAGAAAACTATATAGTAAGTTATTTTATTTGTAGTTTTAAAAATTAAGGTTTTTACTATGCGAAAAAATCCTTGGCTTGCAAAAATAGATTATGAGGTTCGATGGTTCCTTTCTAGAAAAGGAAAACTAACTATTCATTGTCGAGAATGTTGGATAGAAAATCCTAGATTTGATATAATTCCTAACGGAGGAATAAATGCTAGAAGTAAAGTATTAAAAGATTATTTCTTTGAGCTAAAATCGTTGATACAATATAAAAAAGAAAATCAATATTTTTCAAGAGAAATATCTATTAGTCAATTGATCCAATTGTCGAAATTTGAACAATTCTCTGCTAAAAACAATGTAAAAGAATTTGTAAAGAAAGTTACTAATGATTGTAAAAAATATAGTAGAGAAGATATTTTAGAAGAAATAGAATGGGCAAATTCTTTGCCCGATATTCCTAAATGGAAACAAGTTTCTAGTTTAAAATTATGTTCTGATATGAATTTTGATAAAGTAATCTCTTTTATTCATAAAAATGAGATAGATAATTGTTATGGTGAAAATGCTTATCTTTTATTCTTTAAAAATGAATATGAATTTGAAGCAATAAAAGTTATGATTGAAAATCTACATAAGAAAGAGTCTAAGGGATATGTCCTAAAAGAGATGCCTTTATCTGAAATAAAATTGATAGAAGTATTGCAAAAATATGAGAAAAATGTCTTGACAAGTTGATTAAAAATAGTTAATATAGTATTTAAAGAAATAAAACTTATAAAAAAAGGAAAATATTATGAGACAAGAAGAAGATCTTGAAAAAGCAAAAGGTTGTTTAGGTTGTATTATTATAATTGTTTATATTATTCTAGGAATAGGATGGATTATGAATTTTGTTAAATTCGTTAAATGCGATTTTGAAGATCCCTATAAAACAGAAATAATTAGAGGAATAGGAATTCCTGCTGTTCCTTTTGGTGGTATTGTTGGATATATAAATATTGATGATACACCAAAAAAAGTAGAAAAAGAATAGGAAAGTATATTTATATATTGACATTTGGGTAGTCAAATGATAAAATACAAAAATAAGAATTGCATAGGCAAAGCTTATTAGGGAAAGCAGAAGACTCTTAATCTTCAGTCTTTAGAGTTCGAATTTCTATGCCTATATGAAAATGGTCTTTTAAAAAATAATATATGAGGGATTAGCTCAGTCTGGTTTTAGAGCAATTGCCTTTAATTTACGGAGTGTTTATGAAGAAATTCATAAATAGAACTGCTCGAATTCGGTGAACCCTTTAACATGGCAATACCGAGCGAAGCTCTTGAAAAAGAGAACGTGTAGAGACTTGGTGGGCAGAGCCTAAGTCGAAAGATAAGGTTAAGGTAAAGTCCAGACCACAAACTATAGAGTATTTTAGGTAGTGAAAACTATAGTGGTAAGTTAAGCAATGGGTCAAGGGTTCGAATCCCTTATCCCTCATTTTTAATAAGAAAGGAAAATTCTATGAAACTTTGGCATATTTTAATTATTGGCTTGATATGTTTAATTGGATGGATTAATAATATAATTAAACTCTCTAATTGTAATTTTAATAAGCCTCATAAGGAAGAAATTATTAGAATTATAGGAATTCCTATTGTCCCTCTTGGGGGCGTTGTAGGATATATAAATATTAATGATATGCCAGAAAATAAGGATTAATTATGTTCATTTTTTTGTTAATATTACACATTATATTAGGTGTTATAGGGGCTTATTTATGTTTTAAACATTATTTTTTCATAGATAGGGTTTTATGGAAAAAAAGTAATTTACTTTCATTGTCAGATGATTTTTGTTTTGGATCATTATGTTTTCTATGTTTGTTTATAGGAATATTTTCTATTATATCTTATTATTTTATTTTCAAATTAAATGATTAAGGATTACTTATGGACAATTTATCTTATCAATTAAATCATCCTTCTTATATCAGTTTGAGTCATTCAACTTGTAGTTTAGAAGAATTGAAAACTTATAAAATAGAGTATGCTATCCTAGAATGTTCTGAAAGATTATATAAAGTTTTCGGAGAATATTATAGAGATCATTGGCTTGATTTTAAAATGAGTAAAAAAAATCTTTTTAATACTATAAGCGAAGGAACAAATGCAACTATACAGGATGTTCAAACTGTTTTGGATGAGATCAATTATGAATTTGATTATTGTTTAGAAAAAGATTTTTTCGTATTCGATAAAAATGGAAAACCAATTCATAAATATAAAAATTTTGATGATTATGTTAAAAAAAATAAAAAAAGTAATAGATGGTCAGATGATTTCGATAAAGGAAATATTTCTATTAGGAATTTTATCAAGGTAATAGTCGAATTGGGATGGAACATAAATTTTGTTTTTAGAGAGGAAATAAATAAAGAGGATGAAGAGTGAATCTAATTAAAAAGAAATTATGTCTTTACAGATCTTTTTTTAATATAAATAAGTTACAACATGATATTATATGTAAAACTTTAGGTCTCGATAATGAAGATGTAAAAGATATGTATAATTTTGGAATTGTTACACTAAATACAGATACTTTTGATATAGAGATAAAAAAAATAGGAGATGAGTATTTTTTTATTGTAACTAAAGCTAATTTATCAAGAAATGCAGATTATGAGATCTTTTATAAATTAGCTTATATTTTAAAAAAAGATGAAATAAATTTAATGAAAGATGAGTTAACTTCTAAGTATTGGCCTAAGAATCCATATAATAGAAGAAAAAAATAAAAGATTTTCATTGACAAGTTAATAATAAAAGTGTATATTAAAGAAATAAAGTAGGCTGATAGAAGTCGATTATCGCAATCAGAATGCCCAGGTCGCAGGTTCAAGTCCGGCTGTGGTTCTATGAATCACATAGCTCAGTTGGTAGAGCAGGTTAATTTCGATTTCAAAAAAGTGTCTACTTTTTTAAATATAAAATTGGGTTGTAAAAAATAGGTTATCACAGTTAAAGATTCCTCCTATTTTAAATAAGTATCCAATTTTTTTAATATTCTCTATGCAACCCATACGACGCTATGGTAGAGATGTCTTTAAGAGAGGCGTCGGGATAAGAGCGTTCTAAGTTATCTCTTCCCCTCTCTATTTTTAGAATTTAAAATGGGCTGAAAAATATTGATTATCATAAACCCTCTTTGGTATGTGGCTTCGATACCCACTCAAGGGAGAACTAACCCTTGGTAGCTTAATGGTAGAGCAAAAGATAAAAAATATCTATATTTGATAAGTGTCTATTTTTTTAAAAATATTATTACTCGTAAAGCCTCTTATTTTATATCGGTCTTATTTGTTATCGATATAAGATAATGCTCAATTTTTACGGGTTTTTGGGATACTATACAAAAAATGAATAGTTTCTAGATGGATCCCTAGAATCATAACAAAAAGTATCCTGTATTTTGGAAGTACCGGCATGGGCGAGCCAATGACTTTGCTAAAGTCACGTTCCCTTAATTGGGGCTTGGAGTTTCGATTTTTCTGTTTTTTTATTTCCGGTTTTTAAGTTAAAAAATTTTCTTATTTTGGAGTGTAGGGAGAAATGGTTCTCAACCACACTTGAAATGTGGCCCAACCTGGAAGTTCCCAGGTTGATCGTTCGATTCGATTACATTCCGTTTAATTCTTTATTTTATTAGTAAATGATAAAATTAAGATGATAGAATAAAGATCTTAATATATTATTGCGGGATCGACTAGTTTTGGCCTATGTCACCAGGCTCATAACCTGGCGGGTCGCAAGACCCTCGTGGGTTCGAATCCCACTCCCGCTAATCAACTTTAATAAACATTAAATATGGAAAAAAAATAAATGAGTAAAGATATTTCTATTAAGGATTTAGTAAAGAATAATAAAATTATTGAAAGTAATTTTATTATTGATGTTGGTGTAGGAATGGAGAATAAAGGAGACTTTCTTTATACTGTTAAAAACTTTCCTAACACCGCAATCAAATTTAGGGAAGTCAATATAAATAAAGATAAATTGAGAGATTTTAAGTCCCCTAGGGATTTACAGGATAAGATAAAAAGTATTTTAAAGAAAAATAATATTGACATTTCTTCGAAGATGTGTTTACTTAGTAATTGGATATTTTTAGAATGGATAGAAGTAAATCCTTATGGATATGAAACAAATGTAAGAAAATTTATTTGTGTTCAGAAAGATTAAGGTTTATGATTATAAATAATCAAGAATATGATAATGAAAAAATAAGAGAGATAATAGAATTTATTATTAATTCTAGGTGGCATTTAATAGATGATCTTCTACGAAAAACTTTTGCGAAAGAAAAGATAGATATTTTTTTTATGATTTAAGAAAAATAGAAATTCTTGATAAAATTTGGGAAAAGATAGAAAAATTAAAAAAAAAAGAATATTTATAAAAAAAACGAAGAAGAGATAGATTTAAGTTTAGATGATAATGAAGATAGTAACGATGAACTTTTTGATATAGAAGAAGGAAGTAGATAGGACAATAATTAAAAAAATATACTTGTTTTATTAATTATTGTATAGTCTTTAATTAAATTAAGGTAGTTAAATAGGAATATTCTTAATGATTAAAATAAAAAAAAGTTCAATAAAGTCCATTTCATTTAAGAATTTAAATGTTGGAGATATATTTTCTGTTGGAGAAGATATTGAAGCTGTTCCTTTCCAAGAAGTATTTATGAGGATAAAACCTGACCCAAAAAATACTTACAATGCTATTAATTTAAATAGTATTAAATTTTGTAATTTTTCCCCTAAAGATAATATTTATTTTTTTACAAATTCAGAGATGGAATTTTTAAAAAATACTATTGGTTCAGAACATGGGCCTGAATCTTTAGTGAATTATGTATATATAGGATTTATTTCTGATATAAAAACATTTAAAAAAACAAAATTTAACAAACTAAAAATTGGAGATTTTTTCTCATTTAGTAAAAATAAAAGGGATAATAAATCTATTTCTCAGGCTGCAATGAAAATATCTGATTTTTCTTTTTTAAATTGTAATGACGGAGAAGTAACCGACTTTTCACGTATTAAATTAGAATTAAAACGTTTATACAAATTTGATGTTTATAAATTAGATGTTACTTTTGAATTTAGACTTCGTTAATTTCTATTAAAAATATATATTTTTTGTATTGACAAAAGAGGAAAAATGTGTTAAGATTTTGAAATAAGATGATTACTTAAAATATATATTAAGAGGAAAATGCTTATGGATATTAGCACTTTAGAATCTGGCACTGTAAAATGGTATAATCCTAAAAAAGGTTTTGGATTTATAGAGACAGATAAAGGTGTTCAATATTTTGTTCATTATAGTTCTTTGACAAATAAAAAAAAATTAGATAAAGATGATGAAGTCTCATTTGAAATTTCAAATGGAGAAAAAGGTTTAAAAGCTATTAATGTAGAAGTTAAATAAAATTGGGTTGAAAAAAATAGATTATCATGGAAAACGATTGCTTCTATTTTTGTTAAGTATCCAATTTTTTTATTTTTGAAAAGTGGATAGAAAAAATATGGGGTCATAGTTTAATCGGAAAAACTTTTGCTTTGCAAGCAAAGATACACGGATCGTAACCGTGTGGCTCCACTTAAAGATTTATAATATAAGTATTTATGTAATTTTACTCTGTTGGGAAACTGGCTAATCCGTCACGCTGTCGCCGTGAAGAAATCGGATCGATACCGATACAGAGTGTTAAATTGGGTTGTAAAATGTCGTTTATCTTCATAACCTTAAATTTATTTTAAAAAAGACGATATACTCTGAAGTAAGATAACCGTGAGGGTTTGCCCCATGTCTGAATTGCCTCACTTCGACAGCCAAAAGCTGGCGAATTTTCGTTCTTTGAAAATTTAAAAATATTTTTAAAATTTTTATATTATTTTAAAGGATATTCCGATGTAATTACATAATTAAGTAATTATAGGAGAATAAAATGAGTAATATTAATATTACAATAAGAGTAGATAAAGATAAAATAGAAAAATTAAAAGATATAGCTAGAAAACTTTCAGTAAAAGAAAAGAAAAATATAAGCTATAATGATCTAATTACTCAATGTGTTTATGAGAAATATTTTAATAATGAAAATTCTTAAATCATATAAATTTAGATTATATCCTAACTTTATACAAGAACAAGAGTTATGCCAGCACGCTGGCAATACTCGATTTGTTTGGAACAAACTTCTTGAATATAACCAAAAATACTTTAAAGAAAATAAAAAATATATTTTCTCTTATGATATGATTACTTCTTTACCTAAAATAAAAGAAGAATTTGAGTTTCTGCGGCTTTCAGCCGCTCAATCTTTACAGCAAGTAGGATTAAATCTAGATAAAGCTATTAAACACTCTATCAAAAAAGAAACTATAGAAAAGAGAAATCAAAAAATAGCTAAAGCTACAACTGAAATTCAAAGAATTAAAGCTTATGATTATGGAAAACCTAAATTTAAAAAGAAAAAATGTACTGATTCATTTAAAATAGTAGAAAAATTTCATATTAATAAACATTCAATAACTTTACCTAAAATAGGGAAAGTTAAATGTGTTAAACATAGAAAAATAGAAGGAAAACCTAAATTCTTAACTATATCTAAAGATAATAATCAATGGTTTTGTTCTATAACTACTGAAATAAGTTTAATAGAAAAACCTTTAGATAAAAATAATATAGTAGGAATTGATGTAGGTCTGAAAGAGTTTGCTACTCTTTCAGACGATACCACAATTAAAAGAGAAAGATTTTTAAACAAATATACTAAAAAATTAAAGAGAGAACAAAGACATTTAAGTAGAAAAACTAAAGGATCTAAAAATAGAGTTAAACAAATTAAAAAAGTTCATAATCTTCATAGAAAGATTAAAAATCAAAGAAAAGATTTTCTTCATAAAGTAACTTCAAATATGATAGCCAAATATTCTGGATTTATTTTAGAAGATCTTAGTATCTCAAATATGATGAAAAATCATAA
>Ga0265297_10009916_pt1 | contig 12137 bp, 12 predicted proteins | sample Munlanlwell13791_FD_192502 | JGI IMG/M metagenome (GOLD analysis project Ga0265297, IMG submission 192502) | Leachate microbial communities from a municipal landfill in Southern Ontario, Canada - Leachate well 137-91 | ecosystem: Engineered > Solid waste > Landfill > Unclassified | place...
AAGTTTGTTTTCTTGCCTGATTAGTCCTATCCACGAATTGTGTCGGCACAACAAAATCCAGCGGTTTATATTCTTCCTTAAGCGAGCCGCAGGCAGTAACAGAAATGATTCTTCCAACACCGAGAGTCTTCATACCATAGATATTTGCCCTATAGTTTATTTCCGTAGGGTTTATGGAGTGGTGTTTATCATGGCGAGGCAAGAATACAACTTGTTTACCTTCAAATTCAGCAACAATAAATTTATCTGAAGGTTTCCCGAAAGGCGTTGTAACGGCAATTTCTTTTTTTATCTTAAGGCCGTCAAGTTTGTAGAGGCCGCTTCCCCCGATTATCCCGATAGATTCCATGCTACCTCCTACTTAATTCTTTTGCTCTTTTAAGCGCCGCCTTCACGGCCTTTGGTAAATTTTTTACATTTCCTTTCAGCTCTTTCAACCCAGCTTCAGTTGTTCCGCCTTTAGAAGCCACTCGCTTTACCAAATCTTCAGCGGAAAGATTGCTCTTTCCCAACAAAACTAAACTTCCAGCAGTCGTAGCTGTTGCCAACAATTGTGCTTCCTGAGGTTTAAAACCTACATCTACGCCTGCATTTAACAGCCTGGGGATAAAATCTGTGCGTGCGAATTCTCTTGCTTCTTTTAAACTCTTTCCGGAAATCAAGCTGAATAAAAATCCCGGGCCGCTTCCGGAATCAGCGGTTGCCGCGTTCATCATACTTTCTTTTAAAACCAATGTATTGCCTATAAAACCAAAAATTTTTTCCGCGAAATTTAAATCAGTTTTACTGGCAAATTTTCCTTTAGATAAACAGGACATTCCTTTGCCTATTTTAGCCGGCAAATTCGGCATTACCCTTATCACTCTTGCTCTGCCCAAAACTTTTTCAATATATTTGGTACTTATGCCGGCAGCGATAGATATAACCAGCTTCTTATTTACGTAATCTCTAATTTTGTTTAAAACGCTGTCAAAATCCTGCGGTTTTACCGCCAGAATTACTACACCGACAGCATTTATCAAATCAGAAATGCTTTTGGCAACCTTTACTTTTGCTATATTTTTAGTTTTACCGGTATCTTTATCAAAGACAAAAACCTGATATTTAGAACTAATTCCTTTAGCAATGGCAGACCCCATATTCCCACAGCCGATAATACCAATTTTTGCCTTTTTCGTCATAATTGTCTGGTAACTTATCACAAAAAGATAGCAGTGTCAATCGCTTTTGGCAGGTTTTGCTTTTATCAAACAGATAATCTTTATTATTTTCGGCAATAAACAAAATGCAGGCAGAAAACTTAAGCAGAAATTTTAATTATTTTATATTTAAGGATACCGGCGGGAATTAAGATATCTACTGTTTCATCTTTACGGCGGCCTAAAAGCGCCTTGCCTACGGGTGAACTTATAGAAATAAAGCCGTTAGCCGGATCTGCCTCATCAGAGCCAACCATGGTATATTGTATTTCCTCGCTTGTATCCAAATCCAGAAGCTTTACTTTTGCGCCTAAACAAACTGCGTCAAAGGCGGTGCGCTCTTCTTCTATGATTTCCGCGCGGCTTAATTTATTCTCAAGGTCATGTATCCTTTTCTCATTAAAAGCCGAGGCTTCCTTGGCCAGGTCATATTCGGCGTTTTCTTTCAAATCTCCCAAGAGGCGTGCGTGCTCTATGGCAGCAGAAAGCTCTTTCCTTTTAACAATCTTTAAATGTTCAAGCTCATGCATCAGCTTTTCGTAACCTTCCCTGCTTAGATAAACTCTTTCCATAAAATATTAAAATTTATTATTCTTTAAAAAATTTATCAAGATTGTTATATTCGGGGCTAGAAAACTTTACTACTGCTCCCGCGCACAGATAACTACCATTAAAGTATTACCGGAAGAGCCATACTGATCGTAATCATTTGTAACACAACCATTATAGTTTGCATTATCGTATAAGTATATATCGCTATCTTCGTCTTGAACCTTTGAGAAGCAGCCGGTTGCTATCCATCCGTTGTCTTTTCTGCAAACAATGCCGTCAAGAGAAGCTCCACTGCCCAACACACCAACATTATTTACCAATTGAAAAATATCTTCTGTTGCGATACCGCTTGGCTTATGTACGACATGAACTGAAGGGCTGCTTCCATATTTTCTATAGGCTTGAGCTATTTCAGTCCCTCCTACTGTTACCCAATTTCCGCTATTATTACAGACCTGCAATTGCCCATTATAGCGTAAAGTCCCTGAAGCGCAATACGCTGCAGTATCATTGCCAACCCTAACTCCCCCAACCACATCAAGCCTTGACTGTGGAATATCCGTCCCCATACCAATGTTACCGTTGCCGGTAACAAAAATAGAGTTACTCGCAGCGCCTTGGCTAATAGTAACGGGAATTGTAGTAGTTGTGCCTGCGGCATTGACTGAGCTAAACTGCAAATTTCCTGCGGGAGGCGTGCCTGGAGTTCCGCCCAAAGAAGCAATATCCCATCTACCGGTTGATGCGCCATTAGCAGGGTTTTCTCCTTCAAAGATTAAGTTAGCATTTCCGTTGGCAGCATCGGTTGAATTTATGTGAAGCTCGCCGGCCGGAATTGTTGTGCCTATGCCAAGAGAGTTGGCAACAGTAAGAGTGCCATTTGAAGGATTGCCTCCGGAATTTTGACCAAGGTCTCCGCCGTTTATCGCACCACTTCCGTTTACGTCTCCTACTGCCTGCCTATTGGTTAATGAATTTACAGTTTGAAAACTATTCGCTAAAGAATTGCCTGTTGCATCAACAGGTAAATCTAAGTTGCTTATTATGTTGTCCCCATTTACATCTCCCACAGACATTCTATTACCTACAAGAAGTTCGCTATAGACACCATTGGGAGAAGGATAATAGGTAGTTATGGTTATAGTTTCCTGGGCGAAAGAAAAAATTGAAGGGGAAAAAAAATTAAAAATAAACAGCAGGCAAAACGTTTCATCATAGGTAAACCTCCTATTCTAAAAATTATCTGTTAACAAATGAAGCCTTGCATAACTTCCCGGAATTAACCCCAAGGTTTAAGCTCCGCGAATATTTAAATAGCCTGCTGCAACTTGCGTTAGGCGAGACAGACGCCCATATATATATATCCGCAGCCTAAAGCGCTGCGTATGTATAAAATACAAACGCGTATACATCATTAGCTATAGCAAAACCTACTGAAAACTAATACCAGCCCCATACTACCACTGACTAGCATTGCAATGCATGTTATCCATATATATTAATCATTTTTCGTGCACACAATAGTCATGGCAGTTCCATTACCCTCATCCCAGTCATTAGTAATACAACCATTTCCATCAAAAGATGAAATAACATCGTTATCTGCCGTCTTGCTTACTAATAACCAACAGCCTGTTACGTGCCAACCGTCAGCCGCATTACACTCCATCCCATCAAAATCCGTCCAGGTAAAACCTGTGGCGGGATGAGGCTTTTGATCGTCAATTGGCCTAACAGCTCCTGCTGGCCCCTGCACTTGTGTAAATCCTCTGCTCTTACCTCTTATGCCCATTGCCGTCTGAACTCGACATCCTTCACTCGCCCAACGAGGGTTTCCATTCTTAGGATCCTTTAAATAAACATCCTTGGTTGCAGAAAAGTCGCTCACGTCAAGTTTTACCGCTTGGTTATCATAGGTTCCTGGCGTAACCATACCAACACCCACATCCCAGTTATTGTTTACAAGGGCTACATTATTGTTATTGTTTAGATCCCGTGTCCATAAGCCTATCCCTTGCCAGGAAAGATTCCCGTTTGCATCTCGGCCGCAGACCAATACCTGCTGTCTGTTATTACTGTAATATATCGTTCCTTCTTCGTCAATAGTACAAAGAGGCGGGTTATTAGCCGGGGGCTGATCAGGAGTAGGAAAAAGACGAATTTCTTGGAATACCCCATAAGGTGCAGGGTAATATGTGGAAATTGTGATTGTTTCCGGGGCTTGAGAAAAGGCTGGAAAATTTAAGAAAAAACTTAAGCCTAAAGCAAATATTAAGACTAAATAGAAAAGAGGGCTATTTTTCATAAGATACCTCCGATTTTTGTTACTAAATGAAGCTTTCCATGCATTGCTGGCGATGGCCGCGAATGTGTAAATAGAACAGTCTTTTTTACTATATTACTTTAATGCAAATTTATCGCCTTAACACCATATAATCTAATTTAGTTTCCTCTACCCACGAGCCCGCGCTAAAGGCAGCGGAAGTTACTGTAATTGTGTGCGACCCTGCGTTTACCGGGGCAATACAACTTGCGGAAGTCATCATGTTTGACGCTACATACATTTCTCCTTCAAAACTCTCAGCTTTTGAGCATCCACTTCCGTCAAGTTGAATACTAAGCCATATTCCGGTATTTACGCCTCCTGAGCAATTGCACTTTGACGTGCCCATTGCAGCAATATTAACTATACCATTTTCCTGTATGTTAAAAGTGCGTGTTATTGCATAGGTCTTCTCGGCTGGATTAGCGTTTGGATGATACACGTTTTCGTAGGCAAGGACAGGGCTTCCGCCTGCTGCACGCCATCCTGAAGGACTGCAATATTCAATTGCATTATTATTATATCGCAATGAGCCGTAAGCATTCTCGTTGCAGGCAAGACTTGTATTCCCCACCTTTACTTCACCTTGAACATCTAATTTTGCCCTGGGGGTAGCATTTGTCCCAACACCGACATTTCCTCCCCAGTTATTTAATATTAAGTTTGCGGTGTTTCCGTCAATAGTATCGCGAGCCTGGATATAAGGGCCCAAATAACCTATAAGCAATCCTCCTTCAGTTGGATTCCAAACATGAAGAGCGTTATTCTGTCCTGTAGTAATCGGCCTGGTATGCACGTCTAAAAGCGCCCAAGGTTCGGGCATTGCTGTTCCAATGCTTGTTCTTCCTTCTACAACTAAGCTGGTGCCGGCTGTAATTACATTTGCTCCGCAGCCTGCGCCCCAGCAATAGCTAGATTGCATATAGTTATCGCCTATTGCTTCACGCTCAGTGCGCAGTTCAGTATAAACTCCTGCCGGCGAAGGGTAATAAGTGGTTAAGCTGATTGTTTCCGGGGCTTGAGGAAAAGCTGAGGGAATAAAAAAGGAAGCTAAGAATAAACAACAAACAAAATACTTCATCGCGGCCTCCTGTTTCAGAAGTTATCTAACCCAACACAATCAAAAACGCTAAAAAATATTAATTTCTAGCGCTACAAACACAGATTGCGCTGCTTATGGCACTAAGTTGAATAACAGGCTGAAAATCCCCGAGCCGCTTAGAATGGCCTTCCTTATAATCGTTTTATTTTATTGGCAAAACTGAGCAACACAAACCTAAATTGCAATTAGATTCTAACTCTTTATCATGTAAAATTCAACGTTTATTTTAGTTGAATTAGCAGTAAAACGCTTAATTATTTAGGCTTGTTGAATGATTCTGTTTTTGGCAGATTATTTTAAGTAACTTTCAATTTTTTCTAAAATTTTAATAGACGCCTCTTTATCACCGATAACCCCCACACGCACATCTACTCTTGTATACGCCTCAGAGAGCGGCCGGATATCAACCCAAACCTCTTTGCCGTCAGCGTAATTACTTTTTATTTGAGTAATTGTCTTAGTGGTAGTTTCTTTGACAATTTTCATATTTAGCGAGGTAAGCGCGGCTTCAGTTGCCTTTATGGTGCGTTCATATGGTTTATTAACTTGCTTGGTTAATTTCATTGAAAGCCATACTGCTGTTTCTGCGCTATCAACTGCGCCTGAAATTACATATACGCAGCCTGCGAAGCTTGCTAAAAAAATAGCCATTGCGCACAGCGCTATTGTTTTTTTAAAATAAATTAGTATTTCATTCTTCATATATTAGTCTTTATTGATTACCAAATAGTTTATCTCCTCCTGAATCCTTGTCAGTGATACAAATTGTTGGCCGGAACCATGAAGAATTTTCGTTTAGGATTTTGATAATCTTCAGATTATTTTGCGGTTTGCAATTTGAAGGTTATTTGTAATCAGCTATATCTTTTCCGGTTTGGCTTCCGTCTTACGTTAGTTTGCAAAAATAAACATGCGGGCTGCAGAATAATTAATTGCAAGTGCATTTAAGGTCCAGCAGGTATTTATTGTCTACTTCTGGGTGGCTAGCTATACGCACCACCCATGCATTGCCGTTCCAATAGGCGATTTCATTGTCCCCGGGCGAAGAAAAAGAATGTCTTGAAAAGGACACTGCCCTTGTAAAGCCTTGCAGCTGGCAAATTTTATTTGCTGTTGTCTGGTCCCATTTTAACGCCCCATCGTAAGAGGAATTGCGGATAATCCAAAAAGGCCAGAAGGCAAACGTACACGAAGCCGGCGCTGAATCTGCTGGATAAGGCACCCAGCAGTTAACCAAAGATCTTTCTGCCCAATTATTAAAACTATATATACCCGTGCCCACGTTTTGATTCCCGAATCCGGCATACCACGGTTTACCGCACATTTTTTTAAGTGCCCTGATCTGGCCGGAAGGAAGCCTAACCCTTACTTTTGTAGCAGCGGGGTGATTGGTGTTTACATGTTGAACACCGTAGTTAGCTGCAGCTTTCCTGATTCTTATGGGTGAATTAGAAGTTGCTTCGGTCTTAGCCGCGATAGCAACATTTTCGCCGTCCTCGCGGACACGAAGCCCAATGTCTATTTCCTGCGCCAAACAAATAGAGGCTGCTGCCAAAAGAAAACAGCCTAAAATAATTTTTATCTTCTTTGAATCAATTCCTTTTTTCAATTTATCCATTGCAGAAAAATTAATGTTACTGCACAATCCACATTTCGCCCTCTTCAGGGCTTGCCGGGTTGCCAACTCTTGTGTTAATCACAAGTCCCTTAACCTTTGCTGTGCCATTTTCATAAAATACCACTTTTGTATTCCAGCCGCCGCCATAATCGCTTTGAAAGCTTAAATCATTACCACCCGTAGTTAGTCCCCACCTACCGCCGGCAGGAGCATTAACAACTAGGTGGCGACCGTTAGCCGCGGCTCCTACTACAAGTTTATGATCCGGAGTTATTGTGCCTATACCTACATTCCAAGTTACGTCATTAGTATAAAGATTCGTGCCTTGCAAAGTCCAATGGCCTGCGCCTATATCCTGAAGTTCATAAGCATTTGTAGTTGTGTTAAACCTGCACACCCTTAAAGTATACCTTCCTGAATCGTAATAAAATACACCTTCATCGTCCGCGCTCGCACACGCCGGCACGTCTGCCGTAGGAACTAACCTTAAATTACCATATACACCATGCGGTGACGGATAATAGGTAGTTATAGTGATTAATTCCTGGGCATGAGGAAAGGTCAAAGGAATAAAAATCGAGATAAAAATAAATAGCGTAAACGAAAAATAATTTTTCTTCATAATACCCTCCGTATACCCTCCGTTCATAGATACAATTTGAATGATTTAACTTGAATTTTGATTCAATTTTAACTCCTTATCGTCTAAACTTCAATATTTATTTTGATTAAAAAGACAATTTCAAGCAGAAAAAATAAAGCCTTCCAAACTTCCCGGGCTACCCACAGGGTGGCCTGTCCCATTTCCTACATAGAAAACATTAAGGTGTGGGACGCCCCGAACCTTAATCGTTATTATAGGTAACGGGGCTGGTGGCCTACCCAACAGGGTGCCCTGCTGGGCTATCCAGAAGGATGGCCCTTCCTAATACCTTATTAAGGAAGGGGCCTAAAGCCCGAGGTTTAAGCCAAAGCTAATACTTAAGCGGCGCACATATAATCCGAAGCTCAAGACTGCGGATACGTCGCCGCGAATGTATAAAGAGAAATTTTTTAATTTTTTATTTACTAAGAGTGCAAAATTGGGATTCATGAATTGATTAGGCTTAAAAATTGGACATTATGCGCCTTCTTAATAATGTTATTATAGTAGGCAGCAACGGTAATGGCCTAAACTTGAGCCAAGACGGAAGGCAAGAAAGAAATTAACATTTAGACAACAACTGCTGCAAGTAAGCAATCGCGAGTCACCCATGTAGGTGACCAGTGATTGCTTATCATCATCTATTTCTGTTTATTCTAATTAAAACAATTTTGCTCAAAAGCAACCCAGTTAAAATAATAATTTTCGGCAGAAGTCTGACCACAAGCTTTAAAAGTAGTATTAGTTATATCCATAACTGCTACGGGCCAACCTGCCGGGTAAGTAGGGTCATTAACCCTTGTCTGCGGAGTAGCCATAACTGACGGTATCGTACCAACGGGGAAAGCTATCGGAAATGTTGTAACGATACAGGAATTATTTTTTGTAAAATTTCTGCCGCGTAGCATTTTACAACTTCCACCCACTGCTCGCCAACCCGTAGGGCTGCAATATTGAATAGCATTATTATAATGTCGCAAGGCCCCCCTAGTATTTGCGTTACACGCAAGATTAGTGTTTCCTATTTTGACCTCACCCTGGACATCTAGTTTTGCATTAATATTAGTCTGATGGGCTATTCCTATGCCTGTATTTCCGCCGTTTGGGTTTAGGTAAATTTTGTCCGCTGACACTTCAACGCGGCCTGTAGCTGGCGCGGCACCGGAAGCAGAAGGGCCGATAAAAATACTGCTTCTGGAATCACCGCTTTGTGCACCGTCAGCGCTTGTTAAACTCAAAACAAACTCTTCATCGTAAAGCCCTGTTTCATCGGATGGCGCTGTGTATAAAGACCCTCTTAATGTGTTGTTATCATTATGAACGTGTATTGAGCCACCCATGACATCAAGCGGAACCGCGGGGTTAAAAGTACCTATACCTGTCCTACCCTCTACCACTAAATCAGCATTGGCAGCAACTTGATTTGTGCAACCGGCACCCCAACAGTATTGAGAAGCATCATAATAATTATCTCCTATAGCTGCGCGACGGGTACGCACTTCATCATAAACTCCAATTGGTGAGGGATAGTAAGTAGCTATGGTAAGTGTTTCCTGAGAAAAAACAGAAGGAATAAAAGTTAAAACCAGCAAAAATAGTAAACACAAGCCACAACTTTTTTTCATAACACCGCTCCTTCTTTTTGCTAATTAACTGGTTACAATTTAACTTAAAACCACTTAATTTTAACTCCTCATCATACATGCTTCAACGTTTATTTTAAAAAAGGTCAGCGTTAGGCAGGAAAATACACAGTAGATTTATGTTTAGAATTTAAGATTTAAGGTTTGTTTGAAGCTGGAATTTGGAAATTGGCTTAGATTTTAACAAACACAATATTACCCCACCTCGCCTATATATGTGGTAAATTTTTCAAGAAAAATTTACCACAAGCTCGCGGGGTTAATTCGGCCTAGCATTTTTCCTGCGCTCTTCAAGCTTGAAAAAATGCTGGCCTCATTAAAGAAGACAATGGGGGTACCGACCTACTCTCCCACCTCCTTGCGAAGACGGCACTTATAGTCTTAGAAATCTACAATCAAATTACGCAAAAAGATCGGGGCTATCGCAAATCCTTTTATATTTATTTTCCCTGATAATTTTTTTTCCATTCTACCTCAAGCATATCAAAACTGTCTAAATTAAAAGTTTTGGATAATGCTGTATCAAGACTATTACCCTGACGAAGACAAGAAAGAAAATCAGAAAAACTTTCTTTTTTATATTTCTCCTTAAGAAACTTAACTACGGAAAAGGATTCAGCATAAAAAATCTCGGAATCATCAGAAGATAAGCTTTGGATATTAGCATCAGCCATACCATTAAGGTCATTAAACTTGATATATGTATTGTTCATGATAGCATTTTTTACATAAGACTCTCTACCAACAACTCCAAGACCATATTTTTCTGTCATGTATGTTGCTATTCCTTCATCCAACCAAAGTGGCAATAGATTTTTACCTACATATGTTTCAATAACTAAATGAGTTAATTCGTGAATAAGGAGCGAAGACATAGCTCCTATCACCTCGGCGCGCATGATAATTAGTCCTTCCTTAGAATTTATACATACTCCGCTCCAAAAAGGTATACCCATCTCCATTGCTGTTTTAAAATAATCTTCACCTATAAACAAAATTATTTTCTCATCACGCGTTTTAAACTTCGAAGGGGTAAAGTTAAACTCGCTAATAACATTGGCATAGTTCTCCTCTGCGCATAGTGTTACTTTGTTTATATACCATTCCGGATCCTTAAATATTCCTGCTACGGATTTATCGCGCCTAACAATAAATTTTGACTGCTTAATTCATTCGAATCTATCTTTTCTAGGACTGGCATAAAAATACTTTTTTTCTATTTTCAAATTGATTATTTTCTAAAGATATCTTCTGCGGCGCTACGCTAACGATCTTCTTCCCGTTAATATCTTTTATCTCATCGGTATAATAAGTTACCGCAATGCCATCAATATCTATTCGTATAAATTTTTCTGATTTTTCAATTATCTTCGCACTGATAGATTTTCCATTTTTTAGTTTAATACCCTCGGGGAAGGCGAGAAGAGAAACAGTGAAGGATAATAGAAGGAAGTAGAAAAACTTATTTCTCATTTAATTTAACTTAATAAATTAAAGGTTTAAGGCAAGAAATATTTGTACGGTAAAATTTGAAAGTATAAGCTGTAGATGAGTAAAGTTTTGGTAAGTGTTTTAGCGTTTTAGATTTATAAAAGTCCTACTGCATTTTTATACAATTTACATAAACAACATTTGTATTATTCTGGCCATCCTGTTTATCACCCCAGCCGGCATTATCATACATAAAACTATCTATATCGGCATTGCCTCCCATCCTTGCCAGACCAGAAAGAGCCCATCCATTTTCTGATTTACATTTAATCCCAAACGCGCCATGAGTTTGCCATGGAGGTGGACACGTACCTTCAACTACACTGGCAATATTTCCTATGGGACCGGGGTCATCTCCGACATAACTCACAATACTCAAATTAGGAGTTGTTGCATTTTCAAATCTTTTAAGCGTTACTACGGTTTTTATTGCTTGCCCTATCGGTTTCCATTGACTAGTCGATCCATCGCAATATTCCATTTTTCCACTGTTATAGCGTATTGCTCCAGCAGTACCAGCGGTACAAGCTAAAGCAGGGGTAGAAATTCCAATCCGCGCTTCTCCGTTTATGTCTAATCTGGCTTGCGGATTATTAGTGCCTATTCCGACATTACTGTTTGGGGCAACGAAAATAGAGTTATTGGCGGCGCCTTGACTGAAAGTTATTGGGGTAGTTGTAACTCCAGCACTGTTGGTAGAATTAAATTGAAGATTGCCGGCTGGAGCAACGGTTGGCGCCCCGCCCTGGGCAGTAATACCCCAAAAGCCGGTAGACGCACCATTCGCCGGGCTTTCTCCTTCTAAGACTAAATTAGCGTTACCGTTTCCCGTATCAGTTGAACGCACATGCAGCTCTCCTGCGGGAGTGGTAGTTCCAATACCAAGGCTATTGGCAATAGTGAGCGTACCGTTTAACAGGTTGGCTGCGGCATCAACGGCTAAATCCTGGGTATTCAGCTGGCCATCATTATTAACATCACCGATTGCCATACGGTCATGTACGTAAAGCTCATTATAAACACCGGCCGGAGAAGGATAGTAAGTAGTGATAGTGATGCTTTCCTGGGAAAAGCCAGGTAATGTTAAGAAGCAGAAAAACAAAAGGAAAATAATATTCTTTCTCATACCCCCCCTTCCATAGTTAAAATATTCTATTGAAAAATCGTTAATTCTATTTTATTAGTTTAGAGTAATAATGCAAGGGGGAAAAAGAAATGTTTTTAATTCAAAAAACCACAAAAATAATGAGAAAAAAATAAGTTTTCCGGCTAAAATTTCTATATCTTACGATTTTGTTATAGCCCTAAAAACAAAAAATCCCAAGCTTTATTGCTTGGGATGAATTTATTTTGAAATTCGGAAATTTGCAATTTGAAGGTTGGAATTTGTGATTTATTTGGAACTTGGTCATTGGAATTTGTCTTCTTTTTCGCCTTACGCGAAAAAGAAGACAATGGGGGCACCGACCTACTCTCCCACCTCCTTGCGAAGGAAGTACCATTGGCCCAGAAGAGCTTAACGGCCGTATTCGGAATGGGAACGGGTGTGGCCTCTTCGGTATGAGC
>Ga0265297_10009917_pt1 | contig 12137 bp, 23 predicted proteins | sample Munlanlwell13791_FD_192502 | JGI IMG/M metagenome (GOLD analysis project Ga0265297, IMG submission 192502) | Leachate microbial communities from a municipal landfill in Southern Ontario, Canada - Leachate well 137-91 | ecosystem: Engineered > Solid waste > Landfill > Unclassified | place...
CAATGTGTCGATGGAGGTTGCCCTGATTACGCCGATAGCCATGGAGAAGGAGTTGCGGTTTGCCATTCGTGAGGGTGGAAGGACCGTTGGAGCGGGAGTTATCAGCGAGATTATAGAGTAAGGGAGAGCGGGATGATAACCAACCAGAAGATTCGAATTCGACTGAAGGCCTATGATCATAAGCTTCTGGACCAGTCTGCCATGGAGATTGTTGAGACGGCCAAGGAGACAGGGGCCAGGGTGGCAGGGCCTATTCCGCTCCCTACAATCATCAATAAATACTGTGTTCTCAGATCCCCTCATGTGGACAAGAAGTCAAGAGAGCAATTCGAGATACGGACACACAAACGCCTTCTGGATATACTGGAACCCACCCAGCAGACCGTTGACTCTCTCATGAAACTTGACCTGGCCGCAGGGGTGGATGTGGAGATCAAACTATAGGGTTTCCAGGCAAGTGGGAATCGTAAAGAGCGCAGGGTTCATTTGGAGCTAAATCCCCATGATCAATAAGCTGTTTGGCAAAAAAATCGGTATGACAAGTTACTTCCTTGATGAGGGAAGAAGCGTTCCTGCAACGGTGCTGAAGATTGGACCTTGTGTGGTGGTGCAGAAAAAAACCCTTGAAAAGGAAGGCTATAATGCGCTTCAGGTCGGTTGCAGCCCTAAAAAAGAAAGTCGCATAAACAAACCCCTCAAAGGCCATTTTAAGGCCGTTGGAGACCGATATTTCAGTCAGTTGAGAGAGGTAAGGGTAGATGATCCGGGCGCCTTTCAGTTGGGGGATGAAATCAGATCCGATATCTTCACCATCGGCGATTCAGTCCATGTGCGAGGCATCAGCAAGGGGAAGGGATTCAGTGGCGTCATGAAGAGATGGGGGTTTTCCGGAGGGAAAGCGACTCACGGCTCCCGGTCACACAGAATTCCTGGGTCGATAGGCGCCTGTGCAACACCTGGAAGAGTTCAAAAGGGAAGGAAAATGCCTGGTAGAATGGGTAACCAGAATGTCACCATCAAGAATCTAAAGGTCATCGATGTAAGGCCCGAGATGGATTTGGTACTGCTCAAAGGCGCGGTTCCAGGCGGAACGAATAGTTTTCTTGAGATCTGGAAAGCCGGTGCAGTGAAGTGATGCTGTGAGCGCCTTCTGGCGGAACGTGGATTTTCAAATCCTCAAGCTGAGGTGAATATATGACTGTGGCGGATGTATACAATCTTCAAAAGGAAAAAGTCTCCGAAATTGAACTGAAGGACGAGGTCTTTGGCGTCCCCATTAAGAAGCATGTCCTCCACCAGGTGGTGGTGGGCCAGCTTTGCAGTCGCAGGGCCGGGACAGCCGCCACAAAGGGTCGGTCAGATGTCAAGTGCTCCGGAAACAAACTCTGGCGGCAGAAGGGGACCGGGCGGGCCAGGGTAGGCGGCGGTTCATCTCCTACTCGAAAGGGGGGGGGCGTTGCCTTTGGCCCATCCCCTCGCGACTATTCAAAGAAAATACCGAAGAAGGTGAAGAAATCGGCATTGCGAATGGCGCTGACCGATAAGGTACAGGATAACCAGCTGACGGTGGTTGAGGACTTTACCCTTCCTGAAATCAAAACAAAGAAATTTGTGGAAACACTGAGGCGTTTCGATGTAAAAAAGGCTCTCATCGTAACGAGTGGAAAATCAGAAAATCTGGAGAAGTCCTCGAAAAACGTCCCTCTGATAAAGGTCATGCGGTATGAAGGGTTAAATGTATACGACCTGTTGAGATATGATCACCTGTTTATCGAACAGCCCGCAGTACGGAAGATAGAGGAGGCGTTGGTTTCATAGTGGACATCTATCAAGTCATCAAAGAGCCGCACATCACTGAAAAGGCCAATTTGCAGAAAAGCGAGACCAATCAGGTCACGTTCAATGTGCACAGGGGCGCTAACAAGATAGAAATCAGGAGGGCTGTGGAGACCCTCCTCAAGACCAAAGTCTTGGATGTGAGTACGATGAATGTAAGGGGAAAGCGTCGAAGAATGGGTAAGACGATGGGGCGGCGACCCGATTGGAAAAAGGCGGTTGTAAGACTGGCACCTGGTCAAAGCATAGAATTCTTTGAGGGGATGTAACTCTTTTTGACCGACGATTGAACCCGCCTTATGAAGAGACTGCAGAGGACTCAATAGGGAAAGATATTCGTATCGAAAGTGGTTTTCAGGCATAAGACTCAGTAACTATTCTGGTGTAACGAAGCGGAGCAGAGAATGGGCATCAAACCTCACAAACCGACCTCGCCGGGAAGAAGATTTCAGACCTCTTCCGAGTTTGAGGAGATAACACGACAGAAGCCCGAAAAGAGCCTTCTCAGGTCCCTGCGGGATAAGAGCGGCCGGAATTCAAATGGCCGCATCACCGTTCGGCACAGGGGAGGGGGGCACAGACGTGCATACCGGCTGATAGATTTTAAGCGAGACAAAGATGGTGTCCCGGCTGTGGTAGCATCGATCGAGTACGATCCGAACCGGTCTTCCAATATAGCTCTTTTGCACTATGCGGACGGAGAAAAGCGGTATGTCCTGGCCCCTAAAGGAATTCAGCCGGGGGACCGGGTTATGTCCGGTAAGGGGGCGGAAATCAGGAATGGGAACGCCCTTCCCCTTAGAGATATCCCACTGGGAACGCATATCCACAATATCGAATTGAGCGTAGGGCATGGCGGGCAGTTAGCGCGAAGCGCCGGAAGTTACTGTCAGTTAATGGCCAAGGAGGGAAAATATGCTCAGGTCAAGCTCCCCTCTGGAGAAGTTCGAATGGTCTTGCAGGATTGCAGGGCGACCATCGGTCAGGTGGGGAATCTGGACCATGAGAATATTTCCATCGGCAAGGCTGGAAGGAATCGATGGCTGGGAAAGAGGCCTCGGGTGAGAGGCGTTGCGATGAATCCGGTGGATCACCCCCATGGCGGGGGGGAGGGGAAATCCTCTGGCGGAAGGCATCCGGTGACGCCGTGGGGTGTTCCGACAAAAGGGTACAGGACCCGCGTGAGGAAGCAGAGCGACAGGCTCATTTTGAAGCGGCGATCCAAATAGACTGAAGGGGCGGAGTAGATGCACGGATAATCCGCCATCATCAAACTGTAGCATGCAGCAGGAGAAGAGATTTTGCCGAGATCTATAAAAAAGGGACCGTTTGTGGACACCCACCTACTGAAGAAGGTAGAAGCTGCAAGTGATACCGGCAGCAGGCAGATCATCAAGACGTGGTCTCGCAGATCCACGATCCTCCCCGATTTTGTCGGACTTACATTTGCCGTTCACAACGGCAAAAAATTTCTGCCGGTATTTGTGTCGGAAGATATGGTCGGCCACAAATTGGGTGAGTTTTCTCCTACAAGGACTTTTTATGGACATGCAGGAGATAAGAAATCGAAGTTGAAGGGGAAGCAGAAGTAAGGGGCTGAAATGGAAATAAAAGCGGCAGCAAAATTTGTAAGGATTTCGCCCCGTAAAGCTCGCCTGGTCATGGGGCAGGTCAGAGGTAAGAAGGCCGAAGAGGCGCTGAATGAGCTTGCCTTCGCACCTCAACGGGGTGCAGGAATTGTCAAAAAATTGATTCATTCGGCGGTAGCGAATGCCCAGGAGAACGCTGGCGTGGATGTGGACTCGCTTTATATCGCCAAGATATACGCTGATGAAGGACCGACCTTGAAGAGGTGGCGGCCGCGGGCCCAGGGGCGTGCAACCAGAATACGGAAGAGGACCAGCCATCTGACAGTTGTTCTGGACGAGAAATAGGTCGTGGGGTGTTGATGCGTCGAAGAGACATTTTGGTCACGCTGGAGGTGTATATTGGGACAAAAAGTTCATCCGATCAGTTTTAGATTGGGTATCAACCGGAGTTGGGACTCGAAATGGTTCGCTAACCAGCAATACAGCGATTTTGTGCTGGAGGATTTTCATATCAGGAAATTCCTGAAGAAACGGGTTCTCCAGGCAGGCGTTTCAAGAATTGAGATTGAGAGGGCGGCGAATAAGGTTCGGGTGCGCATGCATGTGGCAAGGCCTGGTATTGTGATTGGTAAAAAGGGCGTCGAGATCGAAAAACTCAAATCTGATTTAGAAAAAGAGATCAAGCGGGATGTGATCCTCGATATTCAGGAGGTGAGAAAAGCTGAAGTTGATGCCCAGCTGGTTGCTGAAAGCGTTGCCATGCAGTTGGTTCGGCGAATCGCGTTTCGACGGGCGATGAAAAAGAGCGTTACCTCCGCATTGAGATTCGGGGCCCAGGGTATAAAGATTTCCTGCAGCGGGAGACTCGGCGGCGCTGAAATGGCACGAAGGGAATGGTATAGAGAAGGACGGGTGCCGCTGCACACGATCCGGGCCGATATTGACTACGGATTTGCAGAGGCCTTCACGACGTACGGGGTCATTGGTGTAAAGGTGATCATATTTAAGGGTGAAATATTACCGAACAAGAATATTAAAGTTTAGGAAATGTTATGCTGAGTCCAAAAAAGGTCAAATATCGAAAAAGGCAACGGGGCCGAATGAAGGGTAAGGCTTATGCAGGGAGTACCCTTGAATTTGGTGAATATGGGCTCAAGGCGATGGAATGCGGCCTGATGACTGCGCAGCAGATCGAATCGGCGCGTATTGCTGTCACTCGGCACGTGAAGCGCGGCGGTAAGGTCTGGATTCGGATTTTTCCAGATAAGCCGATCGGCAAGAAGCCTCTCGAAACACGGATGGGCAAGGGAAAGGCGGCCCCCGATAAATGGGTGGCTGTGGTGAAGCCCGGAAGAGTTCTGTATGAACTGGAAGGCGTTCCGGAGAGTGTGGCAGGAGAGGCATTCCGCCTGGCGGGGCACAAGCTCCCCTTCACTACTAAATTTGTGAGTCGGGAGAAGGTATCCTCATGAAGGCAAGGGAACTCAGAGACCTCAGCGTAGACGAGTTGAGGGAAAAAGAGCGAGAGGCGAAGCAGGAGCTGTTTAACTTGAGGTTCCAGAAAGCCACGGGTCAGCTGGGAAATACTGCGGTTATTTCCAAGACAAAGAAAGATCTGGCGCGGGTGAAGACCGTGCTCAGGGAATTGTCGATGCAGGGACAATCGGATAACACGAGGGTATGATGGGAGAGCGTGGACAGCGAAAAAGCCTGATTGGGACGGTTGTTGGCAACCGAATGAACAAGACTGCTGTGATCCTGGTCGAACGCCTGATAAGGCATGCTATTTATAACAAATATGTTAGACGGCGTGCAAAATATCTGGCCCATGATGCCGGGGACATCTGTGGAATCGGGGACAAAGTGCGGATTGTTGAATGTCGGCCTCTCAGCAAACGTAAGAGATGGCAGGTCGTCGATATTATAGAAAAAAGCCAAGCGGCCTAACGGTCCGGCGGAGTTAAGGAAATGATACAGACTGAAACGAGGTTACGGGTGGCTGATAACTCTGGCGCCAAATCGGTCTCCTGTATTAAGGTTTTGGGTGGGTCCAAGAGAAGATACGCAACGGTTGGCGATATCATTGTCGTTGCCGTCAAGGAGGCGATGCCCAATTCCAAGGTAAAAAAGGGAGATGTTGCTCGGGCCGTGATCGTCAGAACTTCCAAGGAGATCCGCAGGATAGACGGGACCCATATTCGATTTGATGATAACTCTGCTGTCTTGATCAACGCCCAGGGTGAACCAATCGGGACGCGGATTTTCGGGCCGGTGGCGAGGGAATTGAGGGCCAAGAAATTCATGAAGATTATTTCGCTGGCCCCGGAGGTTCTGTAATCGGTTCCCATAAGCCGGATTTGGACGACAGACAACATCAGTGATGTGGAGCGATAAACGTGCGGAAAAAACATCCTAAAATTAAGAAAAATGACAAGGTTATAATTGTCGCTGGAAAAGAAACAGGCAAGATTGGGACCGTGTTGAAGGTGGATAGCGAGAAGGGACGCGTGCTTGTGGAAAAGGTGAACATGATTAAGCGGCATTCCAAGCCGAGCGCCAAGACCGGGCAAGGGGGGATTGTCGAGAAGGAAGCGCCCTTAAACATCTCCAACGTAATGATTGTCTGTGATAAATGCACTGAACGAACGAGGGTCGGGAAGAAGGTACTTGAAGACGGTTCAAAGGTCCGCATATGCAGGAAATGCGGCGAGCCCATGGATAGGTAATTTTATTTGGATCGTCGATTTTTGATTGGAAAAAATTGTGATGTTAGCCTGTTATTGGCGTATCACGTGACAGGGAGGAGCCGTCGTTGTCTCGATTGAAAGAAAAATACCATTCTGAGGTCGTTCCTTCTATGATGCAAGAATTCGGCTACAAGAGTATCATGGCTGTTCCGCGCATCAAAAAAGTGGTTCTAAACATGGGCCTCGGAGAAGCCATACAAAACATCAAGATCCTTGACTCCGCCGTCGAGGAACTGACGATGATCGCAGGGCAGAGGGCGGTTGTGACCAAGGCAAGAAAGTCAATCGCCGGTTTCAAGCTCCGGCAGGGTATGCCGATCGGGTGTACGGTGACATTACGGCGTGAAAAGATGTTTGATTTCCTGGACAAGCTCTTCAATGCCGGATTGCCTCGCGTAAGAGACTTCAGGGGCCTGTCAGATAAGGCATTCGATGGTCGGGGAAATTGCAGCATAGGGATCAGGGAGTTTATCGTCTTTTCAGAAATCGATTACGACAAAGTGGACAAGATGAAAGGGCTCAATGTCTCTATTGTCACAACGGCCCGAAGGGATGCGGAAGCGCTCTTCCTATTGAAACAGTTAGGGATGCCTTTCCGGAATTAGGGGGGCAACAGGTAAAGGGGAGGTTGTCTTGGCAAAGAAGTCGCTCGTTGTTAAGGCCCAGAGGAAACCGAAGTTCAGCGCCCGTCAGTATAACAGGTGTCCGATTTGCGGGCGGAGCCGGGCCTATATCAGGAAATTCGGTATCTGCCGGATATGTTTTAGAAATATGGCTTCCAGGGGTGAAATCCCGGGCGTGGTAAAATCGAGCTGGTAGACGCCGTTTGCGGTTCGAGCACCCGACAGATTTTCCGAATATAGAAGAGTAGGGGGCAGTGCAGATAAAATGACTATGACAGATCCAGTTGCCGATATGTTGACAAGGATTAGGAATGCCCTAAGGGCTTCCCATGAAGTGGTCAATATTCCGAGTTCGAAGCTGAAGATAAATGTTGCCAAGGTGTTAAAATCGGAAGGCTACATCAAGAACTTCAGGATTATTTCCGATGGTCAGCACCGTTACATACGTATTTTTCTTAAATATGATAAAGAAGGTGTGCCGGTCATTGAAGGAATCAAAAGGGTTAGCAAGCCCAGTTGTCGTGTCTATGTGGGTCGCGATCGTCTTCAGAAGGTGTTGAACGGATATGGCATCAGCATCATTTCTACGCCGAAAGGGCTGATGACCGATAATGAGGCGAGAAAAACAGGAGTTGGGGGAGAGATCCTCTGCTCGGTTTGGTAAGCGATTCACTGCCGCCTGAGGCTGGAAAGAGGGGAGGTTTTACATGTCACGCATAGGCAAACGGCCCATTTCAATACCGGCAGATGTCGATATAACCGTTGATGGTGATCACGTGAGGGTGAAAGGCCCCAAGGGAGAGCTTCAACGGTTTGTTCATTCCAAGATATCCGTTAAAAGGGATGGGGACGCGCTTCTGGTGATCGCTAACGATGAGTCGAGGGAGGCCAGGTCTCTTCATGGACTTTTCGGGGCGCTTGTCAGTAACATGGTAACGGGCGTTACAAAGGGATTCCAAAGGGGGCTCGAGATCGTCGGGGTTGGATACAGAGCCGAAATGAAAGGAAGGACAGCGGTTTTCAGTCTTGGCCATTCTCACCCGATTCAATTCGATCTACCTGAAGGGATAGACGCCACCATAGAGAAGAGCAAAATCGTCTTGAGCGGTATTGACAAAGAACTGTTGGGTGTGACCGCCGCAAAGATCCGCGGACTCCGTTCGCCTGAACCCTACAAGGGCAAAGGGATCAAATATGCTGACGAGATCATCCGGAGAAAAGCGGGCAAAGCGGGAACAAAATAGACATCAGTAGAAAGGGATGAAGGGGTTTCCGGAATGGGTGCTGTTAGCAGATCCGAGAGAAGATTGAGAAGAAAACGCAGGGTGCGAAAGAAAGTCAAGGGCACCTCTGAGATGGCTCGCCTGTGTGTTTTCAGAAGTTCAAAACACATTTATGCTCAGATTATAGATGATTCCGCGGGAAGGACGCTGGCTGAGGCGTCTTCCATGTCGAAAGACCTTCGAGGAAAGATCGGGAAGGATGGGGCGAACATGAAAGGCTCGGCAATGGTCGGTTCAGCGATTGGTGAATTGGCCTTGTCGAAGGGGATCAGGCGAGTTGTTTTTGATCGGAATGGTTTTTTATATCATGGTCGTGTCAAGGCGGTTGCTGAAGCGGCTCGGAAAATCGGTCTGGAGTTTTGATCTTAAAGGAGTGACATTCGATATCGTTTTCATGAGTGTTACGGGTGTTGGCCACAACGCTGAATGGCGAGAGATGATCTCTCAGATTATAAGCAGATTAAATTTGTTAAGAATGCATGCATAGGGAGATGAGCATTGTTTGCAGGAGAAGATGAAGCGCAGTTGATTGAGAAGGTTGTCCACATCAACCGGGTGGCAAAGGTTGTAAAGGGCGGTCGGCGGTTCAGTTTCAGTGCCATTGTGGTCGTTGGAGATGGCAAGGGAATGGTCGGGAGCGGACTCGGCAAGGCGAACCAGGTGCCTGAAGCCATTCGGAAGGGGGTTGAGAAGGCTAAAAGAGATATGAGAAATGTCTGCCTGAGCGAGAAATCTATTCCCTACGAAGTAGTTGGCAACTGTGGGGCAGGCCGGGTACTGTTGAAGCCAGCCGGCAAGGGTACCGGTCTGATTGCTGGCGGTGCCGTTCGTGCGGTTTTGGAGGCGGCGGGCATTCAGAACATCCTCACAAAATGCCTGGGTTCCCATAACCCTCACAATGTCGTGAAGGCAACCATCAGAGGACTTCGCCTGCTAAGGAACCCAGAAAAAATCATGCTTCGAAGGGGAAAAATGGCCGAAGAGGGAGTCGGATAGCCTATCTATTAGGAAGCGGTTTCCTGAAAGGCTGTATATATTCGACGAAACCAGGGCTGAAGGTGAGAATAGGAAATGACGGAAACAATCAAGGTAACGCTTGTCAGAAGCGGACTGGGCAAGAATAAGAAGATGCGTCAAACGCTGAGGGGATTGGGTTTGACGAAGCTCAATAAGTCGGTGGAATTGAAAAATACACCAGCTATCAGGGGCATGATTGAGAAGGTCGCGTTCCTTGTCAGGCTTGGTTGAGATACGGGGAAAATAATGAAGATTAATGAGCTTTCACCTGCTGAAGGGTCAAGGAAAAAGAGAAAGAGAGTTGGAAGGGGCCCCGGATCGGGCCACGGAAAGACCGCTTGCAGGGGGCAAAAGGGACAGAACTCTCGTTCGGGGGGCGGCGTTCGGCCTGGTTTCGAGGGCGGGCAGATGCCCCTCCACAGGCGTCTCCCCAAGCGTGGCTTTACCAATCCGTTTAAGAAGGAATACAACGTAGTCAATGTCGACGATCTGAACCGTTTTGAAGTCGACACACCCGTTGATCCGGCTGCCTTTCGAGAGGCTGGGCTTGTCAAGAAAACGAGATATGGGATCAAGCTCTTAGGTGCCGGGGAGGTGACCCGACCCGTTATTGTCAGGATTCACAAGGCGAGCAAGACGGCTGTGGAAAAGGTAGTTGCCGCTGGCGGCAGAGTGGAAATCATATAATATTTGGAATGCAGTCCTGCGGAACTCCATACTCTTTAACCATGCGGAACGCATTCTAATTTCGATGGGTGAGACGGGATAGAGGAATGATCGGCGGATTTCAGAATATTGCCAAAATACCCGAGCTGAAGAAAAAAATCCTATTTACGCTTCTGATGCTGGCGGTCTATCGCGTGGGGTGTCACATTCCAACCCCGGGAATCGATGGGGCGGCCTTGGCGGCATTTTTTAGCGCCAGACAAGGGACGCTTTTTGGCCTGTTCGACATGTTTTCGGGCGGGGCGCTGAGCCAGATGTCCGTGATGGCCCTGGGAATCATGCCTTATATCAGCGCGTCCATCATATTGGAACTGATGACGGTGGTGGTGCCCTTTCTGGAGAAGCTGAAAAAAGAGGGCGAACAGGGACGAAAGAAGATTACGCAGTATACTCGTTATGGGACGGTCATATTGAGCATTATCCAGGGATTCGGCATCGCTGTTGGTCTCGAAAATATGACCAGCCCGGGCGGGGCCATGATCGTGCCTGCCGGTGGCTGGGGATTTAGACTTCTTACGGTCATTACACTGACTGCCGGCACCTCTTTTCTCATGTGGTTGGGAGAGCAGATAACGGAGAGGGGAATTGGAAACGGGATCTCTCTGATTATTTTTGCCGGGATCGTTGCCGGGTTTCCAGTGGGGGTAGCCAATTCTTTCAGGCTGATGAGCACAGGCGAACTGACACCTTTCTTCATGGTCCTGATCGTTGTTCTCATGGTTGCCGTGGTTGGAGTCATCGTTTTTGTCGAGAGAGGACAGAGAAGGATACCTGTCCAATACGCCAAGCGGGTAGTTGGCCGCAGGATGTATGGGGGGCAAAGCACCCATCTTCCGCTGAAGGTCAATACGGCAGGCGTGATCCCTCCGATTTTCGCTTCTTCGATTATCATGTTTCCGGCGACCATCGCTAATTTCCTGAGCGTGGATGAGTTCCCCTGGCTTCAATATGTGGTCAATGCATTGTCGCCCGGACATATCGTCTACACGCTGATTTATGTAACCTTCATATTTTTCTTCTGTTATTTCTATACGGCCGTCCATTTCAACCCGGTCGACGTTGCCGACAATATGAAGCGCTCAGGAGGCTTTATCCCCGGTATCAGGCCGGGTAAGAATACGGCCGAATATATAGACAGGGTGTTGACAAGGCTAACATTTTCGGGTGCCGTTTACGTGTCGGCAGTCTGCGTCCTTCCCAACATTCTGATCTATCATTTGAATGTGCCGTTCTATTTCGGTGGAACCGGCCTCCTGATAGTGGTCGGTGTGGCAATGGACACGACGAACCAAATCGAGTCCCATTTGTTGACCCGTCATTACGAAAGTTTTATGAAAAAGGGATTTGGAAAGGCGAGATAGCCGCCTCGGCGGATTTGTCCGAAATGGGCGGGTCATCGGGGAAGGATATATGCCCAAGGAAGAAGCGATTGAGGTCGAGGGGATTGTGATTGAGACGCTGCCCAATGCCATGTTCAGGGTCGAACTAAAGAACGGACACCGGGTCCTGTCTCATATTTCGGGTCGAATCCGAAAGAATTTTATCAAGATATTGCCCGGGGATATGGTGGTGGTGGAATTGTCCCCCTATGATTTAACCAGAGGACGGATCGTATATCGGGGCAGCAGACAGTGATGCCGGATCCCGAAGAGTGAATAATCTTGTCAGGCCGTTTTGGTAAAGATCAAAAAGGCGGAAAAATGAGGATGTTAGGGTCATGAAAGTGAGGGCATCAATCAAGAAGATCTGTAAACGGTGCAAAATCATTCGACGCAATGGAATAACCCGTGTGATTTGTGACAATCCTCGTCATAAGCAGAGACAGGGATAATGTGGGTTGCCAAAACGGCAAAACCCGATCGTTCAATGATGAGCGGGCTTTAGACTATCTATAGAAGAGGAGTTGAAAATTGGCAAGGATCGCGGGTGTCGACTTACCAAGGGGAAAACGGATTGAGATTGCGCTCACCTACATTTATGGTATCGGGAGATCGACGGCGCAAAAGATACTCTCCGAGGCGGGCGTGGATTTTGGAGTTAAATCGGATGATCTCACCCCCGATCAGATCACCGGTATCAGAAAGGTCATTGATGAGAAATGTAAGGTTGAAGGTGACCTGAGACGGGAACTCTCCATGAACATCAAGCGGCTGATGGATCTCGGCGCGTATCGTGGATTGAGACACAGGAGGGGTCTGCCTGTTAGAGGACAACGGACCAGCACGAACGCAAGGACGAGAAAGGGGCCGCGAAGGGCCGTTATGGGAAAGCGAAAAAAATAGACACTTGAGGAAATAGCATGGCAAAAACGGCAAG
>Ga0265297_10009918_pt1 | contig 12137 bp, 3 predicted proteins | sample Munlanlwell13791_FD_192502 | JGI IMG/M metagenome (GOLD analysis project Ga0265297, IMG submission 192502) | Leachate microbial communities from a municipal landfill in Southern Ontario, Canada - Leachate well 137-91 | ecosystem: Engineered > Solid waste > Landfill > Unclassified | place...
TCCCGGTTGTTCTACTAAACCTCTATGTTGATTTATTTGAAAACCGGCTATTTTTTGATAAGCAGGAGTAAGAATAGGATCAGCAGCAAAAACAACCCTATTTTTAGCTGATGAAAAATTAAATCTTGTCCAGGCATGAACACCCGACCATGTGTTTTGTAATTTAATATCAAATTCAAATCCTTGATTTAGTACTTTTCCAATATTGGCAGCAACAGGCGCTGCTCCAAAATAGGCCGGAACAGAACTGGCAAGCTGTGCTGCAGACATGAATACGTCACTTCGATCGTCTCTGAAAACCTCAAGAGATCCTGACATTATCCCTTTGAAAACAGAAAAATCCAAACCCAAATTTTGTTTTTGCGAAACTTCCCAATGTAATTCAGCATTTCCAACCACTGATTGCATGTACTGCATATAGGTAGCTCCTGGTCCAATCGCAGCATTACCAGTTCCAAAGGTTGTTCCAAATGTTGCATCACCTCCCACCTGCGACCATCCATCCATGTATGACCAACGAGGAGATGAAAAATTATCACTACCTACAGTTCCTATAGAATACCTTAATTTTAACCTCTCTAACCAATCATAATTTAGAAATTTCTCATTTGATAACATCCAACCCAATCCAACAGAAGGGAAAAAAGCAAAACGATATTTTGGAGCAAACATTTCAGATCCGTTATATGCTCCGTTAGCTTCAACAAAATAACGATCAGCATAACCATACGTCAAACGCCCAACCCAATCTTCCCTATAATGAGGAAATTCACTTCCTAAAGCAACTTCTTCATTACTTACTAACGCCAATGCAGTAATATCATGAAGGCCAAAAGTTCGAGCATAGTTAATTTGTCCTTTATAATAGAGCCTGCGTGTGGTACTTGATACGTTAAAAGTTTCTGGACTTATAACACCTGGTAATTGAAAATAATCCATATCATTGCCACCACCTGATGGATTATAGTTCACAACCCCGGTTGAAGAAATACTTTTTGACAACAAATTGATATATGAAATGGAAGAAGTTGAAAATAAACCATTATCATAAGATAAAGATGCTTGTGCGGATAAACCTTTAGTTATAAAATTTAGATCTTGTTTTAACGTAAAATCAGAAGATAATTGAGTGGAATAATTAGTGGAAAGACCAGATCCACCACTCAAAATAAGCATTGGATTTATATCGTCCGGTTTATTAATATTGTATCCGAAAAGACCATCAGGATAACGAACAGGATATGCTGCAGGGGATAGTTTATAGAAAGCTGACCAAATATGTGGCACTCCATTATTATATCCATTTTTTATTCTGATTGACCCTGCGAGATTAACAGAAAAAACGGTAGTTTTTGTAATATTGAAATCAATATTGGATCTGAAATTATAATGTTCAAATCCCCATTTGGGTTTATATGGTAATCCTACATTCAACCCAGATTGGAGGAGGTCATCATCTTTGAGGTATGATAAAGACGTAAAATACTTTGCAAAAGCTGTACCTCCAGTTATGTTAATATCATAATGTTGTGTAAGTGCAAAGGGTTTTATTGTTTGTTGTGCCCAATTCACATTCGGATAATTATAAGGATCGCTGGATGAAGTTGGGTATCTGTACTTGCTAAGTACAGTTTGTGGCAAGTACCATCCCCAGTTGTTGGAAAATGCAGGATTTTGTTTTTCCAACACTTCATTTTGGTATGCAAAAGTGTCGAATGAATCCATTTTATTAGGCATCTTCGATACTGATTTAAACGTAACACCTGTTGAAAAGGATACCTGAGCCTTTCCTTCTTTTCCCCGTTTGGTAGTAATTAAAATTACTCCTTCTGCTCCTTTCACCCCAAACACGGCAGTAGCGGAAGCATCTTTCAAAACTGAAATAGATTCAATCTGACCAACATCAATATCACTCATGCTACGTTCAACTCCATCAATTAATACCAATGGCGAAAAACCATTCCACGATGATAATCCACGAATTTTGATTGTTGGATCTTCTGCACCGGGTTCACCGGTTGTTGTAGTTGTTACTACTCCCGGTAAAAGTCCCGAAAGTGTTTGACCCACACTGGTTACATTTCCGGTTCGCATTAAATCATCACCTTTTGTTTGCGAAATTGCTCCTACTACACTTTCCTTCTTCTGTTGCCCATATCCGACAACTACCACTTCCAAAAGTGCTTTATTGCTCTCTTGCATTACAATTTGTAATTGATTTTTTCCATTTATGGCAACTATTTTTGTTTCATAACTAACATAAGACACTTTTAAACTTGCATTTTCAAGTGTTTCTATGCTGAATTTTCCATTTACATCAGTAATTGTACCATGGTCGGTGCCGTTTACCATTACTGTTGCCCCAATTAATCCTTCTCCATTTTCATCAATTACTAATCCACTGACTTTAACTGACTTTATGTATGTTTTTGTGGAGGGGCTTGTTTTTTTTTTAGTTATGTAAATTTGTTTGGAATCTATGCGGTAATCATTGGTACTATTCCTGAATAGTTCATCAAGAAGTTTAGTAATTGACTGATTTCTTATATCTAAGCTAACTAACCTGTTCAAATCAACATCTATGTCCTTATAAAAAAACACCACATTGGCTTTTGTTTCAATCATAGATAATACAACATTCAACGGCTTATTGTCAACAGTTAATGTTAAGTTTGCATTTTGGGCATTTCCAAAGAAAGTAAAAGATTGAAATGAAATTGCAAGGAATAAACCGACTAATCGAAGGGGCTTGCAAATTAGCATTTTAATTGTTTTTGAAATTTTCATAAATATATTGAATAAAGTTATTTTAGCTTCCTTTTTTTGAATATTGTAATTCTCTCTACAATTGATTATTCATATCTGCAAAAACAGAATAATCAGACAATAAATGCATGAACAATATCAAACAATTTTAAATCTTATGAATATAGGTTTATTTAAATGTTATTTATCTCAATAATAAAACATTATAAAAGAAAAATAAATATTAACTAATGACTTGCGCACAAACAAATCACCTTCTACATTGAAATTCATTTCTGGATTTCAATTTTACCAAATATAAAGTCAGAAAATATTTGAAGAATTTATTAGAAATCTAATAGAAGGAGTGAATCGAAATTTAAATTATTAATAAAGGGATGTTTCACCCTTTATTTAATAAAATTCTAAAATTAGTTATTGACTAAAATTTTCACAATTTTGTTTTGTGAAGCAGTCTGCATTTTAATAAAGTAAACTCCGCTTTGAGTCGGTTTAGCTATTTCAAAATTATTTTTATTAATAACTATTTTATTAATAATACTACCATTCAATCCTAAAATTGATGCGATCAGAATTGGTTCTTCCGAATTCATTACTATTTTATCTCCAATTACAAATGCATTACATACTTTAGATAATACATCTTTTGTGGCAGTCAAATCGGCTGCTGGGTCATAAGCATTACCAGCTGTTTGCATTAATGATATAAACCAGACATAGGCAGTTGAAAACTGAGTTTGTGACACATCTTTTTTACATTGAATTGAAAACTTATATGAAGCATCCTTAGTAGTAACAAAATCAGGTGAAACAAAACCTTGATATGCTCCAGCAGTATGTCCGTGATTCAGTCTAATTAATTCTATGCCCTGTGGATCAGTTACTACAATGTTATAAGGACTAATTGCATCAAATTGACCAACTTTAACTGTATCTGCAATATGAAAAGTTCCAATACCTAAATGCACCATTTGATATGCTTCTCTAAAACTCACCAAACCATCAGCATAATCTTCAAATTCTAACTTCTTTGCTGCATTTGCAGTCATAGTAGCTTTACCTGCTGAAGTTATAAAAGGATCAGAACCCGAGAACAACCAATTGTTAGGCCACCAAGTAGAAAAACTGGTTGAACTAAATTTAGCGAAATTGCCATTCACTAACATTTCTTGTGATTTAGCGCTTGCTACTAACAGAGTCGCCATTATTACGATAAAGTAAATTTTTAATTTCATAACATTTTGATTTTAAAAGATTAATAATATTAAATTAATAGATTTGAATTAGATATTATAAAGAGTAACTGTTTTCAATTCAGTACTCACTTAAAAATATAAATTATTTATAGTTTTGAGCAGTTATTTCAAAAACAGAGCTTGATAAGGCTTTATTTGATGAAATAGACAAACCAACTTTCTGTAAATATTCACCACTAAACACTTTTCCCTGATCGGGGAACTTAGATTTTGTGTCAGGAAACAAATTTATTTCCACCACTTTGTAGTTTTTGGTTGCATCGAGTCCTCGAAGTTTTACCAGATTAAAGACCTCCCCAAAGCGCGAATTCAAGGTATAGTTAAATAAAATAGCTCTGGTTTTTTCTTCGTTCGAAAACATCAACACAGCACGGTTACCTTCGTAAGGCGATTCTAACCGGTACATAGTGCCAAACCAAACTAAATCGCTGATTCGTTTGTAATTCTTCACAGCATCCTGACTGAACTTCAATTCCTTATCATTCAGGTGCGAAACTTGAATATCATAACCCATTTTACCCATCATGGCCACATCGGTTTTAAACTTAATGGATTGCTTTCCCCAAGAAGTAATGTGATTACAGGTTGCAATTGTGGGTATATAAAATGAATAAGCCCACTGAATAAACACACGTTCGTACGGATCTGTATTATCGCTTGGCCAAAATTCGGTGAAATATTTCAATGCTTTATAATCGATGCGACCACCGCCACCAGAACAAAGCATCATGGGTAAATGTGGATATTTTTGTCGAACACGTTCAAAAATTTTATACAAAGCCTCTACATATTCAATATAGATAGCCGATTGATTATCTTTTAGATACGGCGAGTATGAACTTGTCATTGGTCGGTTGCAATCCCACTTGATATAAGCTATCCCAGGATTGTCAGTCATAATTTTATCCAACACTCCAAAAACAAAATCCTGTACTTTTGGATTAGGTAAATCAAGCACCAACTGGTTTCGACTATAATGCTCAGAACGGTTTGGTAGACGAATAATCCAATCAGGATGTTTTTCGTATAATTCACTTTTCGGATTCACCATCTCAGGTTCAATCCAGATGCCGAATTTCACAGCTTGTTTGTCGGCTTCTTTCACTAGTACACCAATTCCATTTGGAAGCTTGGTTTTATTTGGTTCCCAGTCACCCAGCGATGTTTTATCGTCATTTCGTGGATATTTATTGGCAAACCAGCCATCGTCCAGCAAAAACATATCTACACCAAGTTTCTTAGTGTCTTCGATAAGTCCTGTAAGTTTTTGCTCATTGAAATCAAAAAAGGTAGTTTCCCAATTGTTGAGCAATGTTAATCGCGGTTTAGTGCCATCAAGCAATGAGTATTTTCGTGCCCAACGTTGTAAATTCTGACTGGCAAGCTCTTTGCCCGAATGACTATAAGCAAAAACAAATGAAGGAGTTGTAAATACCTTTCCTGATATCAGTTTATATTCCGAAGCATAGGGATTGATTCCCGAAATAATGCGTAATGAGTTTTTGTTGTCAACTTCAAATGTAAATTTAAAATTCCCTGTCCATGCCAACGTTCCAGCTAATACTTCACCGGTCGTTTCTTCCGCAGGGTTTTTCAGACCAATCATAAAAAAAGGAGCTTGATACACATCGGCTCGCGTACCCAGTTTACTGTCAATCACTTTAATGCCGGAAGTCAGTTGGCTTTCTTCCATCCGCATCTCCTGCGCCCAGTCAGAATGAAACTGGGTGAGCCAATAAGCCGAAGCATGGAAATGTAGCATGGAAGATGAAAAATTGAAAAGAATTAACGGTTTTTTCTCATGGTGAATAATTTCCACCCATTGCTCAATTACATCCTCTGAATAATAGGCTTTAAAATGAATATTGACATCAAAAGGATATTGATTGTCTTTTAGTGAAATTACTGTTTCAGTCACATTATAATCAGTTTTAGTCACTTGACAATTAGAATACAGAAGTTCAAGTGATGGATTACCATCGTTGTGGACGGTACGTACGCCAGATTCGAAAAGATCACTACCCCCGAACGGGATATAAATTTCATGTTTTTCATTGTCTGATTTCAAAAGTTCAATATTATTATTGAGTTTCTGACCAAGATAAAGCTGGTATATTTTATGATTTTGTGCCACAGAATAAACAAGTTCATTGTTCTTTGTCTGGATAGAGATGATGGAATCAGATTGAGCGGTAACATGATTTATAAAAAGTAAAGCGAGTAGAAAAAGTAATGATCTTCTCATATTGAATGATTGTCGTTAGAGTATGTTTTGTTTCTCAAGAAGAAGTTTGGTAGTGACGACCTCACTTCAATCAAAAATAATTATTGATATAGATCCCTTAGTCTCACTCTGAAAGGGCTACTCTAATTGACTTTTTTTATAAAAGACACTCTTTTTAGGTTACTTTTGAAGATCGTTCCCATAAATGCTCTTCTATTAAATCGAAAATAATATTCGTCAAAGGTTTTCTGGAAGATGTTCTTCTTTGTAATTAAGATAAATACCAAACAGCCAACACTGAATATTAATTATTTTAAAATGAGGTGATTAAATATTCTTTCATTTCTTTGATAGCTTTTGTTACAAGAATGGATAAATCCTTTTTAAGCATTAGATAACTGTTTAATTCATCGGTTAGTATTTATATTTATTTTTTGCTTTTGTATTGTGTTAAGAAAAGATCGAAATCCTTTTGAACAAGCATTCTCAATTACCTTGTCGTATGCACTTCCTACCTTTCTTCCAATTATTTCTAAAGCCACAACTACTAGTGTTGTTTTGCTATCTAAACTCAGACTTTCTTTACTATTATGATATTGAAAAATATACAATTAATCCACCTGAACAATTCCTTTATGTTTTTATGATTTAGAACTTTCCATTATTCCTTTTTTATTCTATCTGTAGCTTAAAAATGTTGAGTGCTTTTTTAATGGGAGTGCGTAATTCAATATAGTTAGCACCAGCCTTTAAATGTTGACGGATTGAAACCTCAGACCATTTATTTTGCTTTGTGTCGTTCATTTTAAATATAAGCTCTCCGGTTTTATTGTTATTGACATAAAGCTCCATTGGGCAATCGGTATCTTTTGTTTTACAAGTGTATAAAAATGTGAGAGTAAATATGCCAGCACTTCCATCGTTTTCCTGATACCAACGAACCATTCCTTCTCTTTCGCTAAAAGTGAGACAGTTTTGGTTGTTTATTTGAACAACCACTGCACCTTTATGCTCTGCATCAACAGCTCTAGTGCCAAGAAATTCATTTTTTTTTGTTTCTTTGTCAGTGCCCCAATAAAGACCTAAGCCTTTTTCGAATGTTTCCTGCATGGTAAGCAGGGTTTCATTGCCATGAACAACAATGGCTTTGACGGTTGTTCCTTGTTGTACAATAAAAGGACAGCTGTATTTGATACTGTTTTTTGTGGGTATTGAATCATTAGTGGTGTAAAATATTTCGAATGATTGCTCTTTCAATTTACCCCTCAATGCTATATTCTCAACATCAATAGATACCAAATTCGAGGTTAATAATTGTTTTTCGCCCAATATGGCACCTGCCATAAGGGTAACAGGTTGTTTTGTTGTATCGAGTTCAATAAAAGCATTAGTTAAACTCATAAAAGCTCTTTTTTCAAATATACCATAATTTTTGGTTGTATCAACAGGGTCGCCATTTTCGAGGGAGATGATATGCGCTCCACCATTGATTTTATAATTCATGGTGTTTTCGCCGTATGGATATATGATTCCATTCGAATCGCAAATGGATGCTGTTACAATTGCAATATTATCATTATCTGGGTTTACATACTTATCATCAAGACTTAGTTTAAAGGTTGATGGTTGTGCGGCAGTAATTTGATGTGTTTCAGCAACAATTTTCCCATTTCGGTAGCCTTTTGCAGTCAAAGTCCCTTTTTCGTATGGCACCAACCATTCGCATTGCATCTCGTCCCATTTTGTGCCGGGTTTATCTTTACCTAAGGAATTACCATTGAGGAATAGTTCTACTTCGTCGCAATTAGAATAAACCCAAATGGGGATCTTTGTTCCAATATCTGTGAGAGGATGAGTCCAATGCGGTAATATGTGAACCATAGGTTCTTTAATCCATTGGCTTTGATAAAAGTAAAACAAGTCTTTCTTAAACCCTGCCACATCTAATGCGCCACTCATAAACAGGCGGAAAGGCCAACCACCGTGAACAAATGCAGCTTCGCCGTAGTAGTCGAAACCTGTCCAGCGAAAACTACCACTATACCATGGTAAGTCGCGTATCAATTCCCAGTTTTTACGAGCAGTAATACGTACAGTAGCATTATCGTAAGACGAAATGAAGTGTTGCTTCTTATTATTCCAGAAGCTTATAGGAGCCCATTCGAAATGGAATATTTCTGTGTCAGTAAGGTTACACATAGGAAATGTCGATTGTCCATCGTTTTTGTATCCATCGCGAAACCACGATTTAGTACGGTAATAGCCGCGGGTTTGCCATGTGTGGGGGGCCTCAGTAGCCACAAAGGGTTTCAGTGGTCGTGTTTTTGTATAAAAATCCATGCGTTCGCTTGCACCGTTAACCCCAAAAACATCCATAACTTCGGATGCACTATGTCCAGATGTTACGAGACGGGTAGTATCGAGTTTATGGCAAACCGCTACCAATTCTTTGCCAACTGGCCCACTTGTTTCATTTCCTACGCTGTATATTATAATAGAAGGGTGGTTACGGTCGCGTGTAATCCATTCCTCCATATCGCGCCGCCACCACTCATTAAATGACTGTTTTCCATAGTCTTCCGGTGCTTTTTTTTCCCAACCGTCGAATATTTCATCCATTACCAGAAATCCCATTTCATCGCATAAATCGTAAAACATGGGTGGAGTCGGGTTGTGTGCAGTTCGTATGGCATTAACGCCCATTTCTTTCAGCAAACCAAGTTTCCAACGTAACAATGGCTTTGTCCAAGCACCTCCAACGGGGCCACCTTCGTAATGTTCGCAAACACCACGTAATTTAGTTTGTTTACCATTGAGCCAAAAACCTGTTTGAGTGTCCCATTTAATGGTTCTTATACCGATAGGAGTTTCAACAATATCAATCGCTTTTTTCTTGTATATTAATTTACTCTCTACATTATACATGTAAGGACATTCGGGGCTCCATAGTTTTGGAGCATTTATTTCAATTTCTACAATTACTTTTTGTGTTTGTTTTTTTCCTTTTTGTTTTAAGCTCCACCCTATTGGTTGGGTTTTAAAACCAACCACCCTCCCAATGGAATCAATAACAGATGTTTGAATAGCAATATTTGAATTTTCTTGACCACGATTTTCAACAATGGTTTCAATTAATATTTTGGCCTTTTGGTTTTTTAAAATTGTGTTAGTTACAAAAATTCCATTCGGTTTAATAAATGTTTTTTCGCTTACTGTTAAACGAACCGGAGCATAGATACCACATGGATGATACCATCGAGCCGATGGTTCAAGCGAATTATCAACCCTAACCGCCAGAGTATTCTTGCCCGGTTTAATGTATTTGGTTAGATCATACCTGAACGATATATATCCGTAAGGTCTTTTACCTAAATAGTGACCATTAAACCAAACTTCACTATTCATATACACTCCATCGAATTCAATATAAACAAGTTTATTCTTCCAATCTTCGGGTACGACAATATCTTTTCGATACCACCCAATTCCTCCACCGAAATATCCACCCATATCCCTCTGTGCACCATTTCTCGATATTCCGTTACGGAATGACCAATCGTGTGGAATATTTACTGATTCCCATCCTGTGACATCATAATTCGGATTCTCGGCATTTTTAATATCGGCAAGTATAAATTTCCAATTACTTTCAATTAATACTGATTTGCATGCAATAACTGATTTGGTATTGATGAAAACTAAAAATATAATCCAAAGTAATGTTCTGAAGAGATTTTTCATCATAATGAGTATCCTCCTTAATATATTAATTCAATTTTAACTAATGACACACGCAATAGGTCGTTTTCGAATATTTATCCACAAAGCACCTCCAATTGTATTTATAACAAAAACTCATTAAAGCAGCTCTATAAAAACTCAATCTAAAATAGTGATATATAAATAATCTCTTTTCATTTCTAATGGTTATTTTAACTTCGTTAGATTTATTAGAATATCTATTTCTGCGGTTTATTATGGATATATCATCTAAAATCAACTTTTCTCATAAGGGATTAAAGATAAAAAAGGTTGATTTCAAAGGAGTCTAATTAAACTGAATCAGAATATTGCATATTGATGCATACTATCCCTATTATATCATTGTACTGAATGACTAAAAGCGGTCCCTGGGATGGGTTGTTCATTAAATCCGGGTCCTTTCCAGAAAAATTTCAATTTTGGGTTGCTTTTTGCTCCCTTATAATAGAGATGGAAAGGATGAAGACCGGCTTGCAACTTGATTGCACCAACTATGTTTGTGCCTGAGAAATAGCCATAATCAGCATCTATCACTGTAGCGTTATGAATACGTAACAGAGCATGTGAATTTGCATTAAGAAGGAATGTATATTCTCCATCAGCCGGAACAGAAATATATCCGGAAAAATAAAGTACATCATTCTTCTTATCGCTAACATTAACATTTGGACGTTCTGAATATCCTGTTTCAATTGGTGAAAGTGTTGCAACTTCAGGTACCCATGGGAAAATGCCAACGTAAGATTCCCATTTTATTCCACTTTGTGTTTTAACCTCTGAGACAGCAGGTACAAGCGCATCATCGTATGGACGCGGGGCTGTATTATTAGACATGCGATCTTGAAGCACTTTGGCTTTCATCTCCTTTTGAAGAGAAGACATCTCGATATTATCGGCTAAATTATGTGCTTCCTGAGGATCTTTAACCACATCATAAATTTCAAAGTTATTGTCAGCAGACTTAATGTCATAGCGCACACCCACATAATCACCTAAACGGATCATTTGCATTTGATTGCGAAGACGTCCCCTATGGTTCGGCGCAAAATCAGAAAAATCGGGAGTGTGTTCGTTTTCAAAATACTCTATATAAATGTTACTTGGTCTTTGTTTCCCCACACCTGTAAGAGATGGCAATAAGGACACCCCATCTGATGAAGCTGGTGCCGGAAGACCTGCCATATCAGCAAATGTAGCCAACCAATCATAAGAAATACTAGGAGTATTCACTACACTTTCTGCTTGTATATGCCCCGGCCACATAGCTAAAGTAGGCATCCGTACTCCTCCTTCCCAGCAATCGCGTTTGATACCATCAAATGGTCCAAAACTACGAAAAAAAGAGGGATTGTTCAGATCATATTCCTTCGGCAAATAAGATTCAATAGAGGGACCATTATCGGAAGTAAAGACAATCATTGTATTTTTATCAATATTCAAATCTTTAAGCAGTTTCATAATATCACCTACTGCATCATCGATGCGACGAGTTGCTGTGGCATAGCGTTTAAACACATCTGGCCATGCAACTTCAGGGGTTAAAGGATTATGATCGTCATCATACGTGGCATTAGCATAATCTGGATGAACCCATGAATCGACTTTTCCGGTTGCTGTATTGATCATGTGACCTGGCTTACCTATCCATTTCATTCCTCCATTTAATCCTCCTCCTTTTGGGTAAGCTTCTGTAGGCAATTCAAGTACAGCGTGTGGAGTATCGTAGGCCAAGTAAATAAAGAATGGTTTTTGAGCATCTTTACCTTTTTCGTAGTCTATAATCCACTTCTTAGTAGCAGCTGTCCAAAGGTCAGCGGTATAACATTTATCTAATTCTGAAGCAATATTTGTACGACCTTCATATACTTCCTTGGAACCATCATATATGCCTTCTTTCGGGTAATGTTCATGTCCATCTTTGTGAAGAATATACCCTAAGAAATACTGAAAACCGCGGTTAAGTGGATGAGCTGTCCAATTAGGAGCTTCATCGTTTATTCCTTGCAAGCCCCATTTCCCAAAAGCTGCTGTAGTATAACCTGCCGATCTCAAGACAGAAGCAACAGTGTAGTTGTCCTCCAAAGCTTTATCAAACTGATTATCCCGAACATTGGCATGTCCCTGACTTT
>Ga0265297_10009919_pt1 | contig 12136 bp, 13 predicted proteins | sample Munlanlwell13791_FD_192502 | JGI IMG/M metagenome (GOLD analysis project Ga0265297, IMG submission 192502) | Leachate microbial communities from a municipal landfill in Southern Ontario, Canada - Leachate well 137-91 | ecosystem: Engineered > Solid waste > Landfill > Unclassified | place...
GTGCAATACCTGCTTTGGTACAATACGGAAAAGGTCCATCGCTCTATTGGCAAGGTGCCACCCTTGCTATATTATGTGAATAACTTCTTGAGTCCTAAAAAGTCCAATATGTTATGGACGGCGACAAAGACTTGATTATTTAAAATGAAAGTGATATATATTGGGTAGCAAAGTCGCTACTCCACAGCAGAGGCAGGTGAATACCGATGGGAAAAGGCGACAGCTTGTGGTCCACACTTGGCGAGCTTGCTGACGCGGTTGGCAACGAAGTCTCGGGGTGTATCCCCGGGATGGATGTTGGCCGAAGTAGCTCTCCAAGTGGTTCATCACCGAGCGCTGGTAGTGGTACCCACTACGGTTCGGACGGCTCGTATTCTGGGTCATCTAGTCAGGATGGTTCAAACGCGACTTCGAACCGTGACTATCATGGGAACGAGACCTCTCGCTCCGTCAGGAATGGAGAGAGGACCTACCACTACAAGAGTGGATTGCTCGGGTGGTTCTCGGGTCCCACTCACTTCTCGATCGATCGTGGCAACGGCGTTCAGGATCACTATAGGTGCTCCGACAACGCCCTGGTGTCAAGGTCCGTCGAGCGGGACAACGGGAGCATCGACTATTACGACGCAAACGGCGACTACACAGGAAGTACCAGGTGACGTACCTCCTCCTCGGGCCAAGACCGATGTTTGGCCTCCCGCGTGCACTCTTGGGTGCGCGGCGTCCCCGGCAGACGGGGACGCTTTTTTTAGGAGTAATATATAATCATTTTTTAATAATAATTATTCCCAAACAACACATGATTTCGGATCCGAACCGACTACGTTCTATCCCGGGGATAGAACATTTTTGGGTTGGGGTGTATAATTACGATGTGGCTATTCGCAAGGATATATTAACGACAGGTAATTATTACCATATCTTTGTGAGATCTATCGCTGGGTATGTGGTGTTTAATAATGACTCGGAATATAGTAGATTAATAGATCTTCTAGAGCTATGTAGGTTCCCCAAATTTAATATTAACTATTTTCGCTATGAGAGGATGAAGTTTTCCAGCCAGATAGAAATCAGAAAGTCAATTAATGGGGAAGCGCTTATTGAAACTGTAGCTTTTTGTATCATGCCAACACATATCCATCTTTTACTAAAACAAAATGCAGATGGTGGGATATCTGAATATATGAAAAGAATGCTGATCAGCTACACAAAATCATTTAATAATATGCACAAGAGAACCGGGCCACTGTGGGCCAGTCGATTTAAGAATGTATTGATAGAAGATGATGAGCAATTATTGCACCTAACCCGATATATCCATCTAAACCCTACCTCTGCAGGGTTGGCCAAAAAGCCAGAAGAATGGAAATATTCTTCTTATAATGGCTATATTTCTAAAAATAACAGCACGTTAGATCGTAAACTATTTAATATCAGCCCACGAAAATATAGGAGTTTCGTAGAAGATAGAAAGAGCTATCAAAGACAGCTTTCAATAATAAAAGCTCTACTGATAGAGGATTACACAGGATTGATAGGGGACGCTTCATTATTATCCTGATGATTAGTGATTAGGTGTCTATCTGTTATAATTGACTTATGCCAAGGCAAAAAAGATTTCTCCCGCCGGATAATTATTATCACATCATGAATCGCGGAAATAACGGATTAGTTATTTTTACTTGTGATGAAGATTGTCGTTACTATCTGGAAAGACTATCCGATTTGAGGTCTGACCACCCCCTAGAAATAATTCATTATTGCCTGATGAGTACACATACGCACATGCTTGTTAAAATAACAAAAAAGACTAACTTCTCGTTGTTTTCCAAACGCTTGAATCTTAGCTATGCCAATTATTATAAAAGGAACTATGGTTTGACCGGCCATTTCTGGCAGGGAAGGTTCAAAAGCCAAATAATCAGTAAGGATAATTATTTTATGCAGTGCGGTAAATATATCGAACTTAACCCCGTAAGAGCTGGAATTGTTGAAAAACCGGAAGACTACGAATTCTCCAGTTATAGGCACTATGCGCTGGGGGAGAAAAATATTCTAATTACTGATGAAATTTTCTATAATGAGTTGGGATCGAACACGAAAGTCCGGCGTAAATAATACAGAGATCTGCTTGTTTCGGAATTAGTTGCAGAGAATTTAAACGGAAGAAAAATTGCTATCGGGACAAGTAGTTTTGTATATAATGCAAACAAGAGAAACAAATATCATCTGGACAGAGGCGGTATATCTTATCGCCAAAGTGCAGGGTATAAGTGAAGCGTCCCCTAGTCCGTTAATTGGTAGGATTGGGTGTGGAATGTGAAGTAAATAATAATTAATATTCAAAACAACAATCTAACTCTCGAGCTGTCCCAATGAAAAATACAAATGAAGATCAGGAGATAAATCCTGGGCAGGCGCCCGAAGAAAATAGCGAAAATAAAGCACCAATAGTTGATGCAGATTTAGAAACTAGGGACTATACAAAGGAGAATTTTCAGAACGAGAGAGATGCTCTGGCAGTGGAAATTTGGTCTATCCGTAGAAGGTATTTCAAAGAAGAAGAAAGAGTAAGCGACATCATATCTATTAATTCACGGCACCAGGAAACACAACAAAATCAGATTCGTTTGCTAGAAGATGAGCTGAGGGATCTTGAACAGTTGGAGGATAATCGACAGAATAAGCTTATAAACAGGGTGCTTGAGTTCATTGGTGGAGCGACAAAATCACCCTACAGTGATTTAATCAGAGAGAGGCAACAAAGACTGATAGGTGCTCGGAAAAAACTACAAGAGATTGATGAAATAATACACGAGTATACACAGGAGCTGTCCGGCAGAACTGAAATTGAACAAGCAAAAACGAAACTATGGAATTTTTATGAAGATAAAAAGCAGGCTTTAAGAGAACTTAAGGAGTATAGAGCAGAGCAAGATAGAATAGCCGCTGAAGATGAGCCATTGAGGCAAGTCGAAAGAGTTATGGACGATTATGGGGTTTTTATAGTACACGCAACCAGAGAAAGCGAGTTCTCTGCATCTGATACCGTCGTAGATCAGGGAGTATCATGGTCAGACAAGCTGAGAATTGCTTTTTTAATGCAACCCGAGATATCCACATCAACAATACAAGCCGGAGACCCTCCGGAGAAAATATTTGGCAGAGTTGGCCTAATTGTGACAGATGGTAGGGTCAAGATTGCGCACAATCAAGATATCGGGACCTTTGTAAATCATGAAGGGCAGAGAGGTACAGCACGGGTGGTTGACGACAGGATATCGCTGCAATTGAAAAAGGCAATATTGCTAAACAGAAGTATCCAAAACGAGATTGTGATATCGTCACCGGGCTTTTCAGGAATTTATTACTGTCTCGACGAATACAAGACACCGATTCCCAATATAAGCTTTCCAGAACCTATAGAGATCGACTCTGTAGCGCAGGAGCTCGGGCTGCCAATATATTTAATTGAAGGCGGAAGAGTATATAGGTCTGTATATGATGAAAAAAGTAAATCATTTAAAAAGGGTGATAAAGTTAAGTCAGAGGATATTTCAGGAAATTCTTTACAAATGTCCGACCAAGATAGGGTAGATCACTTATCCGACATTTTAAGCAGAGGAGTTTTCAGTAAAGAAATATTTTCTTCAGACGACTTCTCGTCTATAGAAGCAAGAGCCAATGGTCAAAAATTATATGACCAGATGCTGCTTCCAATAAAACTGCAAATCATAAAATATAAAAAAGATAGGGGCGAGGAACTATCTGAGTTTGAAAGTAGCCTAGATGAAAAAATCACCAGTTCAGAAAAAAAAGATCTAGATCGTTATGGAACGTGTTGGCATGTTGATTCATATCCTTATCTAGGAGGTAGTGCTGAGGTTTATGTAACGAATAACTATCAGGTATTGACGTTTTATAATTATGATGACAAAGAAATAGCAGACAATTCAGATACTTTTTTGTCTGGCAACTATCATCCAATGTTATATTTTGGATTATCTGCTGGACTGATTACTCAAAAAAACCCGCAGGCAGTAGTTGAACATTTTCAAAATTTATCAAAAAAATTAGAGGGTTTTTCTAGAAATAGTGATAAAGGGGGAGTATTAAACGAGACCAGACGAGGTCTGAGAGCGATAGGTTTTTTTTGTTACGGTGTTAGCGAGCAAGCAGAACGTTATGGAGACAGCGAAAGCGCCAGAATATTCAGGGAATTTGCACAAACAATAGTATCAGGGGATGAGTATAGCGAAACGGTTGATAAAAGATTGAAACCAAACGGAGAAGCAAGAATACTGCCCGAGGATATTCAGATTTTGATGCCAAGGATGGATATAGCAAGTAGCTAGCGCCTAATAAGTTCCGTACCCGGAAGGGTATTCCTAACCCACCATTCTCTTGAGTTTTCTCGCGCAAGAGCTAGAGGACAGCAATCATCTACCCTTAACCTCTGTTAAACTATCTTGATTTCTAAAATATATGATAGGGAACGTATGATAGGGGACGCTTCACTTCAACCCTGTTCATTTGTTAAACCGTCTTAATTATTGATATAATCATTCTATGCCAAGATCGGCGAGGATGCTGTTGTCAAAGTCGTATTATCACAAGCGTGAAGAGACAAGCAACAAAAGATTAAGTATAATTTAACAAGGAGAATTTATGACCAATTTGCAGACTTTTCTCACAATCATTACTATCATCTCGGTGATTGTCGCATTGCTTTCAGGGATAACATTTAAAGGCAGGTCGATATTAGGTTGGCAAAACCCGATTAAAGTGATGTTGGTTGCGCTACTTATCGGTCAAACTTCCTTGATGTTAATGGCCATTCCCAAATATAATTGGGCATCGTTTGCTCTGATTCTTTACACAATTATTTTCTTTATCATATTATTAAATCTTCCCGCGTTAAAAACCCCTAAAACGACCACTGGAGATGTAAATAACGACAGTGAAAAACTCAATAAACCCAGATAGAAAACGGTTCTAATGTGATTAGTTCGTAAAGTTTGCCTGCCCGAAATGCTACGAATAAAGTTGCCGGCGGGTAAAGTTTGCCTGCCCGCCAGCCTGCAGAAGCTGATGCTTCAGCATTTGCTGGCAGGAAATGCTACACATAGCGTTGCCGGCGGAGAAAAGTAGCAAATTTATAACTCTTGGTTTATGATAAGTTCAAGCTAAGCAATATTATTTACTAGTTATAAATCATGCCAGAGCAATTAGGATTTAACCCCGAAGAGCAGTCAGAAAGAGAGGATCGCGCCGAGACCGCAAGTCACATCCTCGCGGTATTATCAGAGAAAATGAAAAGTGGTGAGTTTTTTGATGAGTTGGAAAAGCAATATGAATCTTATGGTGACGATTTAAATTTAACATTTGAAAAGCTCGGTATGAGACCACCGGATAACCAAGCTGATAAACTAATACTAGCAAAAGTATTTTTCGACAAGCTCTTTGAGGGTCAGCTCGGGCGAAAAACATCTGATTTCATATATGGTGAATCAGGACAGCACCACCCCCAAGTGGGATTAAATTTACTGCTCTCCGATAAAATAAAACCTTTTTTTGATAGCGAGGGAAGTCAAGTATCTTTTAATGATTATCTCCAGGACCACTACCGCGATCTTATTGGCGCTGGGTTAAGTATTGAAATAAAATTTGACGAAGTCGGTAATGTATTTGACCAAAGAGTGCCCAATGGTGAAAAAAGAGACGTATTTAGAAATTTATACGGAAATAGCATTCCTGCCCCCCTTCTGCATTTAAAGTACGGGGAAAGAAGTGTTATTATACCGATTGCCGTTAACTGGCGGGGAGACGATCACAGCGCCCTGGCTTCATACGAATGGAGGGAAGGGTTAACCGGAGGTAACGACCACGTTATTTTCACTATCACGCCGGCTCACGCCGGCAAAGAAAGAGGCCTGCTTCAATTTTCCAGTACCCTTTTACACGAAGTCGACCATGCAATATTTGATTTTTTAAGGACGAAAAAAACTCGCGATTTGGGAAAAAGTGTCAGTAGTATCAATGAAGAGATAGAGCAACTTAAAAAAACGCTGCCTAGCGCAAAAAGCGAGGAAGAGATAAATAGAATTAATGGAAAAATTAGAAATCTCTTGCATCAACAAGATTCCCTGAAATCTCAAGTAGTAGATACAGAATTACTATCATCGGCTAGTGAGAGCATGACATTCGAGGGGCTGTCCAAAACATCAGAAGATAGGTTTCGCCATAATCAAATCCAGGGGCTTGCTAAATCACTACCGCAAAATAGCACCGAGGTTTCAAATTTAGGAGAATTTTGGCTAACTGCTGAAAAAAGGGGTAGATATTTGGAGTTATCATATATCAAATATTCTCTTGGCTACGAAATAATTAAAGCACTTCGCGAGAGTGGGGCGGACCAAGATCGCTTATATTCAGCCGATGCACTAAGGGGGATATTTGATAATATTGAAAATATTCACGCGGCCATCGCGGGGTTTGTAAAATATTACCGCAAACATGGTTCCGGCGAAGGAGACAATAGCGATATTATATCGAGAATTAGAGGGGGACTGGGCTCGCTGGCTAATGCTTTTATCTTGGGAGCACGGTCAACTGAGTTATTTCACGAAACGGAGAAATACACAGACGGTCTTTCCCCGGAGGAGGCGTTGTCGGAATTAGAGAGATACGCCAAGGATGATAAATTAGCTGCAGATATTTTGGAAAAGTATGAAGGTGATTGGAATAACCTTCTATTTTCATTTTTATTAAAAAGAAAAATTAATGCGGAGTTAGCTCCGGTATGGGAAAAAATCTTAGCGGCATAGTTAGGGATAGTGGGAGATGGCTCTCATTATTAGTCATCAAGTTTATCCTCCTTCGCATAAAGCTTCCCACTACGCTCTTCGAGCTTCGAGGGACAAGGCGGAAGGACGGGTAAAGTTAGAAAGTTCGTAAAGTTTGTAAAGCTCGGAATTGAGATAGTGGAGGGCTCTGGTCAGCTACTTTTATTTTATGCATTTTAGAGACTCGCCAGCAGTTCTTTTGCGCGACAGCGAAAAGTTATTTGAAAATTTAAGTGATAAAAAATTTAGCACAAAAAAGTGCTATAGTTGCATTTGTAATGGAGGGCCTTGTGAAAAACAAATTGCTTTTACCTCCGAATCTCGCCTATGGCGGCGCAATACTGATAATTCTGCTATTTTTTGCGTTTGCGCAATTTAATTTAATAAAATATCCCGATAATCTAATCGGGCTAGCTTTGATGGCAATTGGCGCAGGATTAAACATTGTCGCTTGGAAGCAATTTATGAAGGCCGGAACGCCCGAGAAATTTGAAAAGTCAAGCCGGCTCGTGACAAATGGCCTTTACAAATACAGCCGCAATCCAATGTATGTTGGGGGCGTTTTGATTTTGTCGGGCTTAGCGACATTATTTGGCAATGTGTTGGCTTTTATTGCACCGGTCTTATTTTTTCTTGCCATAGATCGAATTGTGATTCCTATCGAGGAAAAAAAGACCGCTCAAGATTTAGGCCAAAAATATTTGGAATATCAAAGAAAAGTAAGAAGGTGGATTTAAAGTAATAATTTACGTATAACGCCACTTGACCCCCACACTTTCAAGGAACGCTTGATCCATAACACCAATATATGAATGACTCGAAATAGATTTTATTCATTCTCTTCTCGCGTCAGCCCGAAATAATTATAATTGTAGCCCTTGACCCCCACACCCAGAAGATAGTTGGGTGTGGGGATCTGCGCCCGCCTCGTGAAAGCACGAGTCGAGGTCAAGTGGCACTATGGAATGATTATTATTTGTGCCACTTGACTTGTTCGTTATTTGTTTGGTAGAGTTAAATTAATGGACAAACGACTCCCGTTAACAAAAAAGCAGACCGATATTTTTAAGTTTATAAAATCCTTTATTTCGAGCAACGACTATGCGCCGAGCTACCGCGAGATTGCCAAATCGTTAAATCTTTCCTCGGTCGCGACAGTTGCCGAGTACGTCAACATTTTAGAGCAGAAGGGCTATTTGACCAAGGAGAGTTCTTGCGCCCGCGCCATTCAGCTGACTCCCGCTTGGGACGAGAGAACATTTGAAATTCCGCTCGTGGGGACAATTGCCGCCGGCAAGCCGATCGAGGCAATTCGCACCAACGACACCATTGATATCCCGCGCGATATGATGGGACCGAATGTCTTTGCCCTGCAAGTGGCCGGCGATTCCATGATTGACGATGGCATTCACGACGGCGATTATGTTATTATAGAAAAGACAAACCGTCCCAGAAATGGCGATATCGTTGTAGCCCTCCTTGACAATGATAATGTGACGCTGAAAAGGTTTTTTCGCGAAAAGCGTCGTATTCGCTTGCAACCCGCCAACAGCACTTATAAGCCGATTTATACCCGTCGTGCCGTGGTGCAAGGTCGGGTGCGGGGCGTAATTCGCAAATTTGCATAAAGTTTTGGTATAATATAACAAATGGCAAAATCACTAGATATTATTGACCCCAAAAGGGACATGGACGATGATCATGAAGACAGGTCGGATGAAGAACCCGACGACGAGGAGATGAAGGTGGAAAAGTCATCGGGGGGAGTTTTTTATTTAATCCTAGGCATTATCGCAATTTTAGTGGCAACCGGCGCGGCGTTGTACATATTATTTCAAGACAAAGGCGATCCCAATAAAGCCACAACTTCCGCCGTTCAAACTGCCAGCCCCGAAAATAGCGCGACTCAAACGGTCACAGAAACCGTATCAGCCGAAGCCCCGACAAACCCCAGCCCTGAATCTACCTTTACCTACACCGATCAGAAAATTAGGATTGCCAATGGGAATGGGATAAACGGAGAGGCCGGTCGGATTGAAGCGATTTTAGAGGATAAAAAATATGTCGTGGAATCAACCGGCAACGCCTCTCGATCTTATGATGAATCAATAATTTACTATAAGTCAGGCCAAGAATCTCTCGCCAACGCGATAAAATCCGACTTATCCGGCGAATACGCTTTTTCTACCGAAGAAGCTGATAACATCGTTGGATCTTACGATGCCGTGGTCGTCTTGGGCGCAAAATAACGAGCTGTTATCCTTAATAATTCCCTTTGGAGGAATTTTTTTGTGGCGCGAATTAATTCTAAGAAAACTTCGCTTTAACCAGACCCTCTACTACGGCATTTTGTTTCCGGGCGTTATTATTCACGAAATTGCCCATCTTGTTGCCTGTCTGATCACATTTACTCCGGTGAAAAAAGTAAAATTTTTTTCCCAAACCGGAGGATTTGTTATCCACCAAAAATCTCGTATACCATATTTAGGCGATTTTATTATTTCGGTAGCACCACTTATTTTAGGACTTTTTTTATCCTCCGTTTTGATTAATCTGATCTACCCCCAAAATAATCTTTCCTTCCATCTTGCTTCGATAATTTACCTCTATTTGTTAATTTCAATTATAATGACGATGATTCCGAGTTTGGATGATGTGAAAAGTTCTTTGCCGGTCTATTTAGCCAGCATAGTGGTACTTATTTCATTTCACCAACAAATTAACGTGCCTTATTTTACAAACGTGCTTTTTCTGCTTAGCCTTATCTGGGCCATACTGATTTTGATTTATTTAGCACTGGTTATTTCTGGACAAAGAAAAATTTTCAATATAAGATGAAAGGTAGATGAAAATCATTCACCTTAAAAAAGGCGATCTTGTTGTCAAAACGCTCGAGGAGAAGCTTGTTGGAGCTGGAGTTTCGTCGGGTTTTTTATGGGGCCTAGGCGCCGTATCGAAGGCCGAATTGATGCTTTACGATCTTGAAAGAAAAAAATATTCCTCGCGTAAATTAGCGGGCGCATTTGAGGTCGTCTCTTTCTCTGCTGTCATATCAAAGGGAATGGAAGACAAGAAGGTTATGATTCATCCCCACATCGTTTTGTCGGATAAAACCTTTCACTGTTTTGGGGGACATCTCAAAGAAGCCGTGGTAGCTGCAACCTAGAGGTGGCGGTTTTTAAGTCCAAAGATATGGTGACAAGATATTTTGATAAAAATATTGGTCTTAATTTGCTAAAATAGATATATAAGGAGGGTATGTGAAGCTTCAATCATTTTGGAAAAACATCTGGAAGGAAAAGAAATATAAGGTCGTATTTATAATTTGCATTATCTTGGCCGCCTTTATTATTGGCGGAGCGATCGCAGCTAAATTTATTCCCAAGAAAACTGCCGATACGGGCGCAAAAAAGACCCCGACAAAATATACTTCTCCTCTTGACGGGCTGGACTATGACAGCAAAGAAAAAGCCAATCGCCACCCACTGGCGGTGATTATTGAAAATCACCCCGCGGCTAGGCCACACTCCGGCTTAATCGACGCCTCGTTAGTATATGAAGCCATTACCGAAGGGGGCATAACCAGATTTATGGCTATCTTTGGACCAACCGATACAGGGGAACTCGGCCCGATTAGAAGCGCTCGGTTATTTTTTATGGACTGGCTAAAGGAGTTTGATGCCTTTTTTGCCCATGACGGAGGCAATGAGGATGCACTGGCCAATATCGGAACCTACGGAATTAAGGATTTGCCGAATTCCCAAACATACTTCAAACGCGATTACAAGGGCCGAAATGTTGCTTCGGAGCATACCCTCTATTCATCGACCGATGATCTTTATCAGTACGCTTCGAGCAAGAGCTTTGATGTTAATTCGTCCGACTACGAGAAATTCAAATTCAAGAAAGACGGTCCAGGCCTTCCCGAAGGAGGGAGGGGAGTTGAAATTAATTTCTCCTCGGCTTCGTATAAAGTTGTTTGGAACTATGATGTAACCGGAAATAAGTACTTGCGGTCAATGGCAGGCGAGGAGCATAAAGACCGAAACAGCGGAGAAACGATATCGGCTAAAAATATTATTGTGCAAACCGTGAATCGCACCCTCCAGCCGCATGGAAGCTATGGTGATCAAAACTGGGTTTTTGACACTACCGGGCCGGGAAACGCCAAGATTTATCGGGACGGTAAGGAGATCAACGCGACCTGGAAAAAGGCCGGTTTAACTTCGCGCACAAAATTCTTCGACGAGACAGGTGCAGAACTGGAATTTAACCCGGGCAAAACTTGGATAGAGGTCGTACCACCGGAAGTGTCGCCGGTTAGTATCTAAGCACGAATCTCAAAGCACGAAGCACGAAACAAATTCAAAATTTCAATGTTCTAAATTTAAAACATTCTGGTTTAAATGTCGTTTTGCCCGCCTACAATGCTATGCGTAGTATTGCAGGCGGGGATTTCGATATTGTGATTTCGAACTTATTAATTAGATCGAGTTCATTACTGACTTAACCAGCTCAACATAGCTTCTGGAGTGGTTATAGCTAAACAGGGCCGAGTCGATGTCACCCGAGGAGGCACCGGCTTGAGCTAAGAGGTTGGCGGCCGCAAAGACCGAGTCGCGGAGATTACAGATATCAGACCCCTCGTCGGCATAATGCCTAAAGGTTGAAGGCAGAAACTGCATCGGTCCGGTGGCGCCAGCATAGCTTGATTTGCAGGTATCAGTAGATTTACCGGTTTCAACTTGGTGAACCGCCTCGATAAGCTTCCAGTCAACTCCATATTTTCCGCCCGCTTCTCGATAAAGAGTCCTTAAACCCCCAAGGTCATAAGAAACCGCCGGGGCAGAATCCGATCTTTCACGAGCGACAAGAGTTCTTTGGGTGGAATTCTTATTTTCGTTTTCCCTTTTGGTATATTCCGATTCACCGGGAACAATATCAATCTTCGCGAATTCTCGCTCAACTTGAAGAATGGGCTTAACTACAAGTTTAACTTTTTCATCTTCCTTTGATACCTGCGCCTTGGCAGGAGCAAGGAATAAGGTGATTGCCAAAATTGATACTAGGAATATAATGTTTTTCATAATTTCCTTTCAATAAAAATTCCCCTGTTTTAGGGGAAGAAAGTATTGTATCATACTTTTGGCTATTTGTCAATGGTTTGTACTGGTTGGGTACATCGGTAACACTTTTCTGTATTTTACCAAATAGTTTATTGGACTCATATTATCAAGCGACCAGTGCCTTCTCTTGAAGTTGTAGAACTCCAGCCAGACGGTCAGGCGTCT